>SL_5KL_010_SEDDRAFT_10001617_pt1 | contig 13352 bp, 12 predicted proteins | sample SodLakKL_010_SED_FD_9118 | JGI IMG/M metagenome (IMG submission 9118)
GCTGGAACTGATCCGCGCCGTCCCCGACGGCACCACCCTGATGATCACCAGCCACGATCCCGTCTTCCTGTCCGAACTCGGGCTCGAGAACCGTCCGCTGGCGACGCTGCTCCGGCGCTGAATCATGCTCGAACTCCTGGCACTATCCTTCTCCTCCGGCATCCTGATCACCGCGGTCCTCGCCCTCGCCGGAGCGGGTCTGTTCCTGCACGGCTCGGTCTGGCAGGCGCTCGCGGTGAGCCAGTGGGCGGCTGCTGGTGGCGTGCTGGCGTCGGTGTTTGCGTTGCCGGTGCTTCCGGTGGCGATCGGCATTGCCGGTGCCGTGATGGCCATGATCAGCCGATCGCGCGACGCCGAACGCCTGCCGCTGGTCGCCTTCCTCGCCGGACTCGCTCTGGTCACGCTGCTCGCCGCCAACTTCGCCCAGGCCAGCCTCGCTGCCGCGTCGTGGGCCGAAGGCCAGTTGTACTTCGTCGGAGCGATCGAATTCCGCGCGATCGCCGTGGCCGCGCTGGCCAGCCTGATACTTTGGCCGGTCCTGCTGAAGCTCTGGCTGCACCACCAGTTGTTTCCCGACGTTCCCGCCCATTCCGGTCCGGCACGCTGGCGCCGCGTGCTCGGGGCCGCCTGGCTGCTCGGCGCAATCGTCCTCGGCAGCATGGCGCTCGGCGTGCCGGCGGCGCTGGCGACACTACTGTTGCCCGCATGGGGCGCCAGTTTCCTCGCGCGCGGCGCCAGGGGCCTGCTCGGCTGGTCGCTGGGTCTTGCCCTTTCAGGGTTTCTGCTCGCCTGGGGCGCAAGCCTTGCGCTCGATCAGCCGTTCGCGCCCGCGCTGGTGCTCGTGCACCTCATGCTCGCGCTGCTCGCCTGGGCGCTTGCCATGCACACTCCGGGCATGCGATCCACCACGGTCCCACCAAGCCGCGCGTAACCACATTGAACTCGGCCGCCTGCAAACGGTGCACCGTTCAAGTCAGTTTCGCGCTTCTAAAGCCACCGTTCCTGAGGGCCACGCGCACTCCGGAACGCAGTATCGGGTCAGATATTTCCTCGAATGGCGCCCGCGCTTGGTGCGTTTGGTCTCTTCGACACAGAATGCGCAATTGATCTGCTTCGCGTCGAAACGCGTGTGGCGCGCGGGTCATTGCCGGTCCGTGCATCCCTACCAAGATTCCGGCCCTATGCCCACCGCCTCCCGCAGCATGACCAGATGCGGCGAGAGTAATGAGGTGATCCGTGGAGGGAGACCATGACCGGGAATGCCGACCGGTCTCCTGTCAGCTCCGGCCACTCGCCGCTCATACCCGAGTGACGGAAAAGGGTCGAGACCCGGCAGCCAAGGAGCAGAACTGTCCGCACTAAAGACGCACGGCCATCGGGTAATGCAATCGAGGGACCGGAAGGTTGCCGGTGAATTCGGCCCCCGCCGTGGCGGAAGCTCAGCATGACTGACGAGCCACGGAGTGGCCGAAGCACGACGTCCGATTGCCTTTCAGGCCGCGATCCAGAGACCCGCCGCAATCAGCAACCCGTGAGCCATTGCCGCGCTCAGGTTGAGCCGGATCGCTGGAAGCAAAGCTGCGGATGTCTCGGCGTTACGGATCAGGATTACCGCCGCGGCCATGCTGACCGGAAGCGGCAACAGGCCAAGCAGGGCCCAGGTCGGCAACGGCCCTGCGAGCACACCAAGCACCAGGAGCCCGTACGCCACCAACACCAGTACAGGATAGACCCAACGACTTCGCCGAGCTCCCAATCGGACCACCCAGTGCCACTTGCCCGCGAGTCGATCCGCATCGAGGTCCGGGAACTGGTTCAGGTACAAAATGCCCGCGACCAGCAATGCATAGGACGCGCCTGCAAACAGCGGCAGCGACGCCAGCTCTTGGCGCAACACCAGATCGACCCCCAGCGGAACCATCAGACCGAAGCCTACGGCCACCACCAGTTCGCCCAGCCCTCGACTGTTTAGCGCCAGCGGTGGCGCCGAATAGGCCCAGGCGAGAACCAGCCCCAGAAGGCCCAGCCAGAGCAGCGGCAGCCCGCCACGCAGGAGCAGTATCAGTCCAATGAGCATGGTGCCGAACATCAGCAGAGCGCCCCACAGCAACATCTGTCGCGGCGTCAGCACACCGTTCTGTATGAAGCGGCTGCCCCCGGTGAAGGGGAAAACACGTTCGGTGTTGCTGGAATCCGTACCGTTCAGTTCGTCATAGTAGTCGTTCAGGACATTGCTGCCGGCATGGGCCAGCAATGCTCCCACGGCCGCCAGCACGAAACTGACCCAAGCCACACCGATGCCATCGTACAGTACGCCACCGAGGCCAATCAGCACGGCCACCACGGTCACCGACAGAAACGGTGGTCGCGTCGCATCCAGATAACGGCGAAGGGGCCGCTGAGCGTAAGCGGCAGCGGTGGGTTCTCCCGGCATCGGAACTGCTTCGACAAGCTTGGTCATGTGTCTGCCTGCGGCCGCCAGGGCCTGTTCCAGCTCTTGGGGATTCGCAGCCATGCCCGGGTGGCAAGCGAGGCTCTGCGAAGAGTTGATAGTGACCGACCGAGTCACTAGCCGCAAGGCATTAATCAATCAGGGCTGCCGGTTTGCCACCCGCATCCAGCAAGACCAGAATCTTGTGAACCCCTGCCCATCCCGATACAAAGGGCTGATTCGCGCGGACCGACCTAAGCTGGGCTGGCTTTCGGGTCCCCACCAGAACCTCGTTCGGAGCACCAGGTTTGCGTTCGATTCCGGCCACTCATCCGGCGCCGCCGACCGACCCCTCCGGGTCGGCTAAAGACAATCCAACTCTGTGGAGCTCAGCCGGCGGGTGGCGGAGGCGCTGGTCACCGCGGTGCCGCGGTCACCAGATGATGGCGCACCCACTGCCGGAGCGGTCGGCTGCCCAACCACAGGAGCACGGCCAGCGCTGCCGCTTCCAACCACTCTGGCAACAGCTCCCGAGCCGCACCCGCCTGGGCGGCAACATCCACGGCGGTCAGGCCAATCACCGCATCCGTCGCCATGCCGATCGCAACGGTGCTGGCCACAATGCCGCCCAGGTACCAGGCCAGTCCGACATTGGTGAACTCCCTCCGGAGCAGCCCAAGCGTTGCGGCACTGGTGATCGGTCCGGCAAGGAGAAACACCAGTGCCGTGCCCGGAGACACGCCCGCCAGCAGCATTCCGGCTGCGATCGGGGTGGCTGCCGCGGCGCAGATGTAGAGCGGGATGCCGACCAGCGCCATCAGTAGCATCGCGCCAGGACCGCTACCGTAGGTGGACAGCACCTGCGGCGGAACCAGTGCGATCAGAACCCCCGCCACCACCAACCCTGCCAGCAGCCACGGGCCGATGTCTTGGAGCAGATCCACAAACGCATACCGCATGCCCTCGCGCAGACGCTGCGCGGCACGTGACTGGACGGGGGTCGTGGGTTCCGAATCTTCGCGGGCCTGCTCGGGCGCCTGCGATCCGCATCCGTTGGCATTGCAGGCGCCGCAAGCGTCCGAGGAGAAAATCGGCAGCGGCGTTCCACGCGTCCCCAGCGCGACCAGCAAACCCGTGGCCACGGCCGTAACGACTGCGCCCAGCGCCCGCGCGAGCATCATGAACGGACCCAGCAAGGCGTAGGTAATCGCCAGCGAGTCGACTCCAATGCCCGGCGTACCGATCAGGAAAGCGGTCGTCGGTCCGCGGCCGGCTCCGGCGCGGTGCAGGGTCAGCGCCGTCGGAATTGCGCCGCAGGAACACAATGGCAGCGGTGCCCCGATCACGGCCGCGCGAGCGATGCTCGCAGGCCCCTCTCCGCCCACCCAGCGCCGCAGGACCGCTTCATCTACGAACGCCCGGACGAGGCCGGCAACAAACAGCCCCAGCACCAGCCAGGGCGCCGCCGCGAGCGCCACCCCGAGTATCTCGTGCAACACGTTCATCGATTCGCTCCAATGCCATGATACAAGGGCTAGCCCGACACGCGGCGACCGGAAACTTGCGCCGTTGCGCCCACCGGAACAGGCTAAACCCTGCAATGCTTACAGGGTCAAGTCCGATGAAACCGTCGTTGCAAATTGGCGAAGTGGCAAGACTCAGCGGGTGTTCGCCGGAAACCATCCGGCATTACGAGAAGCTGGGATTGCTCGCGGCGCCGCCCCGATCGAGTAGCGGCTACCGTCGCTACGACCTCGAAGCAGTGGATCGTTTGGGCTTCATCCGCCACGGCCGCCAACTGGGACTGGACCTGCGCACCATCGGTGAGTTGCTCACGTTGGCGGATCATCCGGATGCCGACTGCCGCGCGGTCGATGGCATCGCCTCCAAGCATCACCAACAGATCGAGGCGCGCATCGAGTCACTCCAGAAACTCGCCGACGAGCTGCGGTCGATGGTGTCCCAATGCCGTGGCGGGCGGGTGGCCGAGTGCCGCATCATCGAAGCGTTGTTCAGGCGCGGGAACGAGATCTGATTGCCGGGATTACTCATCCTTCCCGTTGGACCAATCGCGTCGTCGGATACGTAACGGGTTGTCAGCATCGATACTGAGGCTGTGGCTCGGCTCTGCGCCCGAGGACAGACCGTTGCCGGTCCCCCGCGACCGATATTGGCAGTGGCCGGCCCAAAGCTGTCGTCTTCGAACGCATCGCCAACGACCGCTGACCTTCTTACTGCAGTCGCTGGGGCCTCCCCCCGCGGACGGAGTTTCCGCGTGCTGCGCGCGCCTAAAGTCTAGAGCCCCTCTTGCAAGTCGGAATGGTTAGCTACTTTGGCGGCACCAAGATATCCGAGCGCTGCTTTCCATATCCCTTTTCGCCGCGCCACTGGCAACAGTCCGGCTTCCAAGACTGGCGCCCGGACGCCGAGTCCAATGGGATCCGCAAACAGGCACGTGTTTCTCTGCCCGAGGTTATGTCGCAACAGGAGGCGTTGATCGCGTATCCTAAGCCGGCAGCTTCACTCCACCGAAGTTGCTAAAAAACGGCGCCACGAAGCCAGATCTGTAATGTCGGTCGCACCGGAGACCCCGATCGACTCGCACAGGAACCCCGGAACCTCACTTCCATCCTCCAGCAGCACCCGCCCGATCCCGAGCGGTGCAGGAATCCCGGCGACAAAGGAACCGAAGCGATCCGCCGGCATTGACCACACTTCAACGTCGATTGCCGCGCCTCCATTTCCCACCCGCACCAGTCCGGGCCGTTCCGGCGGACCTCCGGGGAGCGCGTAGAACCGGTACTCAGGCGCGGTGCGGGTCGCCCGGACCCGCCGTGCACGGCGCTCGGTCAGTTGGTAGTTCAGCGGTAGCCCGCTCATGTGGGCACCGCAAACCGCGACGGATATCTGGTGCCGTTTGTCCGAAAACAGCCGTGGCCGATCATGCTGGGAGCATCCGGTCGCCCCCAGAGGCAGACCCGATATGCGCTGCAGGCGATCCGCGATAGGCAGTAGGTCAAGGTCGAGGAACGCTGGCGCAAACAGCGTCACGCCGAACGGGAGGCCGTCAGTTCGGAAGCCGGATGGCACCGACACTGCACAGAGGTCGAGCAGGTTCATGAAGTTGGTGTAATAGCCGAGGTTGCTGTTCATTTGCACCGGCTCGGCCTGCACCTGGGCAATGGTCGGGATCGTACCGGCCGTCGGCGTCAACACCAGGTCCACCGAATCCCAGACGCCCTCGGTCTTGCATCGCAGCGCTCGCAGCCGGTACTGCGCCTCGAAGGCATCCACCGCCCGCGGTTCCCGTCCACCGCCGATGATCTCGCGCGTGACGTCGAACAGTGCCTCCGGCCTCGCATCGAAGAAGTCCCGGATCGCCGCGTAGCGTTCCGCCACCCAGGGGCCCTCGTAGAGCAGTCGAGCCGCCTCGAGAAACGGCCCGAAGTCGATTTCCACCGCCTCACCGCCCAGCGATCGCAAACGCTCGACCGCCTCGTCAAACAACGATGCATAGTCCCGGTCGCCGAAGAATTGCAGTTGTCCGGGAGCGGGCACGCCGAAGCGGAAGCCGCTCTCCGGGATTCCCGCAAGGCCGAGCTGCGGGACATGGTCCGGCCGCGCATACGGATCCTCGGGGTTATGCTCGGCCACGACTTCGAGTACGCGCGCGGCATCCAGTGCGTCCAGCGTGAAGATGGATACCGTATCCAGCGTGCGGCAGGCCGGCACCACGCCGGAGGCACTCAGCAGCCCGCGCGTCGGCTTCACGCCGACCAGGTTGTTCAACCCGGCCGGTATCCGCCCGGACCCGGCAGTGTCGGTGCCCAGTGAGAAGCTGGCCTGCCCCAGCGCCACCGCGACCGCCGAACCGGAACTGGATCCGCCGGAGACGTATTCTGGATCGAAGGCGTTGCCGCAGGCGCCGTAGGGCGACCGGGTACCGACCAGCCCGGTCGCGAACTGGTCGAGATTGGTCTTGCCCAGCGGCACTGCTCCGGCGTCGATCAGCCGCTGCACCACGAAGGCCGAATGTGCCGGCACATAGGCGTATTCCGGACATCCGGCGGTGGTCGGCACGCCCGCGAGGTCGATGTTGTCCTTGATCGCGAACGGCACGCCGTACAGCGGCAGCGTAGCCGGATCCAGGGCCTCCAGCCTGGCGAGATACGGTTCCAGCGCTGCGTCATCCAGCACGGTGATCCACACCTTGCGCGGATCCTGCCGCCGAATCTCGGTCATCGCCTGCGCCACCACCTCCCGCACCGTCCGCCTGCCCGCGCAGTAATCGTCCAGCAAGCGGCCAATTGTCATATCCGGCACCGGCTTGTCGTCGCGCACCTCCGAGGCACTGCTTTGGTCCTGAAAGCCGGATGCGATCATTCCAGTGCTCGCGCGCTACGGCGGCGACTCGTTACGTTGATTAGGACGGGATCATCGGGCTTCTCCAAACGACCGCATTCACCATCAGTCAACTCGCCCATGAATCACCTCCCACGCAAGAGAATAAACCCGGCTCACTGGCAAGCTCCTAAAAAGGATGCAACCTGAAATTCACCCATTACGCCCTCCGACACTTACCGTCGCACGCGCTCGGTCTCGCGTGAGGATCTGTATCATGAACTATAGTAAGCCGACGGACACGCTGCAATCGGAATCACGATCCAATTCTTCAGATTTCTCTATCCACACACCTGATCTTCGTCTGCTTTTCCATGCTCTGAATCATTGAGCGAACGTATAAATTACTGCTTTCCAGATGAGCATTCAGCCGTTCGACCGACTCCTTCTCATTTTTGGCGCGAAGACTCTTCAAAATCTTAACGTGCTCTCGGAAGGTAGTTTCCACACGCTCGCGACTGGTGAAATCGATCCTCTGCACCACTTCGATACGATCAAAGATACTTTCGTGTAACCTCGCCAGTTCAGTATTGCGCGAACAGGCAACGATTTGGAGATGGAACTCACGATTCAGTCTGCTAAGCTCGGTCGGACTGAGTTTTTTCCCCTCGACTTGGTCGTTCCAAACTTCCCACAGCGTATCCAACTCCAGAAATTCCTCTTTGCTATTGACGATACAAGACACGGCTTCCTGTTCGAATAGGGCACGAATCCGATTAAGGTCGTCTGTCTGCTGTCGGCTGGCCACGACGACCGAGTACCCATTTCGGAAATGAGCCTCAAGGAAGCCCTCTCTCACAAGCCGTTGCAGGGCTTCTCGCACCGGAATACGACTAACGCCAAATCGCTCCGACATCATACCTTCAGTCAGTCGTGCTCCCGGGGCGAGATGGATATACAACTCCGCCTTCAAAGCCGTATAAATCGTATCGGAAGCACGTTTGAATCGCCTGCCATTTGAGGATCCCGGTGCCTTGGACAGATTCGCACATTCTGCATAGACACGAGGCGCCATAAGCGATTAACCCAACTCGTTCCGGATGATCACGCCATACGTTTCGGTAAGGCGATTCCTCAGCATATTGACCTTAGGAATCATGAATTTTTGACGGCTCAAGGCTAGATGCGCGAAAGCAGGCATCACGGCACCATGTCTTCGATTAACGGGTGCAACAAGATCCATTTGCCACAGGGGGAAGCCGTTAGGAGGGACCACCAGCGATCCCCCGATGAAAGGTGTATCTGTCCGGTTCGCCGCCACTAGATAGATGCGATTGTCCTCAGCTTTTGGGAGTACCAATAGATCACGTTCACGTTTCTCTCTCCAGAGTGCGGGGTACGCCACGATGTCGGCACCGCCGAGCGCGAGTTCGCGGGTCGACTCGGGAAAACGTCCATCATACCCGAGGATAATGCCCACTCTCCCCACCGCGGTCTCGAAGACTGGCCAACCGTCCCCCGCGATGCACCAGTCCTGCATCTCTGGTTCGAGATGTACCTGGCGGTACTTTCCTATCAGTTCCCCGGCGGGTCCGACCAGGAATGCCGTATGGTAAAGCGCGCCCCCCTCGCCTTCCACCGAAGTGAATAGTATATGAGTCTGCCAGCGTCTCCCAATCTGCTCTGCGCGTTCGATTAACTTTGGAGTCCGGTTCGCCAGTCCGACGGCCTCAGTGGCATCAGGAAGCCAATGTGAATGGGCCAGAAACGGTGGTGTAACGACGAGCTTGACCCCAAGGCGCGCCGCATGCTCGACCATCTGCCAGGCTTCTTCTAGTCCGGTACCATCCGGCAGAGCGTGCGCCTGCACCGCAGCGACCTTCCCAGTCGACTCCTCGGGTACCAGCGGCGTGTCCAAGACTTCTCCGAGGGGGGTCTGGTCCACCGGCTTGGCAATGAGGCGATAGGTCTCTGGCCGCCGGTCTGAGATCCGATCCCCTCCCGCGATCCAGCGTTTCTTCCTTGCTTGGGCAACATCAACGTCCCAGGACACGACGCCATGCGTATCTTGTTCGACGTAGGCCATCACTTCGCCATCCGGAGAAACGATCATGCTACCACCCGGATAGTAGATGCTGCGCTCTACTCCAGCCTTAGTCGCGGCGACTATCCATACCCCATTTTCCATAGCCCGCGCCGGAACCCACAGATCGGCCTGGTCCATGGCGAAAAAATTCGCCATGTCCAGAATGACATCCGCGCCATCAAGCGCCAAGCTGCGGGCGATTTCCGGAATTCGCCCATCGAAACAGATAAGAAGCCCAACGCGGCCTAGAGCAGTATCCACGACCGGGTTTCCCTTCACACCACAGTCGAACCAATTCTGATCGTGGGTCGCCAGAAACTGCTTCTGATAATGCAAGCGCAACGTACCCTCGGCATCGTAAAACAGACCCGAGTTGTAAGTCCGTCCTTGTTTGCCCTGCTCCGTGAATCCAGTGGCAATATACACTCCATACTCCCGGCAGAGGCTCTGGATTGCCTGCGGATACTCACCATCCAAGGGCTCGGCGATCGCACGGGCATGCTCTACCGAGTCGAACAAATAGCCACTGTTCATACATTCCGGTAACACCACCAGATCCGCCCCCTGCCGTACCGCTTCCTCAACATAATTGCGCACCAGGGTGATGTTCGCAGGGATATCGCCAAGCTCCGCCAGGGTCTGGACTACGGCTGCGCGAAACACAGATGTCTGAGCCGTCATCACTTATCTCCTAACTCGATCATGCTTCATTGTGCAAAGTCTTCTTCCGTTAGCATAATCGACTTCACATCCATTGGATCAGCCAAAACCCCTTCGGAGTAGAACACATCCACGAAGGCCTGGTACGACGCGAGGTCCTCGTCGTTCAGGTCGTTCCAGCCGCGGAGGTAGGGCTGAGCCACGAACTCTGCTTGCTCGGGTCGCACGGCGGTGTACTCTGCAATAATCGGTCGGTATTTGTCGAAATTCTCGTTCGCGAGGCGGGTAGCCTCATCCAGGACCTCCACCACCTTTCTCGCCACCTCTGGACGGTTTTTAATAAAGTCCGTCGTAAGCACAGCGGCACCCGAGTAGAACGGATCCGAGATGAATTCTGCAACCGGGTTGTTCATCGCCTTGTTTACGTCCTCAATGTTGTCGGCGATTGAGCCAACCGGCTCAAGTGAAAGCGTGGCATCCACCGCCCCGCTCGCAACTGCAGCGATCTGCTGTGGAACGGCGATTTCCGATAAGGTTACATCACGACCCGGCTCGAGACCGTTTCTCCGGAGAATATGGGTCGTGATGGTCCGCCACTGCACCCCAGGGATTGTGCCGATCGATTTACCCTCCAAGTCCGCGAAGCTTTCGATTGTGGAGTCGGCGCCGACGATCAGACCATCATTATCAAAGCCATATTTGGTCGACCCGCCCTGCAACCCGAATACCTTAAATGTTCCAGGAAACCGAGACTCGGCAAGAACCGTTATTCCAGCCGCAGCCCCCGGCGGTCCGAAGTCCGCCTGTCCCGATACCAGCGAATCAATTATCTGATTCGGGTTCTGAAACCGGACAGAATTGATTTCGATCCCCGCTTCTTCGAATAGACCTTCCTCCAACGCCACGTAGTATGCCATTGTTTGCATGATGGGTAACCAAGATGCCGTTACGCGCTCGAGCTCTTGCGCTGCCGCGGTGATCGGCAGGGAAGCGGTGACGAGGATGCTGGACCCAAGAACGACGGAAGGAAACAGTTTCAATTTCATGCCGAATGACCTCTTTAAGTTACCGGTAACGGTAGTAAGCACTTCAGTGAATCCATCGAACCACACGGCGCTCGATGGCGATAAAAAGCAGATTTAGAGAGTAACCCATCACACCAGTTGCGATGATGGAGGCATACATTTCACGCAGGTCGTAAACCTGCTGCGCGTCGATGATGCGGCGGCCTAGACCATTGCTGGACCCGATAAACATCTCCGCGACGATGATCACGACCAATGCAAGTGATATCCCAGTACGCAGACCCACAAACGTTTGCGGCAGTGATTCATAAACCATCACATCTTTGAATACGCGCCAGCGATTGGCTCCCATAACGCGCGCCGCCAAAACCCTTGTCTTCGTCGCATTGATCACACCATAAGCGGCACTGAACAACACGATTAGGAGCGCGGCAAACGCGGCCACGGCAATCTGCGCTTCCTGACCAATACCGAAGAGCAAAAGGAACAAGGGGAACATGGCGGTTGCAGGCGTCGAACGAAAGAAATCCACAACGAACTCCACCGAGCCGTAGATCTTTCGAGAAGCACCCAACATGACTCCAATCGGGATCCCGAAAGCCGCTGCGATTCCGAACGCATAAAGCGTACGCTTAAGTGTGCCCCAAAAATCCAAAAGAAGGTCCCCGTAGACGACGCTCATCCATAATTGGTGGAAGGTCTCGTTGGGCCCAGGGAGCAGTCTCGGACTCACCAGCTCCGCACTCGAGGTAATCCACCAAATCGAGTAAAGTAGAATCGGACCAAGAATATAAATCTGAAAGTAACTCGTGTACGCGTTAACTAGGCGACCCCAATGTGAGAGGGTGGCCTTGATGCGATCTGGAAATTCCCAGGCGTAGGTGGGTGGTTTAGGAGAAACACTCATCGCCGGACCTCCTGCTGGAAGACACGCAAACATTCCGCCTTAGTCGCGACGAAATCGGGGTCGGAAAGGGTCTGGTCAGTACGGGGCCGCTGCGGATCGACGCGGATCACCTTTGCGACCCGGGTGGGCGGCTTACTCAATAGAAAAACTTCGTCGGCGAGGAAAACGGCTTCTTCTAGGTCGTGTGACACGACGATCATCGTGATCCCCGTCTCCATGAAGATTGCCTGAAGGCGATCCCGAATGAACAATGTCATTTCGTAATCGAGCGCGGAGAATGGCTCGTCAAGAAAAAGCACCTCGGGGTTCGGCGCTAGAGCACGCATAATGGACACCAGTTGCTGCTGGCCGCCGGAGAGATTGAAGGGCCGAAGGTTAAGGTCAAAGCCGATATCGAAAGACGCAGCCAACTCTTCGACACGCCTATTGCACTCCGCTTTGCTGGCTCCCCGAATTCGTAAGGGATACGCGATATTGTCTCGGGCACGCATCCACGGAAAGAGAGCCTCTCGGTAGTTCTGGAAGACGTATCCGAACGTGATGTCGCGCAATTCCTTGCCATCAAAAAGGATTTGACCGGAATCAATTGGGAGAAGACCCGCGATCATGTTGATGAGGGTGGATTTTCCACAACCGTTGGGTCCAAACACCGTGGTGATACGCCCTTGCGGAAGATCTAGATCAAAGTTCTGATACAGCGTTCTGCGTGCGAAACGCTTGGTCAGGCCGCGAACCGTGATGTGGCTTCGTGACCGGGGTTGTGCACTGTTGGCATGCGGCGCCACGGTAGGCACCTGTTGATGAACCTTGGGAATCACGGACATTGAATACCCTCGCCGAAGAGCCAGACGTTTCCAGTGTGTACCGGCTTCTCTTGTATACAAGACGCAGGGTGGCATGCAGGGAACGTGCCAATGCATCGGGTCAACGACATGTTATTGATTTGGCTCGGATGGAGGGGAAACGAAGCGGTTTGTCACCTTCTATGCACTGCCCTGAATTTGGGCGTCCTGGGCGGCCATGTCTCAATTTGGTGCAGCGCTCGAAGTCGGATTGGTACCCGCCTGGGTCCGCCGCAACGGTATGCGAGACCTTTCCCTGTTGTCCCCAACGAATCTTCCTAAAGTTCGCTCGCCCTACGAGTAGCATCATCAACCGTGGAACCTAAACGGGGGCGGGGGGGGGGAGGCATGAGCGAACCTTCGGGAAGCGACCTGCCAGACGTTACTAACGTTGGCGGAGAGCCTGGAGGGATAAAGGCACTGCGCTTACCCCTAGAGCGCCTATGTTGACCGGTTGAATGGATTGGGGCCGCCAGCCTGATCAGACGTTCCAGACGCAGACTTGACCGAAATAGGCACGCCGGGCATCTAGAACGGTGGCCGTGATGGAGCGCTTAGGGGCGCCCGGAAAGGACGAGTGCGGGTTCTTTCGTGAGGGGTTTGTCAGTTTCCGCTTCGGGTCGACTTGAGACCCACATGTCCATTCGTGGCGGTGGCCGGCCCTCGGGGCACTCCGCAAGGCGCACGCTAAACCGTCAAGACCCCTCCTCGGCATGTCGCCCGTGCCAGGTTCCCCAGGTCCAGTGCCAGAGTATCTCGGCGATGCAATGGCCCAGGCCGAAGGCGCTATCCGCCTCGCCGGGCCAGTGCCAGGGCAGCGGGATATCCCACGCGTGCATTGCTCGGCCTGGCGTATTGCCGGCCGCGGCTACGGGCGTCTCGGGGGCCCCCGCGAGCGCCGTCGGGAGTTCGTAGTGCACGCTGCCGACTTCGCGCGACAGGACCGCCCCGCCCAAGCGCTCGGCCAATGCGCGCATTCCCAGGTTGTCGCTAAAGGTTTCGATCACGAAGCGCTCGATGCCCTGGGTGCGGGCGGCGCGCCCGAGCTGCTCGATCAGCA
>SL_5KL_010_SEDDRAFT_10001620_pt1 | contig 13345 bp, 16 predicted proteins | sample SodLakKL_010_SED_FD_9118 | JGI IMG/M metagenome (IMG submission 9118)
AGGGGAATATTGCCATGTTTGCGCATCAGGCGCTGCTCCCGCTTGTTATCAACCATTTGCAGGCCCCGAATTATAAAAGACCGGGTTTCCCGCGGATCAATCACTTCATCGATCCAGCCCCGGGCAGCAGCTATGTACGGGTTGGCATACTTAAAGCGGTAATTATCAACCAGTTCCTTGCGCTTTTTGTCCTTGTCTTCTGCTTCTTCCAGTTCTTTTCTGTTAACGATGTTAACTGCTCCTTCCGGGCCCATAACTGCTATTTCAGCTGTTGGCCAGGCCAGGCAGAGATCTGCGCCGAGGGAGCGTGAATTCATGGCAATATAAGCTCCTCCATAAGCTTTGCGCAAAATAATTGATATCTGCGGCACCGTTGCCTCCGAATAGGCATAAAGAACCTTCGCGCCGTGCCTGATCACCCCGCCCCATTCCTGTTCTACACCGGGCAGGTAGCCCGGGACATCGACAAAAGTAACCAGGGGCAAATTAAAGCTATCGCAGAATCGGACAAAGCGGGCAATTTTATCCGATGAGTTAACATCGAGGCAGCCGGACTTAAACTGGGGTTGGTTGGCAATTATACCCACCGCCTGACCGTTAATACGGGCAAATCCAACCAGGGCGTTTTGGGCATAACCCTTGTGAACTTCTACAAGTTTACTGCCGTCAACCACCCTTTTAATTACTTCACGGACATCGTACGAGCGATTTGGATTATCGGGCATGAGCGTAGCCAGTTCTTCCTGGTTTAATTCCGGCTCCAGGGATTCAGCTAACGGGGGATCATCGACATTGTTGGAAGGAAGGTAATTGATTAGTTCTCTGATTTGCCTGAAGCAATCTTCTTCATCTTCGGCAAAAAAATGAGCCACCCCGCTGGTCTCATTATGGGTGGCTGCCCCACCCAGCTCTTCAGGGGTTACTTTTTCACCGGTAACTGCCTCGATTACCTGGGGCCCGGTGATAAACATATAGCTGGTCTTATCTACCATAAAAACAAAATCCGTTATGGCCGGAGAGTATACTGCACCCCCGGCACTCGGGCCCATGACCACGGATATCTGCGGAATTACTCCCGAACACAGGGTGTTACGATAAAATATGGAGCCGTAACCGTTAAGGGCGTAGACTCCTTCCTGAATCCGGGCTCCGCCCGAGTCATTTATGCCGATAACCGGATTTCCATTTAAAGCGGCCAGGTCAAGAACCCGGCATATTTTATTGGCATGGACCTCGCTGAGGGAGCCGCCGGCAACTGTAAAATCCTGGGCGAAAACATAAATCTTGCGTCCGTTAACTGTTCCGTAACCGGTAACCACCCCTTCACCCGGGTTGGGATAATCAAGGCTGCTTGCATCTTCCAGGCCGGTCTGGGAAAAAGTGCCCACTTCAACAAAGCTGCCCTGGTCAAGAAGCTTTTCCAGTCTTTCCCGGGCCGTTAGTTTACCTTTTTTATGCTGGCCTTCGATCCGCTCCTTGCCCCCGCCAGACACAGTATATTGGCGTCTTTCTTCAAGATGTTTCAGTTTGTCATCCATTGCTATCACCGCTTTCTGCATAATTATTCCCCGCGCTTAATGCTGACATAGCTCGATTAAAATACCTCCGGTTGATTTGGGATTTAAAAAGGCAATTTTTGCCCCCCCTGCCCCGTAACGGGGCTTTTCATCTAGTAATTGTATACCCTGATCTTTTAACTGCCGCAGCTTGCCTTCAAGATCGGAGACGCGGAATGAAAGATGATGGAAGCCTTCACCCCTTTTTTCAATAAACTTACTAACCGGTCCAGATGGATCGGTTGATTCAAGAAGTTCCAGGTTGCTCTCCTTTACCGGGAAAAAAGCCACTTTTACCTTCTGTTCCTCAACCTCTTCGATCCCCTTTAGCTCCAGGCCCAGCTGATCCCGGTAAAACCTGATTGCTTTTTCTAAATCCTTTACAGCGATCCCAATATGGTCAATCTTGTCGAACAAGATAAACTCTCCTATCTTATTTATTATCCTTAATTTTCTGCTTAATAAACTCCACGATCTGTTCAGTTGAAGATCCGGGAGAAAACACTTCTGAAACTCCGCTTTCTTTTAAGGATACCCTGTCTTCTTCGGGAATTATGCCGCCAACAAGAACAATTATATCATGGCTTTCCTGTTCACGCAGCATTTCCAACACCGGCGGCAAAAGCTGCATGTGCGCCCCGGAAAGGATGCTTAAACCGATTACCTGGACATCTTCCTGAAGAGCTGTTTCTACAATCTGCTCCGGGGTTTGCCGCAGGCCGGTATAGATTACTTCCATCCCGGCATCCCGCAGGGCCTGGGCTACCACTTTTGCCCCGCGATCATGACCGTCGAGACCAATTTTACCGACAAGCACCCGCACCGGTTTACCACTCATCTCAAAACTCCTCCTTTACCTGAACAATTGCCAGCCAATGATTTTTTAGGCTGTGCATGTTTAAAGAATGTTGTGCTGCTGGTACTCACCGAAAACATCTCTTAAAGTATTGCAGATCTCTCCCATAGTCGCATAGGCTTTCACCGCAGTTAAGATGCAGGGCATCATGTTGGCGCCGGATTGAGCCGCTTTTCGCAAATCCTGCAGCGCAGAGGCAACCGCCTCTTGTTTGCGGCTTAATCGAACTTCTTTTAACCTGTCAACCTGCCTCTGGCTGGTTGACGGATCCATCTTCAATAAATCGATCGGTTGTTCACCGCTAATCGCAAAACGGTTAACCCCGACCACCACCCGCTTCTGTGCTTCTATTTCTTTCTGGTAGCGGTAAGCGCTGGCCTGGATTTCCTGCTGGATAAACCCGTTTTCAATAGCCTCCACTGCCCCCCCGATTTCATCTATCCGTGCAATATATTTCAGGGCCTCTTCTTCAATATGGTCGGTGAGACTTTCAATAAAATAGGCGCCGCCGAGGGGATCAGCGGTGTCGGTAACCCCGATTTCGTGCCCGATAACCTGCTGGGTACGCAGGGCCAGCAAAACCGACTGTTCACTGGGCAAAGCCAGAGCCTCATCTCTTGAGTTGGTATGCAAAGACTGGGTTCCGCCTAAAACCGCACTCAAAGCCTGAAAACCGACCCGGACCAGGTTGATATCAGGCTGCTGGGCGGTAAGGGTAGAGCCCGCAGTCTGGGTATGAAAGCGCAGCATCATCGAACGCGGATCTTTAGCATTAAATCTTTCTTTCATCAGGCGGGCCCAGATCCTCCTGGCCGCCCTGAACTTGGCCACCTCTTCTAAAAAATTTGAATGAGCATTGAAGAAAAAGGACAGGCGGGGAGCAAAACGGTCAATTTCCAGGCCTGCTTCCAGGGCCGCTTCCACGTAGGCGATGCCATTACCCAGGGTAAAGGCCACTTCTTGCACAGCGGTTGAACCGGCTTCCCTGATATGATATCCGCTGATGCTTATCGTATTCCAGTTCGGTATCTTTTCGCCGGCAAATGAAAATATATCAACCACCAGACGCATTGATTCCCGGGGCGGGAAAATATATGTGCCGCGGGCAACATATTCTTTAAGAATATCATTCTGGATGGTCCCCTTAATTTTTTCCATGGGAATACCCTGCTTTTCGGCTACAGCCATGTACATGGCCAGCAAAACCGCGGCCGGGGCATTGATGGTCATCGAGGTGCTGACCTGATCAAGGGGAATCTGGTCCATTAAAATTTCCATATCCGCCAAAGAATCTATAGCCACCCCGACTTTACCCACTTCACCACGGGCCAGCGGATGATCGGAATCATAACCGATCTGAGTAGGCAAATCAAAAGCCACACTTAAACCGGTTTGTCCTTCTTGTAAAAGATACCGAAACCTTTGATTGGTTTCTTCCGCACTGCCGAATCCGGCATACTGGCGCATGGTCCAGAGCCGGCCGCGATACATTGTCGGCTGTATTCCCCTGGTATAGGGATATTTGCCGGGCCAGTTCAGTTGGCTCAAGTAGTCAAAATCTTCCCGGTGCAGCGGATCGTATACTATATCCAGTTCCAGATCCGAGTCAAGTTTAAATTCTTTTCGTTCAGGTTGTTTTTCAAGCGCTTTATTAACTTTTTCCTGCCAGGCCTCTTTAGCCCGAACCAGTTCCTCTTTATATTCCTGGTTGCTCAAATTTAACCATGCTCTCCTTTCTTACTTTTTTAAACTACTGACATTAAATTGCTTTAATTGCGAAAGTAAAAGTTTTAAGCTTTACCCAGGGCAGCTTTAATTAACGGTGATATGGCTGTCGGAAGGTCGGCTACTTTAACTCCCGCTTCGCTCAGAGCTTTAACCTTGCTGTCAAAAGTGCCCCTTCCCCTTTCTATGATCGCTCCGGCATGCCCCATTCGTTTACCCGGAGGGGCACTGCGGCCGGCCAGGTAAGCTACAACCGGTTTGCTCATCGAAGCAGAAATATAAGCGGCTGCTTCTTCCTCGGAGCTTCCTCCTATTTCCCCGACCAAAATAACCGCTTCTGTAGCCGGGTCTGTTTCAAATTTTTTAAGCACATCGATAAAATGCAAACCAACCACCCGGTCACCGCCAAGACCCACAACCGTAGTGGTGCCAATTTTGTTTTCAGTTAGATTTCCAACAATTTCATAACAAAGGGTGCCGCTTCGTGAAACCACCCCGACCGGACCGGGAATAAAATACCGGTGGGGCATAATCCCTATTTTCGAGCTGCCCGAAGAAATCAATCCAAATGTATTGGGCCCCACTACAACAGCATCATTCTGCCGGGCATAGCTCATAATTTCCATGGCATCATGCAGAGCTATGCTTTCAGGTATCAAAACAAGTATTTTCAAACCGGCATCCAGCGCTTCCAGGGCGGCATCTTTGGCAAAAGGAGCAGGCATAAATAAAATGCTTGCTTCAGCCGACTGCTTTTCCAAAGCTTCGAATGTTGAATCAAAAACCGGAACGCCTTCAACAACCTGCCCGCCTTTACCGGGAGAAACACCACCCACAATTTTTGTGCCGTACTCAAGCATCTGGGCGGTATGAAAAGAACCCTGCCTGCCGGTTATACCCTGGACCAGGACGCGGGTATCTTGATCAATATAAATAGCCATTCTGCAAACTCCTTCCTTAGTATAAACCAACTCACCGTGATCAACAAATAATTAACTACAGCTTCAGCCGGTCAGTTCCACGGCATGACGAACTGCTTCATCCATAGAATTAAAAGTGCTGATGCCTTCTTTTTCCAGGATTTCCCGGCCTTCTGATTCATTGGTTCCCACCAGGCGAAATGAAACCGGCAGTTCAATCCCCTTACTTGCTTTTACCCGCACAAAAGCTTCAGCAACTACGTCACAACGGGTTATCCCTCCGAAAATGTTGATCAAGAGTACTTTCGGGCCGGTTCCCAGTAAAAGTTCCAGGGCCTGGGAAGTTTTTTCAACGTTTGCTCCCCCGCCAAAATCAAGAAAATTAGCCGGCTCTCCCCCATAGTGCTGGACCATATCCAGGGTAGCCATGGTAATCCCGGCCCCGTTGGCCATCACCGCAATATCGCCCTCCAGCTCTACATAAGCCAGGTCGAGTTCTTCTGCTTTTAATTCCAGGGCCGTTTTCTCGGTAATACGGGGCAGGTCAGGGTGCCGGTATAAAGCATCATCATCAATAGTTACCTTGGCATCGGCAGCAACAAGCCCTTCCGGGGTCAAGGCCAAAGGGTTTATTTCAGCCAGTTCAGCATCCATTTCCCTAAACATCTTGTACAATTTAGGCAAAAGCCTGACCAACTCTTTTTGCAAACCGGCAGAAACGCCCATCCGGCGGCATATTTCCCTGGCCATGTAAGCCTGTAATCCGATCCTGTTATCAACCGGCCACCTGATCATTCTCTCTTCGGCCACTTCTTCTACATCCATGCCCCCGTCAAGTGAGGCCAGCACAACCGGACTCCCGGCGGAGCCGTCTATGGTCAGGGCAAGATAGAGTTCCTGTTCAATCTGGATCTTTTCTTCTACCAGCAGTTTTTCGGTTTTAAAACCTTCAAAACAAAGATCAAATATGCGTGCTGCTTCTTTTTTTGCTTCATCAGGAGTCGAAGCAAAAGCCACTCCGCCGGCTTTGCCCCTTTTCCCGGTCAGCACCTGTGATTTAATAACCACTTCTCCCAGTTCGGCTGCAGCTTCCCCGGCCTGCTCCACTGTCTCGACCAGCCTGCCCCGGGGAACCGGGATTTCATATTGGGCAAATAAATCTTTACCCAGGTGTTCGTATAGCTTCAAGTTATTTCCTCCAATCCTTAGCAAGTTGCCTGCTTTAAAATATTCGTAAATTTTAGAAGAACTCCTGCCTGCCCCCCGGTTTTCTTGATTAACCCAGAAAATTTTGCATAATCCTAATACCAGTTACAACCATTAAATCCTGACCGGTTGATCTTTAAAAGGAGCAGTTGAATAAGTAAGCAAAACCGATTATAATTGGTAGGGGAAAAAGCATGCGGGCGTGGCGGAATTGGCAGACGCGCTGGACTTAGGATCCAGTGGGAGTCATCCCTTGGAGGTTCAAATCCTCTCGCCCGCACCATTGCCCCGGTAAGTATCTTCATCAGCTACAAGTAACTTTTCATTATTAATAAAATCTATATCTGCCTGTAGTATTTCTTTAAGCTCATGACCGCATTCCTCAGAACATAGCATAAAGACCATATCATTACCGGTAAATTTTTGCCCCGGAATTTTTGGCGGTAATAATAGTCCAAACAGGTTTATAATCAACTGAATCCATGCTTTCATGAACATAGATATCTATAACATATCCTTCATTTTCTACTTAAAATAGAATTATTCAAACTATACACCCCGAATACTAAAGCCCCCACACTTCTTCCATATCTTCTATTTCAGGATCGTCATACCTGTCCATGGTATCCAGCCACTCTTGCTTGTTATTTTTTATCTCTTCTTTCAGTTCAATGTAATCTTCCTCATCAATATACGGAATAAAGAATTATTCATAATCATCTTCATCATCACCAATGGTCATTATTATTCCGTTAACTGCTACTTCTAATATTGCACAGGCTCCAGTAACCTTCGAGCCTTCAATCATTGCCTCTTCTAATAAAAAGACTCAAGGTAATCCTTCCTGTTATTCGTGTTGTCCCACCTTCAAAAACCTCTATAAATATTGAGATATATCTCTATTTAACGGCTAATTCTTTTTGGATACCTATTCCTTTCTTCAGTAAACTTCTCATTAAGCATTTCCTGTTCATATTCATTTAAGGTCTTTTGATATTTATCCTCAATGTAATTAAACCAATCCTCACTGGCAATATCATAATTGCACTCACAAACTGCCTCCCTCTTTGATGCCTTTTCTACCAATTCCCTCATCGTATTTAGGATTTCTTCGTTTTCCCAAATCTCACTCATTACTCCTTACACTCCTTATCAAATATTTTCGAATAAAAACCTTATCCCGATAACTTCGAAGATCCTTTTATTATTTCCAAGAAAGTACTTCAGAATCTATCATTATCGCCACAGTAAAGATATTCATCGTCATTCCTACCTTCAGTACAAAGCTCATCTAAGTATCCATCATCAAGAGCGGAATCCCTATTCTTATATGGCACTGCGCGTGGTCTACCCATTTTATAAAACTTACATGATTTTGGACCATAACAAAAAGTTTCAAACCTGTACTTCTTTATATCCCTATCAAAATCCCATTGTATTTCAACATTAGCCATATTAGCCCAGATACATTGAAAGCATTTTGTCTTCCATAAGTTCTTACTTAACATTCTTGCTCCTCTTTCCTCATACGTCTGCATGGAAGGAGGAACCATTATCCATGGTGGCGGTTTTACTTCAAATATTTCATTTGCTCTATCCAAAAGCCTTAAAGAGCCGGCCCTGTAAAAATCCGCGAACTCTCTTGCTTCATATTTTTTTGTCCATGCTGTTCCTTTAAGCATATCTCCTATCCGAAATAATCCTTTTGACTGCTGTTTATCAGATATGGCAACTGAGAAGTTTTCATCGGAATAACAGCTCTCCCCTTCAATAAATAAATTGTATCCTAAATGATAGTGGGTTCTATTATCTGTGACGTATCTCCATACCCTTGTACGTGGTTGAATAGATATTATTCTTCCTTCCCAATTGATTTTTGAAGAAGGAATTTCAAATTTATGTTTAATCATTACCCCAATCCTTTTCAATTAGCATTTTATAGTCATTATACAATATCACCGTCACTAAGATATGATGATTATTATTCTCGGGACGTCAACCTTTTTATAGACAATTTGCTAAGCTACTGCAGCCAACCTCTCTTTTCTAAGTGATCTGAGATACTCAACCAGTGACATATAAAAGGTTTGCTAAACAATAATGTTTGTTTAAACCAGAGAAGGCAATCAATGTTTGCCGTCGAATTGATACTATAACTTTCCGATGTTGTTTTTACATGGAGGTATGGCAATGAGAAAAAAATACGATGAGCCGATCTTTATAGATGTCACCAACGGAAATACTGAAAATGCCATGACCCAGGTAGAGACCGAAATAAAGGAACTCTGTTTGGAGCAGCCTTTTGCTGTCCTGGCAACCCAGGGCGAAGGCCAACCATACACTAATTTAATTAGTTTCGCTGTCAGTGAAAACTTCACTCAGCTTATTTTTTCTACCCCTGCCCAGACCAGGAAATATGATCTGATCAGCAAGAACAAAAAAGTTTCCCTGATGATTGATAATCGCGACCAGCAGCCTGAAAGCATAAACCTGGTCAGGGCTATAACTATTACCGGATCAGCAAGTATTCTTGAAGACTCAAGAGAAATAGAGCGCTGGTCAGACCTGCTGATCAAAAGGCACAGCTACCTGGAAAGGTTTATCAAGTCACCTTCATCATGCCTGATCCTGGTCGATATTATTCGCTTTTTCTACGTGAGAAGATTTCAGGAGGTTTACCAGTGGGCACCCGGCAAACCTTCATAGTCTCCCTTGCATAGGCCTTTGACTACCCCGCTGAACTGTTGGGCAATAAAGCCCGCAATCTTTCGCTATGTATGAGAAGAGGTTTTCATGTTCCTTCCGGCTTCTGCATCAGTGCAGAAAGCTACCTGGCCTTTATCAGGCATAATAATCTGCAAGAATTCATTAACTTAGAACTTTATCGGAAAGACTTTTCCACTATATTAGACAAAAAAGATTACTCCGAAACCCTGGCAAATAAACAAGAACTGGAGAATATCTACCTTGATAAAGCGGGCCCCCAAAGAAGAGATGAGGCTTTGAACTGGCTCAGGATCGGCCGTCTAAGCTGGAAGCTGCGTGATGATGAAAACATTTTACTGGGCAAGCTGGAAAACCAGCTTTACCTTTATTTAAAAGAAGCCCTGAACCGCCTGCTTAAAGACGGATTAGTGAAGGAAGCACCTGATCTGATCAACCTCGATGACTGGCCGGCAATCCTGCAAAGCCTGCAAAACCAGAAGACTTATAACCCGCCCGTTAATAAAGAAACTGTGCTTAAAGAAAAAAACGTTTCGTTAAAGCCGAGACAGCTGGTAGGACAACCCTCATCAAGCGGTATGGTTACTGGAAAAGCCAGGGTTATCCGCTCGTTGGAAGATTTCAAAGAAGTGGTAAAAGGAGAAATCCTAATTTTTGATGCAGTGCAACCGCAAATGACCTTTATCATTTCCCTGGCTGCAGGTATTGTGGAGAGACGTGGCGGGATGCTTGTTCACTCTTCGATTATCGCGCGGGAGTTACAGATACCGGCTGTTAACGGGGTAAGCCGGGCAACTGAGCTGATTGAAACAGGAGATTTGCTAACCGTTAACGGGGACCTGGGCCTGGTAGTGATTGGAGAGCCGGAATTTGACCTTGAGTTGGATAAAATGCACAAGCAGAACGAGCAGCGAGAGTATTAGGCTTAACAATGCATTTTTGGTATATCCTGCGACAATAAAACCGACAATTGCAACTGCTCCTCCTGTTATTGCATAAGGCAGCTGAGACTTCACGTGATCAATAGCGATTTAATTTTGCATAAAGTAATAATTGTTATGACTTTAATATTATGATACAATTATCAACAACAGCTGTTTAAGTATCAGCCCGTTTTGATCCAGTCAGCTATACATACATTAAATGAAAGGAGTGAGCAGCTATTAAGATTGATATTGTAAAAAGCCAGGTGTCCTTAGCTCCTGAAAATGATGATGAGAAAGCCAAGCTTACTGCCCTGTGGAAAATTTTGATCGATTGTGTTGGAGACAGTGGAAAGTTGGTCCCGGTGGGAGAGTATATCCCTGAAAAAGGCAACAAGAGCGCTTCTTTTTATATTGAAGGAGTTAACCCCCAGGATAGCTCTTTTACCGAAGTGAGAGTAGACCGTGATGAAAGTGTTTATTGTAAAACCTGTAATAAGTTGATCAGTCTAAAAGCAGGTGAGGTAATCCCTATCTGCTGTGGTAAAATTATGGATATCGTGGATTAATTGCAGGTCCCCCCTTAATTTACTGGAGCCCTGTCTTATAAAAGACAGGGCTCTTTTATCGATGCTCACCAAACTAGATTTGGCATGGCAACCCCAGATCCTTAACTATTTTCTTATCCTGAGGTGTGGCGAACACTTATAATTTGAACACTTTTTTAAGGATGACCAAAAACCAAATCCAGGCGACCCCAAAGATAAAGTAAAATAATTACCTGGTTATTTGATGCAAGTTTGAATATTGGTAAACTTGTGGTAACATATTATTAGGTTTATAACAAACTCCTATAGCCATATATTAACTTGGAGAAAGGAGCAAGACAATGTTAAATCATTCAAAAGTAAACTTTAAATGGTTGAGAGGCATGTATATTTACACAATTGTCGGTGCGGGAGGTTTTGGTTTGGGAATGCTGTTTGCTCCCAGATTAATCTCATTAATATTTGGCATACCATTCGAAGAACCAATAGTTTATGGAATTGCCGGCAGTACTTTTTTAGCATTTGCAATCGTCTCCATATTCGGCTTGTTATCTCCACTTAAATTTGTACCAGTTCTTTTTCTACAACTTTGCTATAAATCCGCATGGTTTTTATTCATTGTTATACCACTAATATTCACTGGACAATTTCCGCTCTACGCTCTGTTGCCCGCTATTCTATTTGCTACCTACATCATTGGAGACATAATTGCCATACCTTTTAAAGTCCTTTTTGCCAAAGATTAATAGATATCACAACAAGAAAAGACAAGAACCGGTTATTTTTTATTGCAAAATATAATCCTGAAATTGAATTAAATGGGGTATATCTAAAAAATTGACATATCAAACTTATCCTGCTGTTAATAAATAAAGCCCCCGGAGGGAGTTGTGCTCAGGGGGCTATAATTATTTGTTTTATTCTATAAAGAAAACTATTTGCTTTAGTATATCTGTGACGTTGTTTCTAATCTAACAGAGTTATACCAATCAAAGAAAGTGTATATTATTTAGGTGACTTTAGTATTATCGACTATTTACCGTATTAAACCCAAATTTAATCCAACCCTTTTCTAGCAGCCTGAACAATCGCCCCGACCGCCTTTTGGGGCAAAAATCCACTCGCAGTCTGTTCAGCTACTGATAACCTATCAAAGATCTGCCTCCAAAGCTTAAATTTTCCATTGCTAAATTCATATGAACTCATCACTAAAAACTCTGCAGGGGTATCGTCGAGTTGACAAACTACTTTGTGATCATAAAAAGCTTTATTGCCTTGTACAAGTATACCTATCCCTTCCTCACTTATCTTCTCAAATTTAACACTTTTTAAGTTCCAGGATAGAAAACGTTCAGCTTCAGCTTTACCCTCAAAAGTACCAAAAGGATTGACAAATGTAATATCATCATCGAACAAAGATAAAATTTTATCCAGGTCACCAGACTCGAATGCTCTAGCCAACTCAAGTATCATACTCGCATGATTGTCTTCAGACATGTATTTCACCTCTCCCCTAATATGATAATATTTTCCAAACAATTAAAACAGGTAACTATGTAACATAATCTGATTACTATAAATTTTTAATTCTACCTATCTTGAAGAATTCCTGCCGTAAATAATAAATAATTCAGATATTTGAAGTTTCTTATATTATTACCACATTTGGACAATTTCTTCATTCCTTTTTGGATCACTTTTTAGGATTTTACATAATTTAATTCTTCATAAATAAAGACAAATCATAGCCGTAAATTATGATTTAGATGTATAATGAATTAGGCAGGTGATGTATATGTCAGCTGAACAAGCACCTTCTTTTATTCCGGGATTCATTAAACATCATGAATTGTTGGTGGAAATTTTTCCTCCTGAAAAACAGCTTTAGTTTCAGGAAGGTATCTAGCCAGTGAAACGCTAATAAAATATTAAGACTTTACAGTGCTCAATGAATTATCAGGCAAGGAGGTTTTCATGATAATTAAACTGGGTAAAGCAGCTCCAGATTTTTCTATCTTGGATTGGCAGGAAAAGGAATTTACCCTTTCTAGTTACCGGGGTCAAAAAAATATTTTCTTAGTCTTTAACCGGGGCTTTGTTTGACCTTATTGCCGAAAGCATATGGCGCAGTTGCGTCAAGATTATTCATTATTTCAAGAAAAAGAAACAATTGTTGTTGCAGTAGGGCCTGAGGGAAAAGAACCCTTTGCTCATTACTGGGAAGAGAATCACATGCCCTTTATTGGCATTCCAGATCCTGAGCATAGAGTAGCAGATTTATATGGGCAAAAAGTTAGTATGATTAAACTTGGTCGTATGCCAGCACAAATGATCATTGATAAACAAGGCATTTTGCGCTATTTGCATTACGGAAACTCAATGAAAGATATCCCGAGTAATGAAGAAGTAATAAGTCTGCTTGATAAAATACAAGCTAAAAACTAATCACAGTGCCTGATATTTTTTACAGCTAACAAATTTAAGCAGCGGGTTTTTGAGATCAGGATTGACTATTCTTCCAACAATTCATACTTAATAAAAGTGTCATTGTATTTTGCATAAATCACATCAGGTTCTTCTTCACTCCCATATACTTCGGTTCCTACAGGAAGATAGTTAGCAATATAGTATTTTTCTCCTTTAACCATGGGTTCTGTTTGTGAAACCTCCTGCTCAATTACTCCAACGAGTTCCCATCCATCTAATAATTTTTGTCTCGTCTGGCCTGTTTCTCCAAATAAATCATCGCCCAGGGAAATCATGGGCTTGTATGCCCATAAAACCTCTTCCTGGCTAGTGCACCCNGTAAAGACTACCAGTNATAAAANAATCAAGACTAAAATTAGTTGAATTGCAACCCATGACCTCATTAATCCAGATACCTCCT
>SL_5KL_010_SEDDRAFT_10001622_pt1 | contig 13342 bp, 10 predicted proteins | sample SodLakKL_010_SED_FD_9118 | JGI IMG/M metagenome (IMG submission 9118)
GAAAAGACCTATTACAGGGAAACCGACACAGAAAACCTCAACGAGATCTTTAACAGCATGTCATACATTACCCGTCTCCGCACCGAAGGCACGGGTTACAATTTCAAGTTCGGTGCCATTGTACGGCTAACAGATATGGTCCGCATCGGGGGCGCATTCCATACGCCGACATTTTACGATCTCACCGAGCGTTTCAATGCAACCATGAAGTCTACCTTCGACCAGGAGTTTGAAAACCAGGAGGCCAGCGCCAACAACCGCTTTGATTTCGACCTGGAAACCCCGCTCAGGGCAATGGGGGGGCTTGGCCTTGTGTTTGGAACGACCGGCGCTATAAACATCGATTACGAATACACGGATTATACAAGCATGCGTCTGCGAACAGGCGACACCGGGGCTTCTGACCATATTGCAGGTGAAAACCGCGTTATCCGTGACTCATTTGCCGAACAGCACAGCATACGGGTGGGCGGGGAGATAAACCTCGACCCAGTCATTCTTCGTGCAGGATACGGATATTATTCCAACCCTTACCGCTCAGGGGTAAACGACGCACAGCGCAGCATCATCTCAGCCGGCTTTGGCTTTCGCGAGCGCGATTACTTCATCGACTTTTCCTATGCTTACAGCTTTTATTCGGAAGACTATTTCCTTTACATGCTCAGGAGCGACAATCCCGAAGATTATGATCTTCCCGCGGGCAGCGGGTGGGAGCCACCGGTTACAAACAGGGACTTTACCGCCAGCACGTTCAGGCTTACCTTCGGCTGGAGATTCTGACAACACACCCCACGCAGTGGCCAAAACGGCCATGTTCCTAAACGCAGAAGTTTCGCACAGATTGTTATGTTTTTATTATCAACGATATAGCAATGTGTGCGAAACTTCTGTTAACCATATCAAAAAAACGCCGATCACAGGTGTTTTGTGATCAGCGTGAGGGTGAGGGTTTGCGCCAGAGTCCGGAAAATAACCTCTCAGTGCCGGATGCCTGGGGAATCAGGCGCAAAGCCTGTAGCAGGATCGCTACTGCGTAGTCATCTTCTCTTCCACATTCTGGCTAATTGCATCATCTATCAGGATGCGGCCGCAATATTCGCAAACGATGATTTTTTTATGCAGGCGGATATCAAGGTGCCGCTGTGGTGGGATCTTATTAAAACAGCCGCCGCAGGCATCCCTTTCCACAGGTACAACGGCGAGGCCGTTGCGTGCATTGTCGCGGATCCTCTGATAGGCTGAGAGAAGACGCTGTTCAATCTTGTTGCGCTGCTCTTCTGCCTTCTTCAGTAAAACAACCTCATCTTTTTCTGTTTCTGCGACAATATCGTTGAGTTCGGCATTTTTGGCGTCGAGATCTTTTTTCCGCTCATTCAGCTCAGCTTCAACATCTTTGACCAGTTCCTGCTTTGCTTCAACCTCTGCGGCAAACTCCTTCATTTTCTTCTCTGCGAGCTGCGCCTCGAGGGTTTGGTATTCAATTTCCTTGCTCAGGGAGTCATACTCCCGGTTGTTCCGCACATTCATCTGCTGGGCTTCGTATTTCTTAATAAGCTCGAGGCTTTCCTGTGCGGAGATCTTTTTGTTGGATATCTCCGTTTCCAGTTCCCGGATTTCGTTGTTAAACTTCTCAAGGCGGGTTTCCAGTCCCGCGATGACGTCCTCCAGGTCCTGGACTTCAAGGGGAAGCTCCCCTCTTACGGACCTAAGGCGGTCGATGTTAAAATCGATGGTTTGCAATGTGTAAAGGGAAGTGAGTTTGCTCTTAACCGTCTTCTCGATACTGTCTTCGGTGGCAGTTTCAGGCACCTGAACGGGAGAACCTTCGGTTCCGGTGCTCGGGTTGATCATCTTTTCTGCTTCCTTCTCTTTTTTCGCGGTCTTTTTTTGCTTGGCCATAAATTATCGGATTGTTTTCTGTGAATTTTCACCTTTAAAGCGTATGTACTGTTTTCAGGTCCCTGGCAGGACCCCTGGATCGAAGGCAACTGTTTTATTCTCAACCCTTCAGTAATACCTGATGGGATTTGTATGTGCCTCCGAAATCAGGAGTGCAAAGTTAATCATTTTTTTCTGAATGATATCACGGATCAATTCCATTGTATGTTGCTCTGTTTCATAATGTCCTGCATCAACAAGAAGCAGTTTATCCGTTGCATCAAGAAACTGGTGATATTTCACTTCGGCTGTAACAAAGGCCTCAGCGCCAGCTTTTACAGCGTCCTTTACCAGGAAGGCACCTGAACCACCGCATACGGCCACCCGTTTTATTTTTCCCGGGGGAGGGTTATTATGTCTCAGACATTCTGTTTTCAGGGTTTCCTTCACTTTTTGAAGAAAGTCCATTGCATCGAGAGGTTTTTCCAGGTTGCCGATCCTTCCCGGCCCCATTTTTTCGTATTCGTTATCGAGGGGGTAGATGTCGTAAGCCACTTCTTCGTAGGGGTGTGCGGATTTCATAGCCTGTATTACGGCATGTTCCAAATGCGAGGGGTAGATGGTTTCGATACGGTCTTCCTTTTCGTAATGTATTTCACTGATGTTTCCCACAAAGGGGTTCGCCCCTTCGCCAGCGCGGAAGGATCCTTTCCCTTCCAGGTTAAAGCTGCAGAAGTCGTAGTTGCCGATATGCCCGGCACCTGCCTCAAAAATGGCATAACGTACTTTTTCAGCATGGTCGGCCGGACAGAAGGTGACCAGTTTTTTGAGCCACTGCCGGGCAGGTTTGAGCACGCGGGTGTTTTGCAGCCCAAGCCTGGAAGCAAGGTGGTAGTTCACCCCTTTATCGCTGTTATCAATATTTGTATGTGCAGATACTATGGCAATATTATTTTTGATGGCTTCCATCACCATCTCTTCTGCAGGCGTTGCCCCGCTGAGCCGCTTAAGGCCTTCAAATATCAGGGGGTGATGTGTGATGATCAGGTCGCATTTTTTGTCGGCGGCCTCCTTCAGCACACCCCGGGTAACTTCCAGGGCAAGTAATCCGCGTTTCACTTCCTGCTGAGGTGACCCTACCTGCAGGCCTGAGTTGTCGTATGGCTCCTGCCATGCAAAAGGTGCTTGTTCTTCGAGGGCAGCAATGATGTCTTTTACCAGCATACTATTGATTGTTTTAAAGACAAAAAGACGAAATGACAAAAAGACAAAAGGACAAAAGGACGAAAAGACGAAAGGACGAAAGGAGATAAAGGTTCCGCTTTTGTCCTGGTCCGGCATTCAAAAATAAGGATTTTTCAGATTCCGGGGTACCGAAGCTGATCTTAGGGTAACCTCCGCACGTTTTCCTGTGGGGGGTTCAGTTCATTTTGCGGCGTTTTGCCTTATCAATGGCCCGCACAAATCCTTACAAAAGCCTGAATTTTAGGGTTATCATACAATAATAAATATTTATCTTTGTGGCATGAATTGGCTGCGCATTTTCTTATTGCCATTTGCATTGCTTTACGGGGCTGGGGTATGGGTACGTAACCTCCTGTTTGACTGGGGGGTTTTGCCGTCTGAGTCGTTTGACATTCCGGTGATCAGCATCGGCAATCTAAGTACGGGCGGTTCGGGCAAGACTCCGCATGCAGAATATCTTGCCGGACTTTTGCACAAGAAATATTCCATTGCCATGCTGAGCAGGGGTTACCGCCGGAAAACCAAAGGTTACCGGTTGGCGGGGCCCGGTTCCACGGCGAGGGATGTCGGGGATGAGCCTTTGCAGGTGAGCCGGAAATTTCCGGATATTTATGTGGCTGTCCACGAGAGCCGCCGCAAGGGCATAAAGCGATTGCTAAAGGATCATCCCGGCATCGACGTGGTGATTCTTGACGATGCTTTTCAGCACAGGTATGTAAAGGCCGGTTTGAACCTTTTGCTTACGGGTTATTACAATCCTTTTTTCAGAAACTTCCTGCTTCCCGTGGGCAATTTGCGCGAGGCAAAGTGTCGTGCAAGGAGGGCGGATGCTGTGATTGTGACCAAGACACCAAAGGTTTTTTCTCCTCTCGACAGGCGTTATTTCCTTAAGAAACTGTCTCCCTACCGTTTAGAAAAAGTGTTTTTTTCCCGGTTATCGTATTTGCCTTGGCGTCCTTTGGGTGCCGGCACCCCTGACGCGCCGCCGAAAGGGATAAAAAGCATTTTTCTTCTTACGGGCATAGCACGCACGGAAGCTTTGGAGGAGCATTTAAAGACGCGTTGCAAAGAGCTCTTTCTTCACAAGTACCGCGACCATCATCAGTTTACTGAGGCAAACCTGAAAAGGCTCCAGGCGCACTTTCACAAGACAATTGGCCGCAACAAAGTTGTTGTAACGACCGAGAAAGATGCCATGCGCCTGCAGGATCCTGCGCTGTTGAAGTACCTGGAGGGCATTCCGGTGTATTACATTCCCGTAAGGGTCACTTTCCAGGACCATGACAAACAGAAGTTTGACCGCCTGGTCTTCCGCTTTCTTGAACGGTATGAGTCGGCAAAGGCTCCGGGGGGCAACCGCAGCTGAGATGATCCTCTCTGGGGTTCTGTTGTTTCCCCCCGGGCCTTACCTACAGATCAGAAGGGAAGGTCATCCTCTTCAGGGGGTGTATCCGGAGCCGGTGAGTCAGAAGGAGGAGTGCTGTCGCGGGGTTCCTCAGGCTGAGTGTCAGGGCCTCCCTGCCCGCCAAGGAAGTTCATAATATCACCAACAATTTCTGTGGTATATCTCTGGTTCCCGTCTTTATCCTGCCACTGACGTGTCCGGAGCCGTCCCTCAATATACACCTGCCTTCCTTTGCTCAGGTATTTTTCTGCAAGCTCAGCACGGTTTCTCCATAAAACAACGCGGTGCCATTCGGTCCTTGACACCATCTCACCGTCTTTGTTTCGATAATACTCATTCGTAGCCAGGCTGAACCGGGCCATCTTCGTGCCGCTTTCAAGTGTCATCACCTCGGGATCCATCCCAAGATTGCCTACCAGAATCACTTTGTTTACTCCTGCCATATTTCTTTTTTTTGGGTTAATAATATTGTTTTCTGCGCTAAATTAGTTATATTTTTCTTTTTGTGCAAATTTTTGTTTTGAATCGGCGCTTGTTTGTCTTTAAGCGGGAAAAATGCCATCCGGCGCCTGCAGGCACTATCACCAGCTGAACAGTAGCCGTGGCTTCTATTGGATGAACAGAGGCGTCCGGGCTTCGGGGAGCGCGGATTCACCTGTTTGTTTTGCTGTCTCTAAGGTAAGAAAAAAGCCCGGATGTTTCCCCGCGAAGATACGTATTAATGAAACGGTCTATGAGCCGGGGCTTTGCAAGGGAATCGAGATCCGTCAGGTTTTGGCACAGATAGCGTTTATGCAGCCCTGGCGCTGCGGGGGCATTTGTTTCAACAAGGAAAAAGCTGGCAAAGATCGTCTTGTGGGACAGCTGGTGGCGTACCCTTACCGGGTGGGGTGAAATGTTCCGGATAGCGATACCCGGAAGCACGCTGCCCAGCCGGTCATGGGCCAGGATCCCGGCGGCAGAGAGTTCCCTGCTGTCTTCCAGCATCGGGAACTCATACATATGTTGCCAAATGTCGTTTTCTGTACGTTTTCTGATAAAATAGCAGGGTGTGTCTTCTTTTTTGTTTATGGTTCGGATGACGAAATAGTGAAAATAGCGCTTTCCGGGGCGTTTTTTTTCGGGCCTCCGGGGGTATTGGTCCACCATGCCGGCCAAAAAAGCCAGGCACTCCATGTTAAACATACATCGGGTGCAGGCGGGAGACATTGGTTTACAGACCAGTGACCCAAAGTCCATCATGGCCTGGTTAAAGTCGCCGGCACAGCAATCGGGGATAAGCTGCGCTGCCGTATCGCGAAAAACCTTATTGCTTTTACTGCTCCCGGCAACTTCTTCGATGGCAAAATAGCGCGCAAGGATCCGCATCACATTGCCGTCGATGGCCGGTATCCTTTCATTGAAAGCTATGGAGGCAATGGCTGCCGCGGTATAGGGCCCAATCCCTTTCAGGGCAATGAGTGCAGAACTGGTGCGGGGCATCTGGCCTCCATGCTCTTCAACTATTTGTTTTGCGGCAGCATGCAGGTTCCTTGCGCGCGAATAGTAGCCCAGGCCCTGCCAGCATCGCAACACCTGCTCTTCACTGGCGTTTGCCAGGCTATACACATCCGGAAAGGCATCCAGAAACCTGTAATAGTAGGTTGTGCCCTGGGTGATACGGGTTTGTTGCAGAATAACCTCTGATATCCAGATGGCGTAAGGATCTTTGGTGTGTCTCCATGGAAGATCGCGTGCATGTTGCCGGTACCATCCCAATAATTTCTCAGAAAAAACCATGTGGCCCGATAAAAAGTTAGTATCGCCGGGTCAGAAAACCCGTAAAACATTGATGTAAAAATAATTGATTTGTTTTTTGGTATTCAGAAAAAAGTTATCTTTGCAGACTTGAAACCATGGAATGGACAACATAAAACCCTTATAACCAAAAAGTAAAGAACTATGACTAAAGCTGACATCGTAAACGAAATTTCCAATCAGACAGGAATCGAAAAAGTAACCGTACAGGCCACTGTAGAAGCGTTTATGGGCACAGTTAAGAAAGCCCTTGTAAAAGGAGAAAACGTTTATCTCAGAGGTTTTGGGAGCTTTATCATCAAAGAGAGAGCTGAAAAAACCGGCAGAAACATCTCAAAAAACACTACCATTATCATTCCTGCGCATTGCATTCCGTCTTTCAAGCCTTCGAAAGAGTTTGTAAACGAAGTGAAAGCATCGGTAAAGCCCTGAACCGCCTGATACGTAGTAAGCCAGTAATTTTAAAAGCATAGGAGACACAAAATGCCAAGCGGAAAAAAGAGAAAAAGACACAAAATGGCAACACATAAGCGTAAGAAGCGCCTGCGTAAAAACAGGCACAAGAAGAAGTAATGCCACTTCGCACAATGTGTTGTATTCATAGCTTTATCATATAAATTACATAATGCCTGTATCAAGGTGTTATGTAATTTTGTTATGATCAGAAAGCAGAGTAATGCCAATTATCCTTCTCTCCAATACAGATGGACAATACACTAAAGTATCTCAGTTGTGAATAAAGAATTGATCATTGATTCCGGCACAAAGGAGGTTGTGATGGCTTTGCTTGAGGAGAAGCGCCTGGTTGAGCTTCACCGGGAGCGAAAGAACAACAACTACTCCGTCGGCGACATTTATCTCGGCAAGATCAAAAAGATCATATCCGGGTTAAATGCTGCCTTTGTAGACGTGGGATACGAGAAGGATGCTTTTTTACATTATCTGGACCTGGGCAGCCAGGTCAACAGCCTGAACAAGTATACCAAGCTGGCCATGGCGGGCAAGACCCGAGTGCTTCCCATGGAAAAATTCCATCTTGAAAAAGAGATTGAGAAGACCGGGAAGATCACCGAGGTGCTGTCTACCAACCAGCCTGTCCTTGTTCAGATCGCAAAAGAACCCATATCCACCAAAGGGCCGAGGATCACTACGGAGATCTCCCTGGCAGGACGTTATCTTGTCCTGGTGCCCTTTTCTGACAGGATATCCGTATCGCAGAAGATCCAGAACCCTGACGAAAAAAGCAGGCTGAAGCGCCTGGTACAAAGCATTAAGCCCAAAAACTTTGGCGTGATCATCCGCACGGTTGCCGAGGGCAAGATGGTGGCAGACCTGGATGCTGACCTTAACAACTTGGTCAGCAAATGGTACAGCATAGCCGAAAAGCTTGCCTCGTCAAAGCCGCCCCGCATGATCATGGGAGAGCTTAACAGGTCCTCAGCCATGCTTCGCGACTTGCTGAACGAATCGTTCAACCACATACATGTAAACGATCCCCTGGTATATGAGGAGCTTCGTGACTATATCAAGACCATAGCGCCTGATAAGCTTGATATCCTGAAGCTTTACAAAGGGAAACCCCCCATTTTTGATCATTTCGGCGTTGAAAAACAGATCAAAGGCTCCTTTGGAAAAGTCGTTTCCATAAAAAGCGGCGCCTACCTTGTGATTGAACACACGGAGGCGTTGCATGTGATTGACGTAAACAGCGGTCAGCGTATCAGCAGCGAGCACAGCCAGGAAGACAATGCCCTGGATGTGAATATGGAGGCGGCTGCAGAAATTGCAAGGCAGCTCAGGCTGCGCGACATGGGTGGGATCATCGTGGTTGACTTTATCGACATGGTACAGGCAGCCAACCGCCGCAAGCTGTATGAGCGGATGAAGGAGGAGATGAAAAAAGACCGCGCCAAACACAACGTGCTGCCTCCCAGCAAGTTTGGCCTCGTACAGATCACCAGGCAACGGGTCAGGACCGAAACCAATGTGGAAATCCTCGAAAAGTGCCCTGCCTGCGGAGGAACAGGAAAGATCAAGCCCAGCATCATCCTGGTGGATGAGATCGAAAGCAACCTGCGCTACCTCATCAGGGAGCAAATGGAGTCGAGCCTGACCCTCAGGGTGCATCCCTTCATTTATGCATACCTGACCAAAGGGATCATGTCGATACGGTTTAAGTGGTTCTTAAAATACAGAAAGTGGATCAAAGTATATCCTTCTACATCCTACCATTTCCTCGAATACCGGTTTTTTAACAAACTGGACGACGAAATAAAACTGTAACACAGCCTTTCTGAGGTTATGAACGTTGATGAGCTTACAGAAAAAGCCAGGCGCTACTGTGCATACCGTGAGCGGTGCACGCGCGAAGTGGAAGACAAGCTTCATCGCCTGGGTTCAGACCCGGAACAGGCCGCACGTGTGATCCGCACGCTTCGCAGCGAAGGCTTCCTTGACGACAAACGCTTTGCCGAACTGTTTGCCCGAAGCAAATTTGAGCATAACCAATGGGGCAGGATAAAGATCAGGGCTGCCCTTCTCGCGAAGAATGTGCCGGAGGAGCATATTTCGACTGCTCTGGCCAGTATTGACGGCAAAAGCTATCGCGACACCCTTAAAGCCCTTGCCCGGAAAAAGACGCAGGAGCTGAAAGGCCGCGACAGCAGCGACGTCAGCGCCAAAACCGCCGCCCATTGCATTCGCAAGGGATACGAGGCGGAGCTGGTGTGGGACATCGTGAAGGAGATGGGCGCTGGGTCCAATCCTCAACCTTAATCTCAATCTTAACCTTAACCTTAATCACCATGACATACACCGATCAAATAAAAGACTTAGACCAGAGGCTGGATGCCTTAAGGAGGTTCCTTTGACATCGAAGACAAGAAATCCCAGGTAGCAGAGATGCAGAAAGAGACAGAGTCTCCTGATTTTTGGGACGACCCCCGGGAGGCTCAGTCCAAGCTGAAGAAGATAAGCGCTGTTAAAAAATGGGTTGACGATTTCGAGGATGCCCGGCAGCAGATAGAAGACCTGAAGGTCATGTTCGAGTTTTTCGAAGAGGGCGATTCTTCCGAAGAGGAGGTGCAGGCTCAGTACGACAAGGCCCTCCGCGTAATGGAGAAGCTGGAGTTCAAAAAGATGCTCAACAAGGAGGAGGATCACCTGAGTGCCATCGTTACCATCAACGCAGGTGCGGGGGGTACGGAGAGCCAGGACTGGGCAGAGATGCTCATGCGCATGTATCTGCGCTGGGGCGAGAGAAACAAATACAGCACAAAGGTGCTGGACGTGCAGGAGGGCGATGGTGCCGGCATAAAAAGTGCTTCCATTGAGTTTGACGGCGACTACGCCTACGGCTACCTGAAAGGTGAGAACGGCGTTCACAGGCTTGTCAGGCTCTCCCCTTTCGACGCAAACCACAAGCGGCACACTTCGTTCGCTTCCGTATATGCCTACCCCATCATCGACGACAACATCAACATCGAGATCAACCCTGCGGACCTCTCCTGGGATACCTTCAGGTCGAGCGGGCCCGGGGGCCAGAACGTAAACAAAGTGGAAAGTGCTGTAAGGGTCAGACACGCCCCCAGCGGCATTGTTGTAGAGTGCCAGGAAACACGCTCGCAAAACCAGAACCGCGAAAAGGCGCTTACCATGCTTAAGTCGCAGCTCTACGAACTGGAGCTCCGCAAGCAGCGGGAGAAAATCGATGCCATGGAAAGCAGCAAAAAGAAAATCGAATGGGGATCGCAGATCCGAAGCTACGTTTTTCACCCCTATAAAATGGTAAAAGACCTGCGCACGGGAGTGGAAACCTCAAACGTGCAGCTTGTCATGGACGGCGACATTGACGAATTCATCAAGGCATACCTGATTGAGTTCGCATAAAAAATTTTTACAACGACCAATCGCAACACATAACACACTCATAAAGACGTGGTTATGTGCAATGATCCAAAGTTTCTTTTTTAAAAATCAGCTAAGTGTTTGAAGTCAATACCCTTAGCTGATTTTGGTTAATAACTTTCCTTTTTTGTTAATAACATCTTGCCGGTTTTTGTTGTTTAGTTTCTTAATTTCGTAGATACGTTATTACTTTCGCTACAGCAAAAGCATCTGTTTTTTTTCACAAGGCGCTCGCCGTCAAGCAATTATTGTCAAAATATTCGTGTATTATGACTGATAAACCTACGCTAAAGGATAAGGAGAAGGCAGGCCTTCAAACAAAGCAAGGCAACCTGTATGATGACATGTTCGAAAAAATAGCAAGGCCGGAGCAGGGGTCTTCCGGCAAAGAAGCCCGGGAGCCGTCTTTCGCAAAATATGAATACGATAAGGTGATGGAGGCTGCCACGGAGTATTTCAAGGGCGACAGCCTTGCTGCCAGTGTGTGGGTAAACAAATATGCCCTTAAAGATTCGGAAGGCAACCTTTATGAGAGGACTCCTGACGACATGCACCGCCGGCTGGCCCGTGAGATTTACCGTATCGAGTCAAACTATCCGGATCCTCTTCCCGAGGAAAAGATCTTCGGCCTTTTGAAGGATTTCCGTTACATCGTGCCCCAGGGCAGCCCTATGGCAGGAATAGGGAATCCTTTCCAGATCGGGTCGTTGAGCAACTGTTTCGTGATAGGGAACAAAGGGATCGCCGACTCTTACGGGGGCATTATGAAGCTTGACGAAGAGCAGGTACAGCTTATGAAGCGGCGGGGCGGCGTGGGCCATGACCTTTCGCATATCAGGCCCAAGGGAAGCCCGGTGAAAAACAGTGCTCTCACCTCTACGGGGCTGGTGCCCTTTATGGAGCGCTATTCCAACTCCACACGCGAAGTTGCGCAGGACGGGAGGCGGGGAGCGCTTATGCTCACGGTTTCCATTAAACATCCTGATGCCGAAGGCTTTATCGACGCCAAAATGGAACAGGGCAAGGTGACAGGCGCCAATGTAAGCGTAAAGATCACAGACGAGTTTATGCAGGCCGTTGCCAGCGACAGCGACTTTGTGCAGCAATATCCCATCCATTCCGATAACCCTGTTTATGTTAAGAAGATCAGGGCGAGAGACCTGTGGAAAAAGATCGTTCACAATGCCTGGAAGTCTGCCGAGCCCGGAATACTGTTCTGGGACACAATCATCGGGGAGTCTGTGCCGGACAGTTACAGCGACCTGGGCTTCAACACCGTATCCACCAATCCCTGCGGGGAGATCCCCCTTTGCCCGTACGACAGCTGCAGGCTGCTGGCTATAAACCTGTTAGGCTATGTTAAAAAGCCATTCGCTCCTGATGCAAGCTTTGATTTCGACCTTTTCAGGGAACACGTGGCCTATGCGCAGCGTATCATGGACGACATTATCGACCTGGAGCTGGAAAAGATTGACAAGATCCTGCACAAGATCGCGTCGGACCCGGAACAGGAAGAGGTAAAGCAGGTGGAGCTGAAGTTGTGGCAGAAGATCCGTGCCAAATGTATCGAAGGTCGCCGCACAGGCATAGGCATAACCGCCGAGGGCGATATGCTTGCCGCCCTGGGCTACCGCTACGGTACACCCGAAGCCAATGATTTCTCTGTGCTTATCCACAAGACCCTCGCTCTCGAAGCATACCGTTCCTCTGTAAAGCTTGCCGGCGACCGGGGAGCCTTCCCTGTATACGACAGCCAGCGCGAAGCCGGCAACCCTTTCATCCGGCGTATCAAAGAGGCCGATCCCGGCCTGTACAAGGAGATGACCGAAAAAGGGCGCCGCAACATCGCCCTGCTTACCATAGCCCCTACCGGTAGCGTGTCCATCCTTACACAAACCACGTCGGGGATCGAACCGGTATTTATGGTTGCCTACAAGCGGCGGCGCAAAGTAAACCCCAACGACAAGAACGTGCGTGTCGACTTTACCGACGAGGTGGGCGACACCTGGGAAGAATACAATGTCTTCCACCACAAGTTTGTCGACTGGCTCGAAATCAACGGCTATGATGTCGATGAGGTAAGGCGCATGAAAGAAGATGCCCTGCAGGATGTCATCAGGAGGTCTCCCTACTATAAGGCAACAGCCAATGATGTAGACTGGGTGGCGAAGGTACAGATGCAGGGGGCCGTCCAGAAGTGGGTCGACCACTCCATCAGCGTTACCGTGAATGTCCCCGGGGATGTGAGCGAAGAGCTCGTTGGCCGGATCTACCAGACGGGGTGGGAAAGCGGTTGCAAGGGGGTTACCGTTTACCGCGACGGATCGCGCTCCGGCGTCCTCGTTACCGAAAAGAAAAAGGAGCCGGTGTTCAAGGAAACCGAAGCGCCTAAACGGCCCAAAGTGCTGGAAGCTGAGATCGTACGCTTCAACAACGACTCCGAAAAGTGGATGGCAGTGGTGGGCATTTTGTTTGACAGGCCTTATGAGATCTTCACCGGGAAGGCCGAAGGGTTTTATCTTCCCCCCGACGTGAACAAAGGCTGGGTTATCAAAAACAAACTCGAAAGCGGGGAAAAACGATACGACTTTCAGTTCCAGGACAAAGACGGTTACAAGGTGACAATAGAGGGCTTATCCCGCTCTTTCCACAAAGAATACTGGAACTATGCCAAGCTTATCTCCGGTGTCCTCCGTCACGGCATGCCCCTCCCGTCGGTGATTGACGTGATAGAAGATTTGAACCTCCACAGCGACAGGCTCCACACCTGGAAAAATGGTGTGGTGCGGGCACTGAAAAAATTCATCCCCGACGGCACCCGGGCCAAGGGAAGGATCTGCAGCAACTGCCACCAGGAAGACTCCGTCATTTACCAGGAAGGCTGCCTGACATGTACCAGCTGCGGGGAAAGCAAATGTGGATAACGACGCATTCATGTTGTTTTGTGTTAAACGCCCGGCAAAGCAACGCCGGGCGTTTTTGTTTATAAGTAAGGACGAAAAGACGAAAAGACGAAAAGACGAAAAGACAAAAAGACAAAAAGACGAAAAGACGAAAAGACGAAAAGACAAAAAGACAAAAAGACGAAAAGACGAAAAGACAAAAAGACAA
>SL_5KL_010_SEDDRAFT_10001623_pt1 | contig 13338 bp, 13 predicted proteins | sample SodLakKL_010_SED_FD_9118 | JGI IMG/M metagenome (IMG submission 9118)
CGCCGACGAGGCGGGCGTCCGCATCTCGGCGGGCAACCCGGTTGTCGACTACGAGGCCGAGGATGGCGAACTCCAGTCGGTCACCGTCGACAGCAAGGGTCGCGAGGTGCCGTACCACGCCGACGAGTTCGTGCTGGCAACCGGCGGACTGGTTGGCAAAGGCATTGGATCGTCCCGTGAGGACGGCGTCGAAGAGCCGATCTTCGACTGTTATGTTCCACACCCCGAAGATCGATACGAGTGGTTCGACGAACAGGCCTTCGGTGACCAGCCGTTTGCCCACTTCGGCGTTGTCGTCGACGAGACGATGCGCGTACTGGACGCCGACAACACTCCCGAGTTCGACAACCTCCGGGCCGCAGGCGGCGTGATCGGCGGTGCAGACACCGTCGCCGAAAAATCTCAAAGCGGTGTCTCGTTAGCGACGGCGGTTGTCGCAGGCGAACAGGCAGGCAAACAGGCAGCGAAACACAAGGTGAGCCAATGAGCGACGCACAACAGCCCAGCGATTTCGATTCGACGACGATAGACGAGTTCGAGCCGGTTGATATCTTCCCCTCTTCTGAAGATATGGATCTCCGGCCCGGCGCAGACAACTGTTATAAATGTACGAGTTGTGACACTTCGTGTCCAGTCGCAGAGGTCGACGAAGACTTCCCTGGACCGAAGTTCCAAGGGCCCGAACAGTGGCGACTCAAACGCCACGAGGACGTCGACGTCGACGATTCGATCATGTCGTGTTCGAACTGTATGCGGTGTGACGACGCCTGTCCGTCGAGCGTCCCGCTTAGCCAGATGCACAACACCGCGCGTGGCGAGTACGTCGAAGAGCACATGAACAAGCTCTCCCGAGAGTATCTCCGCAACCGGATGCTGGCAAACTACCGGACGCTGGCCTCGATTGGCAGCAAGATCCCACGGATCTCGAACTTCTTTATGCGACTCGGCATCACCAGCACACTCGGTGCGAAGATTATGGGGATGCCAACCGAGCGTGATATGCCGCAGTTCGCCACCGAGACGTTCCGACAGTGGTTCAAAAAGCGTGGTGGCTCGAAAGTGAGCAACCCCGACAAGCAGGTCGCGTACTTCCACGGCTGTTATTCGAACTACAACACCCCGGAGGTCGGCAAGGCGATGGTTCGTGTCTTCGAGTCGTTCGGTTACGAGGTGCTGGTGCCCAAACAGCAGTGTTCGGGCACGCCGATGTTCGCCAACGGGATGCTGAAAGACGCCCGCCGCGAGGCCGAAGTCAACGTCCGCGAACTCGGCAAAGCGATCGACAACGGTGCCGATGTGATCGCCTCGTGTACCTCCTGTTCGATGGCACTTCGCCAGGAGTATCCCGAACTGTTCGATATCGACGGCGTCGACGAACTCTCCGAGCGCACCTACGAGGCCATGGAGTTCCTCCGGATTCACGAGGACCTCCACGGCGCGATCCGCGAAAGCGAGGTCGACCCGCAGGCGTTTGCGTACCACGCACCGTGTCACGCCCGTAACCAAGGACTGGACCGCCAGGCCGTCGAGCTGTTCCGCGAACTTGACGGCGCGCACGTCGAGGACGTCGGCGAATCCTGTTCCGGTATTTCAGGGACGTACGGCTGGAAATCCGAGAAGTACGAGACCTCGATGAAAATCGGCGCAGAGATGTTCGATCATATGGAACACGCCGAAGGTGAAGTCGGCATGACTGAATGTCCGACCTGTGCGATGCAGATGAACCACGGAACCGGCTACGAGATTCGACACCCACTCGAACTGCTCGAAGAAGCGGTCGCCTAATCGGCTGAAATCCCGGTTCGATACCGCTTCTACCCGCGTTGTTCAGCGAACAAAGAATTGGGTTTTTGTCCGTCGAGACCCTACTAGTAGTATCTCTCCGTCTGATCCAACTGACCACTGCACAGCCTTGATTGCGCAGGGTGAACGGAGAGCCAACTTATGACACACCACACAACCGTACTCGTGATTGGCGGCGGTGCAACAGGCGTCGGAACTGCCCGCGATCTGGCCGCTCGCGGCGTCGACGTCACGGTCGTCGAACGAGATGGACTGGCTGGCGGAACCACAGGCCGCTCGCATGGCCTGCTGCATAGCGGCGCGCGGTATGCGGAATCCGACCCCGAGGGTGCCGCAGAGTGTATCGAAGAAAACGAAATCATCCGTGATATTGCTGGTGAGTGTATCGGCGATACGGGCGGCATTTTCGTCCAACTCGAAGAGGACGACCCCGAGTACTTTGATGCGAAACTCGCTGGGTGTGAGGAACACGGCATTCCGACCGAGGTAATCGACGGCGATGAAGCCCGCGAACGTGTGCCCGAACTCTCCGAGACCGTCGAACGAGCGATGGTCGTCCCAGATGGCGTGATCTACCCCTCGCGGCTGGTGGCAGCCAACGCTGCCAGCGCTGAGGAACACGGCGCGGAGATCTTTACGCACGCCCCGGTTGAAGGAATAACGGTTAGCGATGGAGCGATTGTCGCCGTTGAGGTCGGCGGAACACTCAACGAAACCATTGAGGCCGACTACATCATCAACGCAACCGGGGCGTGGGCCGGTGAGTGTGCAGCGATGGCCGGCGTTGATGTTGAGATGAAACCCACAAAGGGCGTGATGGTCGGCGTCGACTACGAGGGGCTGGGCCCCGTGGTCAACCGGTGTCGGGTGCCCGACGACGGCGACATCATCATTCCCCACGACAGTCAGGTCGTGTTGGGAACGACAAGCGTGGCGGTTGATGACCCCGACGACTACGACGAAGAACAGTGGGAAATCGAGAAAATGTTCGAGGAGTGCGGCAAGATGATGCCTGCCCTCGAAGGTCGGNAGGTCGCCCGTACGTACTGGGGAGTTCGACCACTGTTCGCCCCTGATGAGGCCGGCCGCGGCAGCAAAGACTCGGGCAAAGGCGACGAACGCGGTATTTCGCGTGGGTTTTTCCTGTTGGATCACAGCCAAGAAGGCGTCGAGAACTTCGCCAGCGTTGTCGGTGGCAAGCTGACAACCTACCGCATGATGGCCGAGGCGGTCGCCGACCATGTCGACGACGTACTGGGCATCGGTGGTGAGTCGACAACCGCAGACGAACAGCTGCCCGGCATCGACGACCCCGAGCGGCTCGATGAGTTCGTCGCCACCTACAGCGCGCGCCAGCCCGCCGACATCGACGTTGTCGCCGACCGTAGCGAACAGCCCGCAGACGACTGAACCGCCATATCCCCGTTTATGTTTTCAGACCGGACAGACCAACTCGTCGACAATGCAGCGTTCATGGGCTACGGTGCGGCGGTCACCCGCGGCCCAGCCGGCCCGCTCGTGTTCGTGACCGGCCACGGCGAGGCCAACCGCCTGCTCCGGTTCGAAAACGGACAGTTGGTCGACCGGTCGTGTGGCATTCTCGCCGACTCCAGCCGCCAAGCGATCGGCATTGCTGCGGCAGATATGGACGCCGACGGGCTCGAAGAGGTCTACATTCACAATACGGACGCCTACGACGGCCACACCGACACCACAGACCTGCTATTGAACCGTACCAGCCACAACGGCCGGACGGTCTGGTGTGATGTCTTCGGCGAACAGCCGAACGTTGAGCGCGGCAACCAGTATGCCGGCCGGTCAGTGGCCGCCGTCGACCGGTTCGGAACGGGACGCTACGGCATGGCAATCGCAAGCTATGGTGCGGCACTCCGATACTACGAACTCGGCGATGACCGCGAGATCACCGATATGGCCGAAGTGGTTGGTCTGGAGTGTGACTGTCACTGCCGGTCGCTGATCGCTGGGCCGCTGGTTTCGGATTCAATGGATCTGTTCGTTGGCGTCGACGACGGCCCGAACCGCCTGTTTCGGAACGACGAGGGGCATTTCACCGAAATCGCAGGCGAGCTCGGACTCGATGAGACGGACTGTGACTGTCGGGGCTCGGTAGTTGTCGACGACGAGGGAATCGGCATTGCAACGGTTGGCTGGCAGACACCCAACCACCTGTTTCGTCGCCAAAACGGCCAGTTCGTAGATGTTGCACCCGAAGCGTTCGGCGAGCCGACAGCGGCCAGAACACTGCTTGCGGCGGATTTCGACAATAATGGCCGCCAAGAACTGTTCATCAACGTTCTCAGCGAGCCAAACCGACTGTTCGGTCGGAGAGACGGTGGCTGGCAGCAGTTGACAGTCGACGACGCACTGGAGCCGGACGGCTGCGGAACTGGAGCGGTCGTGGCCGACCTTGACGGCGACGGCAGGCTGGAACTACTGGTTGTCCACGGCGAACGTGAGGCCCAGCCGCTGTCGCTGTATACGGTCGAGACGGAAAACGGCTGGCTCCGGGTGGCCCCGACGACCCAGTACGGTGCGCCCGCACGTGGGGCGGTCGTCACCCTAGAGACTGATCAGGGTCGACAGCGGCGGATAATCGATGCCGGCAGCGGCTATCTGTGTCAGTCCGAGCCGGTCGCACATTTCGGACTCGGCGGTGAAACGGCACTCCGACAGGAACCACGTTCGATCACGGTTCGGTGGCCGGATGGCCGCGAGCGCCGAATCGAACACCCCGAAAGTGAGTCGACACACCGGATTGCCCACCCCACAGCAGGGTGATAGTTTTGTGGCTGGGGGTCGAGCCGTCAGTATGATCGACAACCGCGAGCAACTGGCACGCTCGACGAACCACACGGTCGCCCTTGAGGCGCTGGTTGCGGGAATCGAGGCTGCAGATCCGGCCCGGCTGACCCGCAAACGTGTACATCTCGACGGCAAGAGGCTGACAGTCGGTGAGTCGACCGTCTCGCTCGATGACTTCGAGAAGATTCGTCTGGTCGGCGGAGGCAAGGCCGCGGGCGTCGTGGCTGCCGAACTCGAATCAGTTTTTGGCAACCGACTCGACGGTGGCGTGGTCGTTTCCAACAATCCAGTTGACACCCAACGCGTCGAGGTTCTACCCGGTGACCATCCGGTACCGAGCCAAGCCGGCGTCGACAGCACCCGGCGGCTGCTGACGGTAGCCGAAAGCGCCGGCAAAGCCACCCTGCTGGTGGCCGTTATCACCGGTGGCGGCAGCGCGCTCATGACAGCGCCAGCCGACGGACTCGCGCTCGAAGACCTCCAGTCGATTACCCAGTCGCTGCTCGAAAGCGGCGCAAGCATCGACGAGATCAACGCCGTCCGAAAACACTGCTCGGCGATTAAAGGCGGGCAGCTGGCCGCGGCGGCCGCACCTGCACGAGTCTGCGGACTCATCTTGAGCGATGTGGTCGGCAACGATCTCTCGACAATTGCCAGCGGTCCCTTTGTGGCAGATCCCTCGACGTACGCCGACGCCCAGACAGTCTGTGAGCGCTATGAGCTGGAGGTTCCCGCCGCCGTCGAGCGTCGACTTCGGGCGGGGCTCAACGGCGAGGTTCCCGAGACCCCAACTGAAGGCGATTCGGTTTTTAACCGAGTCTCGACGACGATGCTGGGCGACAGCATGGTCGCCGTCCAGGCGGCCGCCGAGACAGCCGAAACCGCAGGGTTCGAGCCACTGATACTGTCCTCACGAATTCGTGGTGACTCACGAGCAGCAGCGACAATGCAGGCGGCGGTTGCCGAGGAGATTCGAGCCAGTGGACATCCAGTCAACCCGCCTGCCGTCATCGTCTCGGGCGGCGAAACCACCGTCACCGTCGACGGCGATGGGCTGGGTGGGCCGAATCAGGAGTTCGCCGTAGCGAGTAGCCTTGCTGTCGACGTCCCAGAAGTCGTCGCCGCAGTCGACACCGATGGCATCGATGGGCCGACCGATGCGGCAGGTGGCATCGTCGACGGATCGATCGACAGCGAGCGCGCAGAACACGCCTTAGCCAACAACGACAGCTACAGCTTGCTGCAAGCGGTCGACGGGCTGATTCAGACGGGACCGACGGGGACGAACGTCAATGACCTGCGAATCAGTGTGGTGCCCGACGGCGACGAGTAGACACCTTAACATACCGAGACCGTTCTGTGTGAAGTATGGTCGATCCAACGTCCGATCTTGGCGAGGATGTCACTGAGGAAAACGCACCTGTCTGTGAAACCTGCGAGAAACCGATCGTTCGACTACCGACCCATCGTGTGGTCTCGTCTATCGAAGACGGCACGGCGGTTCATCTGCATTTTTGCGATGACGACTGCAAAGCTGACTTTTTCGCCTGACGCCGTCGACTCTTCTGGTGAGACCGTGATAACTACCGACAGTGTCATCGCCGAGAGTTTTTATCGGCGGCGACGGTACACCATGGTATGATATCGCTTGAGGATGCAGTCACTGCTCGGTTGGAATCCCACGGCGCGCGCTTCGAAGTACTCGTCGACCCGGATGCCGCACTGGCGATTAAACGCGATGAGTTCGACGGCGAACTCGAAGACGTCATCGCCGCCGAGGACGTCTTCGAGGACGCCTCCCGTGGTGATCGACCCGCCGAAACTGACCTAGAGACGGTTTTCGAGACAACCGATCCACTTGAAATCATCCCCGAGGTGATAACACGTGGAGAGATCCAGATTACCGCAGACCAGCGCCGCGAGATGCAGCAACAAAAGCACAAACAGCTCGTCAACCGCATCACGCGCAACGCAGTCAACCCACAGATGGACAACGCACCGCATCCGCCCGAACGGATCGAACGAGCCCTCGAAGAGGCTGGCTTCCGGATCGATCCGATGGAGCCCGTCTCCGCGCAGGTCGACGACGCTCTCGAGGCACTTCGCCCTGTCATTCCAATTCGGTTCGATGAGGTGACGATTGCGGCCCAACTGCCCGCCGAGTACGCCGGCAGCGCCCAGGCGAAAGTCAGACGCTACGGGGAGTTAGAACGCGAAGAGTGGCAGGCCGACGGCTCGTGGGTCGGCGTGCTTACGTTCCCTGCAGGGCTGCAAAACGAGTTTTTCGAGTTAGTGGCCGAAGAGACCAGCGGCGAGGGCGAAACCCAGATTATCAAGGACAAAGACGATATCAAAACGCGATGAGATGACCCGCTCAACCGTCGAGAGGTTCTTTGGGCTGGCGCGCCAACCGCGCGTATGGACGTGGTTTCCACTGCTCGCTGACCGAACCGATGAGACGACCACGGTGGTGTGGCCATGAGAGCAATCGTCGCCAAACGCGTCGACCGCGGCTCGGCAGACCTCTCGGAGCTCCGAGAGCTTGCGGCCGCAGCGGGCTATACGGTGGTCGACGAACTCTCCCAGACGCGCACGGAGGATCCGGCCTACTGTTTTGGCGAGGGAAAAATCGCCGAGCTCGCCGAGCGTGTGGCCACGTGCAACGCCGATACCGTCATTGTCGACAACGAGATCGGCCCGTTTCAGATGTTCAACATCGGCCAGGCGCTGCCGGCCGAAACCGAAGTGCTGGATCGCTTTACGCTTATTCTCGATATTTTCGGCCAGCGCGCCCAAACGCGCAAAGCCCAACTCCAAGTCGAGTTGGCCGAACTCCGGTATGAGCTGCCCCGGGCCTCCGCAAAGGCCAGCCTCGCCAAACGCGACGAACGCCCCGGTTTTATGGGTCTTGGCGAGTACGACGAAAGCCGCGAACAGGACATCAAATCCCAGATTTCGAATATCAAAGCCGAGTTGGATTCGATTGCCAACAAAGAAGCAGAGCGCCGTGCCGAACGCCGAGAATCAGGATTCGATCTCGTTGCACTGGCTGGCTATACGAACGCCGGTAAGTCGACGCTGCTTCGACAGCTTGCAGCGGAGTTAGACGTCGACGAAAACGTCGACAAACACCCAGATCTCGATTCGGTCGCCGAATCCAAGGACATGCTGTTTACAACGCTCGGTACGACGACGCGTCGAGCAGAGTTGGACCACCGCGAGGTACTGTTGACCGATACGGTCGGCTTTATTTCGAACCTGCCGCACTGGCTTGTTGAGTCGTTTCAGTCGACCCTTGAGTCGGTCTACCGGGCGGATCTCGTCCTGTTGGTTGTCGATGCCAGCGAGCCAGTCCGAGAGATGCGCGAAAAGCTGGTGACCTCGCATGATACGCTACACGAGCGCAACGAAGCGCCAATCGTGACCGTGTTCAACAAAACCGACCTGCTTGACAGCGACGCGTTGGCCGAAAAGCGCGCTGCGCTGTCGGCAATCGCACCGAACCCGATTACCGTCTCGGGAAAAACTGGCGATGGAATCGCAAAGCTTCGTCGTCGCATCGAAGCCGAGTTGCCCGCATGGGAGCACGAACGCCTGCTGATTCCGAACGCGACCGAGACGATGAGTCTGGTTTCGTGGATTCACGACCACGCTCACGTCCAAACTGAATCCTACGAAGCCGGCCAGGTGCTGTTGGAGTTCGATGCCCGACCGGCGATTATCGAACAGGCTCGGGCGAAAGCCAGCGAACTGAACGCTGTCGAGTCGACCTGAGAAGAGTTGATTTAAACGGAGTTATTCGATACAAGAGTGCAGTTCGCCTGTATGGCAGATCTGACGCCCCTACAGCCGAGGCACTCGCCTTGAGCATCTGTAGAGTTCAGGTGGCGACTACAGCTCGGTTTTCTGTTTGTCGACCACCTGAACGGCTTCGATACTGGTTGCGGGATACTGACCCGCAGCGTCCTTTTCGGCGGCTTTTGACATATCCCAGACGACGTTCAAGCCCGTGGTAACGCCTTGTAAGGCCTCCATCTCACAGCCGGTTTTTCCGGTCGTCTCGACAGCCACCGTGAGCTCAACATGGTTCTTACCCACCGAAAACGACGTCTCAACGTTCGAGATCGGAATCTGGTGGCACATCGGAATCGTCTCCCAAGTGTGTTTGACCGCCTGAATCGCACCAACCCGGGCGGTCGCAAGCACGTCGCCCTTGGCGAGTTCGTCGGCTTCGATGGCGTCGATAGTCGATTCCTGAAGACGTATCCGCCCGGTGGCGACCGCCCGGCGGTTGGTATCGGGCTTGTCGCCGACGTCGACCATCTGGACCGACCCCTCATCGTCAGTGTGCGTTAGCGTCTCGGTGGCGTTGGACTCCTCACTCATCCGTTGTGAACGCCTCGGGGAGCCAGCCGATTAGGTCCGTCGCTACAAGCCTGTCGCCTGCCTCTTTGGCGGCAACATCGCCAGCGCGGCCGGTTGTGTACGCGCCAACGGCGGCCGCAGACAACGGCTCGTGTGTAGTGAGCAGTGCGCTGACGACGCCCGCCAACACGTCGCCGGTGCCGCCGACGGTCATGCCGGGGTTGCCCGTACGATTGATCCGGGTCGACTCACCGTCAGTAATAATGTCAGCAGCTCCTTTTAGCAGCAGTGTCTGGTTGAGTTCGTCGGCGCAGTCGGCGACCAACTCGACTTGGCGATCCCGGTCGTCGGCCGTCTCGCCGCCCATTTTCCGGAGTTCGCCCCCATGGGGCGTACAGACCAGCGTGGCAGCCGTCTCGACATCCGGGACGACCGCCAGCGCATCGGCGTCGACGACCCCTCGCCCGTCGTAGGCTTCCAGAAACGACGCGACGGCTGCTAGCGTTTCATCGTGACTGCCGAGACCCGGCCCGCAGACCACAGCATCCATCTCGCTTGCGAGGTCGACCAGACCGTCGACGGCGTCAGGAGTCAGTCGCTCGCCGTCAAAAGAGTGGACAATCACGTTCTCGCTATAGCTCTGAATGGGGACGGCAACCGACGCCGGACAGGCGATGTGGACGAGATCAGCACCTGCCCGAAGAGCAGCCTGTGCCGACAGTGCGGGCGCACCGGTGTAGGGNCCCCCGCCGATGACGAGTAGTTCGCCATGGTCGCCTTTGTGGCTCGTCGGCTTGCGCTGGTGGCCTCTCAGATCGCCAGGGCCGACGAACCGTTCGGCGGCCAGCGGAATGCCGATGTCGACGACGCTGATCGGACACTCAAGCGAGGCGAGGCCGGGCTTGGTATCGTGAAACGTGACGACGTGGTCGGCATCAACCGCGATGCCTTCGGCCTCGCCGCTGTCACAGTCGATTCCGGAGGGAACGTCGACCGAAACGACGGCCGCGTCGGTAGCGTTGATTTCGTGGGCCAGCGTTGCCTCCGGCTCTCTGAGCGCGCCCGTCACCCCGGTTCCGAGCATGGCGTCGACGATGCAGTCGGCCGTCTCGAGATGCAGGTCGTCAAGCTGGCTAGTGTCGGTGAGCGTCGTGGTCTGATAGTCGGCGGCCTGAAGTACTGCCCAGTTCTCGGAGGCGATCTCGGTGCTGATTTGCTCGGGATGGCCCACCAAGACGGTCTCGACGACGTACTCGCGGAGAAATCGCGCGGCCACGAAGGCGTCGCCGCCGTTGTTTCCCCGCCCGCAGACCAACACGACCCGACTGCCGGGGTCGACTTCGGCCCGGACGGCGCGGGCGACGGCGTTGCCACTGGACTCCATGAGCTGTTTGCGCGTGATTCCCAGCGCGGCGGCGTTGGCGTCGACGGCCGCCATGCGGTCAGCAGTGATCATACACGAAGCTCAGTGGCCGACACTGTAACTGTAGGGGCACCGAAAGCCGAGTCGACCGAGAAACAAGAAAGCCTAGGCCGGAATTCGAATCCGGGCTCTCGTCCTTACCAAGGACGCGCTTTACCAGGCTAAGCTACCCAGGCACGCAATCAGTGGTTGGCCGGATATGCTTTTACACGTTTCGATTCGACATCCGGCTGGCGGTTTGCCTACCGCTCGGTTGCCGACGAGGGCACGCGTCCGTCGACGCCAGCCGACAGCTCCGAGAGCCGACCGACCGTCGAGTCCGAAAGCACGTACTCGGCGCTCGACAACTCAGGATCATCGCTGCGAGCGAGATCAGCCGCAAACGACAGCAACTCCTCTGAAGGCTCGATTTCGACGGCGGTCACTCCGGCCCGAACAGCCAGCGCAAAAATGTCAGCCTCAAGGTTACAATCAAGCCTTTCGGCGTCGCTGCCGGGTCGACGGCGGAGCGTCTGATCACGGCCGAACGACTGGACGGTCTCGACGGCTGCGGCCGCCGCCTCCGTTCGCGCCAGCAGGTAAAATCCACGAGAGACGAACACGTCGGCAGCCAGAATGTCGACGTCCGCATCGATTACGTCGGCTTCCGTTGTCGCCCACGGCTCATCGTGTGTAATCGTTCGTGTGAGCCGCAGACCCTCATAAATAAGCTGGACGCCTGCAGCTCGTCTGTCGAGCTCCTCAAGGTCCGCCGACCGCTGGCCAGTTTGTGCGCTCAGAAACACCAGCACACCCGGAGCCATCGACGCCTCCAAAAGCCGGTCGAACAGCCCCTCGCGGAGCTGTGTGGGCTCGATATCCTCGACCACCTCTCGTGCTGCAGTTCGAGCCCGCGCGGCGGTATCCATCTATTGTTGATAGTATCGGCGCGGACAAAGACCTTTGGAAACAGCCTACAACTCGGGGCGTTCAGGTGCCGGTGGCATCGCTCGTTTGTGCTCGCTAGTGGCAACCAGCTGTTCGACGCGCTCGATAGCCTCGCGGTCGACGCCGTCCAGCAGTCGCACCGTCGCGGCCGTCGATAGCGGGCCGTCGATATGGAGTGCGAGAATCGCATCCAGCTGATCGTAGCTCAGACCCATTTCCGCCTCGTCAGTCTGGCCGCTCCACATGCCGGCGGTCGGCGTCTGCATCACCAGCTCGTGGTCGACGCCCATGTACGCTGCCAGCTGGCGGACCTGCTGTTTGTACAGCCCGCCGATGGGATTGCAGTCGACGGCCTGGTCGCCGTACTTGGTGAAATATCCCGTCATCGCTTCGGCGCGGTTGCCCGTTCCTAAGACGACCCGGTTTTCGGCGTTTGCGACGAAGTAGTTTAGGACTGCGCGCGTGCGGACGTAGACGTTTCCGGTCGCCATCTGGCTCTCGGTGGCTTCCGGTACTGCCTCAAAAAACTGCTCGGCGATGGGTTGGATCTCGATGACATCGTACTCAATGCCCAGATCATCGGCGACGCGTTCGGCATCGCTCATAATCTCGGGGTCGTTAACCTCGCTGGGCATCACTAGGCCGTGAAGTCCATCTTTGCCGAGCGCCTCAACGGCGAGATGCGCAGTTGTCGTCGAGTCGATCCCGCCCGAAATTCCGAGGGTCGCACCCTCCGCGCCGGCAGCGTCGACGGTCTCTTGGATAAACGAGACGAGACGGTCGCGAGTTATTTTCAGTTCGGACTCCGAAAGCCGGAGATCCAGCGGCGCGTCTGTCGAGAGGATATCGGCGTAACTGCTCATACCGAACGGTCGGCCGGCATCGACTAATAGCCTCCTACTGGCGGCAGACGGTCGACGAACAACCAGTTCTGTGGCTGATTGGTCGACAAAGAACGGATAAATAGCGACCAGACGGACGAAAACAACGCGTACGGTAACCAGCCAGCAGCCGGCTACTCGGGCATTCCCGACAGCGTCGTAAACCGCTCGTAGGTGAGTTCGATGGCCTCGATAGCCATCCCATTGGCCCCGCCCGTCAGGTCGGGGCCGCTCCATTTTGTGGGGTAGGCGTTGGTGAACTCCCAGCCCCACGCGCTCTCGCCTTTATAACCGTTTTTAAGCTTGAGCACGACGGTTCGTTTCTCGATTCGCCCGCTCATCACCTCGTGGATCCAGTTCCAAAACGAGGTCTCTTTGGTGAGCCCGCGCTGCAAGACGAGATTCGCATGTGCGAACTGGCCGGGCAGCTGGTGGACGCGGTCGTTGACCCCGCCCTCCTGGTAGGCGACGGTATCGAGTTCCATCGTCAACCCCGAGATTTTCGAAAAGCCGGCGACGGGTGTGCCGTCGACTTCGAGTTCGAAGTTGTACTGTGAGTAGGGGTTTTGGGTTGCCATCAGTCCTCACCCCTCGAAATCCGGGTTGATAAACTCGATGCCACCGTTGCTGGGGCTATCGCTGTGGGCGCTGGCGGCTGTGGCTGACTCGCGGTTGCGTTTGTCGTTGATATCGCTGATCTCATTGCACCATCGGTGGCGTTCCCAGTGTGGCATTGCGAGGATCTCGTCGTGGCTCCAGCCGAAATGGTAGGCCACGAAGGCGACCTCCTCGTAGAGCTCGTCGGGGTTGTACAGCGTTAGTTCGTGTTTCCCGTTTCGGCCTCATCGTCGACGGCGTCCAACCCAGTCGGTTCGAAGCCGCCGTCGGTCGTCGGTATTGCAGCCTCCGGCTCGTCGGGGCTGTTGATCTGTTCGTACAGTCCCTGGAGATACTCCAGATCAGTAACGAACAGCGACTCGATCACATCGGGGTCGACCGTTTCGAGATCGCCAAGTTCGGTGACGACCCGCGACAGCAACACGATCGTGAGATACGAGGAGTTCGACTGCACGCGCGGGTCTTTTAGCGGCTTGATCTCGTCGGCCGCCGTCGCCA
>SL_5KL_010_SEDDRAFT_10001624_pt1 | contig 13328 bp, 8 predicted proteins | sample SodLakKL_010_SED_FD_9118 | JGI IMG/M metagenome (IMG submission 9118)
TAAAGTTTACCGTATATGTTTCAGGCGGAATTTCTTCAAATTCGATAGTTACCGTAATATCATTATCCAGGTCTTCTACTGTAAATGTTTCTCCTGTATGGTTTTCCACTGCATCGCCATTTAAAGTCCACTCTTTTACCCGGTAACCTTCATCCGGCCCGGCTTCAAACAGCACATCACTGCCTTCTTCCACGGGGTCTCCGCTTGTTATTGATTCCCCGTTGGCAGAGGCTTGCAGCGTACCGTTGTTGCCAACAACGTTAAAGCTTACCGTATATGTTTCCGGTGGAATAGCTTCAAACTCCACGGTAACCGTAATATCATTATCCAGGTTTTCGACTGTGAATGTTTCATCTGTATGGTTTTCCACTACATCACCATTTAAAGTCCACTCCTTTATTTGGTATCCTTCATCCGGCCCGGCTTCAAACAGCATATCACTGCCTTCTTCCACGGGGTCACCGCTTGTTATTGTTTCCCCGTTGGCAGAGGCTTGCAGCGTACCGTTGTTGCCCACAACGTTAAAGTTTACCGTATATGTTTCCGGCGGAATTTCTTCAAATTCGACAGTAACCGTAATATCATTATCCAGGTTTTCGACTGTGAATGTTTCCCCTGTGTGGTTTTCCACGACATCACCATTCAGTGTCCACTCCTTTATTTGGTATCCTTCATCCGGCCCGGCTTCAAACAGCACATCACTACCTTCTTCCACTAGGTCTCCGCTTGTTATTGATTCCCCGTTTGCCGACGCTTGCAGCGTACCGTTATTGCCCACAACGTTAAAGTTTACCGTATATGTTTCCGGTGGAATTTCTTCAAACTCCACAGTAACCGTAATATCATTATCCAGGTCTTCGACTGTGAATGTTTCATCTGTATGGTTTTCCACCACATCGCCATTTAAAGTCCACTCTTTTACCCGGTAACCCTGGTCAGGATCAGCTTCAAACAGCACATCACTGCCTTCTTCCACAAGGTCTCCGCTTGTTATTGTTTCCCCGTCAGCAGATGCCTGCAGCGTGCCGTTGTTGCCCACAACGCTAAAGTTTACCGTATATGTTTCCGGTGGAATTTCTTCAAACTCGACGGTAACCGTAATATCATTATCCAGGTTTTCGACTGTATATGTTTCTTCTGTATGGTTTTCCACTACATCGCCATTTAAAGTCCACTCTTTTACCTCGTAGCCCGTATCAGGTTCAGCTTCAAACAGCACATCACTGCCTTCTTCCACGAGGTCACCGCTTGTTATTGATTCCCCGTCAGCAGATGCCTGCAGTGTGCCGTTATTGCCGACAACGTTAAAGTTTACCGTATAATAAGGCCATTCATTATGTGGTTCCTGAGTTCCCAGCCATGCGGCGCCGATATACAATGTCTCTTCCGGAGTATCGCCTCCTGATTCATTTGTCATTATGCTTATTCCCCCTTCATTACCCGGAGTTGAAGGAGTAGTTCTTTCGTAGCTCAGCTTTGTCCAGTCATCATTATCAAGAGTTACATAGTCACCGTATGTTGTATATCCAGCGGGAGATTTAATACCAACTCTTATATCACCGGATCCTTTGACCCATATTACCGCATAATATGTTTGTTCGGTTGTTACTTCTTCTATCTCATGCTGCCTTAGTGTTCTTTCGCCCCCACCATTTACTTCAACAGAATAATTTCCTGCCTTAACATGTTCATTATTAATATTCCAGTTAGTGTTAAAAGAATGACTACCTGTCCAGGATTCAGGTTGCGTATCATTTTCTATCCATATTTCAAAAAATTCATTTTCCAATAAATTTTCTTGTGCTTCAGCAGGCATAGCTATACCCAAATAAAAAATCGCTTTAAAAAAAATAAGGGTTGCTGTGATAAGTATGTGGTTTTTCATAAATTATAAAATTTGCATTTAGTAATAGGTATTACTCGATTAACTTTAAAGGCAAAAGAATTACCAAACAATTTTTTAATACAGATTTATTTTTTACATTTTGCATGTATTATTCCGGTTATCATACAAGCCGTATAAAACAATTTGTGTATAAAAAATTATTTTTTAAAGAATTAATTTTTACGATAGTCGAGTTAGTTGCTAAGATATGAAAAATTCAAAAATCAATGATCTCTTATTTAAAAATTTTTGGATATTTGGGCTAATTACTGAGGTAAATTGGTTGTTAATGCTGATAAGCAATAAGAAAAGCTTATTAACAACATGATTTTTGTCAATTTTGGGGGCAGGTATATGTAAAGCTATGAACTTTATTTAATGGATGTTGTAAAATTATTAACTTTATTTTAATGGTCATGAAAGGATCTCCAGGGTTTTTTTGAAACCCTGGAGATTATGATATTGATATTTAATTTTAATCAGACTCTTTAATTTTTTTAACTGCTTTATCAGCGGCTTTCAAAATTGGTTCGTTCGATATTTGTTCTCCTATAGCTTCTTCCATCCAATGTTTAGGGGTTAATCTTCCAATGGAGAATATTCTCATAACTTCTTCTGCAAAATCTTTATCTTCTATATACTGTTCAATTTGAAATTCTATAAGATGTCCATAGGGGTAGGCTGAAAGATAAAGCGGTGATTGTATCATATGTGAATAAATTGCAAGTATAGGCACGTCTTCAATTCCAAATACCGGTGCATAATATTCGTTCCATATATCTTTTGCTATATTAATTGTTGCATCTTTAAGTTGGTCTGCGTTTGCATCGGGGTTATCATACATCCATTTCCATACTTTCATATCTACCAGTGATACTCCCATGATCTCATAATTTCCCCAGAATATGTCGAGTGCATTGTAATACTCTTTCAGAGGGTCGTCTTGATCTATTCCGAGTAATTCGAGGTCTCTGACCTGAAACATAAACGCCAGGGCTTCTGTAAAAGCTGTGTTTGGTATTCCGTTAATCATGTAGTCATCCACTTTATGGAGGCTGATAGTTTGTTCGACATTGTGGCCAAATTCATGCATAGCAATATTATATCCTTTATAGTCAAGTCCGTCTTCTCCGATTCTGGTTCTCAAATGCGAAGGCATTTCTCTCATGGAAGCTCCCCAGGCATGTCCGGAGCCTCTTGCGGGGTCAACTTCAATTTTGGAGGCTATAAATTCGGCTTTTTCGTGTGTAAAGCCTAGTTGTCTTAGAAACATTGGCAAATCTTTATTTAAATCTGCTGCATTTGGATAACGTCGTTTTGTAATTTTATCGAGTTCTTTTTCGTCTATTTCGGCACGTGCTTTGAAACCGTCATACCAGATATCGAATGGCCTTAATTCACGTCCAAGTCTTTCTTCTATAAGCTCAGCTACTTTTTTCACTTGCGGTGAGCCGATATACTCACGAAACAGTTCTTCAACTTCTTTTTGAGGTATCTCCATATCACCATCAAACTTGCGTTCAATAAAGGTGTTGAGTTCTGTGTGATAGGGATCGATATTATATAAAGCATTAAAATTGTTTAGTAAATGTTGGTAACGTACATTTTGTTCAGGAGTGAAGTCAACTTGTTCACCATCTTTATAAACAATATTTTTGTATGGATTCCACTGGTACTTGTCTGTGTTTATTACCTCTTTGGGAATATCCTGATTGATAATTCTTAGCATAACTTTATAAAGCATTTCTTTTTTGTCGAGTCCGTCTTCAGCGCCATAGTTAGCTTTTATTTCGTCACGGATGTTCCAGTGTGCCAATAAGTTCATTCCTTCCGGGAAAAGTTTTCGTTCTTCATCATCAATTAATTCGCCTGCATAGATGTTGTATTGAGAAATATAGACTCCTGCATCGCTATTCACTCTTGAATACTCCTGTGTATATTTTGCAGGAACACGGGCGGTGAAGTAATCGCCAAGTCGTGCATATGCCCATTGCATGGTGTCCCACTCATAGCCAAGTTCGTTTTTTTCTTCCAGGGTATAGTGTGGAAAATTGAGAGCAATGAGAAAAGCGATTTTGTTATCAAAAAAATCATCCCTCACGTGTGCACTCGGGTTGTAGGAGCCAAACATCTGGTCGACAGGATGCAGAGGGCCGACATCGAGGTGTAGCGGCACCCTTAGCTCAAGCGCTATTCTGTTCATGTAGCCAAAAAGGTATTCGAAGTTTCTGGATATACTGTTGAATACCATATCGAGCTCATCTTCGCAATCAATATAATTGTTTTTGCAAAACTCGATGAACTCTTCGGTTGAACCATCATCTAAACGCCATAGTTGAGCAACCTGTGTAATACCTTTTTCAATGCGTTCTGCTTGAGCTTCTCCATGCTTTTCAACCAGTTCCGATATAAGATTCTGCTGTGTATCATCACTTATCGGTGTTTCTGCTTCCGGTTCTTTTTCAGGAGCACAACTAATAAAAATAAAAGTTGTAATGAATAAATAAAAATAGTTTTTCATAACATATATGTTTTTAAATTTAATAAATTGGTTTTGAATTTATTCAATGTTAAGTTCGTAAGAAAAATTTCACCACAACAAACCTACATATTTTTTTGTAAAATACATTAATATGAAATAATAAAAACAATAATATGGTATTAGGTGTTTTATTTACATAAGGTTTATTTTGTATGTGTTTGTTGTTTAGCTGGGCTCAGCAGCAATTTATAATTTGTTATTTGTGTTTTTTGATTTATTAATAACTTACTTTCTTTAGAATTTTAGGTTATTTATTAAAACAAAGAGTATTTGTTTATATAATACAAAATTTATTACATATTTTAATTAGTTCTTTTTATCTAAAAAATTTAAAATTTTAGAAAATAATTAAAATAATGTTAAATCAATTTTATACATTAGCAAAATAAAGTGATTATTTTTTCCGGTTTAATAAAATTAAGAACCGGTTTATGTTATAATTTTAAAACAAAATGTTTTGATTTTTATTAATTATAATATTATTACATGCGTAGGGATAAAATGTCTTTAAAAATAGATGATAAGATATATAAGACGGTAAGGCTCAACAATCAGATTTGGATGGCTGAAAACCTGAATGTTGAGCTTATTGACGGTTCTATGATATATAATAATGACCCATCCCATAGTAAGCGTTATGGCAGGTTGTACACATGGGATGCTGCCATACGTGCATGTCCTGATGGGTGGCATTTACCATCGGATAAAGAATGGGAGGAAATGATAAAATCTTTGGGAGGTGAAAAAGCAGCCTACCATGAATTGCTTAAAGAAGGAGATAATTCTTTTAATGCTCTTTTTGCCGGGTATATGGCAAATGATGGCATTTTTATGAGTATAAACAAAGCCGCTGATTTTTGGACTTCAACCGAAGCCGATAATTATAATGCCTGGTTCAGGTACCTTTTGTTTAATAAGGAAAAAGTGTTCCGCCTGATAGATGAGAAAGACTGCGGTTTTTCAGTTAGGTATGTAAAAGATTAAGTTTTACAATTTATTACCTAAAAGCAATAGCAAGTTTTTGATCGCTTTTCACGATATGATGATTTAAAGTTTCGAAAAATTGACGATTGCAAGTTGCTGTTTACAGAAGCCGGACTCGGTCTAAAATAGGTATAAATAACCGGTTCAAAATCTCAGTCTTTATTTTTGAATTGTCGAACCGGTTATATATTCTAAAAGCTGTGCTTAGTTCCTGTTTATTTTAAAAGCTGTATATGTAACATACTAATCAAGACGATCTGCATTCATAACTTTAACCCATGCATTTACAAAATCTTTAACAAATTTTTCTTTGTTGTCATCTTGTGCATAAAGTTCGGCATAAGCACGCAATACGGAGTTTGAACCAAACACTAAATCAACCCTGGTTGCTGTCCATTTCGTTTGGCCGGTTTTTCTGTCAACGATATGATAGAGGTTATCCGAAACAGGCTTCCATGTATAACTCATGTCGGTAAGGTTTACAAAAAAATCATTTGTCAGCACTCCTTCTTTATCTGTAAATACTCCGTGTTTTGATCCTCCGTGGTTTGTTCCCAATACACGCATACCACCAATCAGGACTGTCATTTCCGGAGCAGTAAGCCCCATAAGCTGAGTTCTGTCAAGAAGCATTTCTTCGGCTTTGACGGCATAATCTTTTTTAAGCCAGTTTCTGTAGCCATCATGAACAGGTTCAAGGACAGAAAAAGATTCTACATCGGTCATTTCGGCAGTAGCATCTCCTCTTCCCGGTTTGAAAGGCACTTTGATATCAACACCGGCTTCCTTAGCAGCTTTTTCAATGGCTGAGGTTCCACCCAGCACAATCAAATCGGCAATGCTTACTTTTTTATTTAAGCCAGACTGAATCTCTGTGAGTTTATTCAAAACTTTCTCAAGCCGCTTGGGTTCATTGCCTTCCCAGTCTTTTTGCGGGGCCAGGCGTATCCTTGCACCATTTGCTCCACCCCTGTAATCGGAATATCTGAAAGTCCTTGCACTGTCCCAGGCAGTATTTATCAGTTCGACCCGGGTTAAACCACAATTGAGAAGTTTAGTTTTTAATTCTTCAATTTCCTGTTCTGATAGAGTATAGTTAACAGCCGGAACAGGGTCTTGCCAGATTAAATCCTCATTAGGGACATCAGGGCCGAGATAACGGCTTTTGGGGCCTAAATCGCGGTGAGTCAATTTAAACCATGCCCTGGCAAAAACATCGGCAAAATATTCAGGGTCATTATAGAAGCGTTCGGCGATTTTTCGATACTCCGGGTCTTTTTTCAAAGCCATGTCGGCATCGGTCATCATAGGGTTTCTGCGAACACCGGGCACATGTGCATCAAAAGGCTTGTCTTCCTCTTTTATGTTGACAGGTTCCCATTGCCATGCCCCGGCAGGGCTTTTTTTCAGTTCCCAGTCGTAGGTAAAAAGCAGATAGAAATAAGTATTGTTCCATTTGTCGGGGTGGGTTGTCCATGCACCTTCCAGGCCACTTGTAACGGTGTCTTCGGCATTTCCTTTGCCCTTTGGGTTTTTCCAGCCGAAGCCTTGTTCTTCAACATCGGCGGCTTCAGGGTCGGGGCCTAATTGTGAAGCATCCCCGTTTCCGTGGGTTTTCCCAACAGTATGCCCGCCAGCTGTTAAAGCCACAGTTTCTTCATCGTTCATAGCCATACGTTTAAATGTTACCCGCATTGCTTGTGCAGTTTTTAAAGGGTCGGGCTTACCATCCACACCTTCGGGATTAACATATATCAAACCCATTTGAACTGCAGCTAAAGGGTTTTCGAGGGTTTCTTCATCTGATTTATCAGAATAGCGATCTTTTCCCAACCATTCTTTTTCTGCTCCCCAATATATATCCTTTTCCGGATGCCAGATATCCTCACGCCCGCCACCAAATCCAAACGTTTTAAACCCCATGGATTCATAAGCAATATTTCCGGCAAGTATATATAAATCAGCCCATGATAATTTGTTGCCGTATTTTTTCTTAACAGGCCAAAGCAACCTGCGCGCTTTATCAAGGTTAACATTATCCGGCCAACTGTTTAGAGGTGCAAAACGCTGGTTTCCGGTATTGCTTCCGCCACGACCATCGGCAGTGCGGTAAGTGCCAGCACTATGCCACGCCATTCTGATCATCAAACCACCATAGTGCCCCCAGTCGGCCGGCCACCAATCCTGGCTGTCAGTCATTAACTTTTTAAGGTCGTTTTTTACTGCTTCCAAATCGAGTTTTTTAAATTCCTCACGGTAATTGAAACCATCTCCAAATGGATCGGTTTTAGTGTCGTGTTGGTGCAATATGTCTAAGTTAAGTGCATTTGGCCACCAACTCATCACAGATGTATTTGTGTCTGTGTTTGCCCCATGCATTACAGGGCATTTTCTGTTTTTTGAATTTTTCATAATGTTACTTTTATGTTTTGTTAATTAATTTTCCTGTTATTTGTAATTTGATATCCTGAATTCTGAAATCTTTTATGCTTTTCTTTTCAAAATATTTACTTATTAGTTTGTCAAGATGCTCATCTTTATAATCTTCGATACGGTCTGTTTCAGTGCAGTATAAATGATGATGGTGTGATATATCGGCATCATAACGCATAAGACCTTTTTCGGTTTTGACTTTTTTCAATAAATTATTTTCAACCAGTGAATCCAATACTTTATAAACCGTTCCGGTAGAAATATTCGGATGATTCGTTTTAATATGATCAATAATATTTTCAGCAGTCGGGTGGTTGTTTATTTTTACAACAGCTTCATAAATAGCTATTCGCTGTGGGGTGACTCTTAAACCCTTTTGTTTTAATTTTTGACGTATTTGATTAACCGGCATGATTCAATAAATTGACATTTATTCTCCAAAGATAATGATTCTCTTTTAGAAAAAATAATTTTATAAAAAAATTTTCAACAGGCACTGTCTTCATTTGTTGTAGATGTACGGCAGATATTTTAAGCAATTTAGCGGTGAGAGAAAAAAGGTGATGATCTAGAATTGCGAAAAATTAACAAGAAAATCAATAACTCACAAATTGTATTTCAGATAAAAAGCCACTTGCTTAAATATTTTGCAAGTGGCTTTATTTCCTGTGGGCCCAGTTGGACTTGAACCAACGACCAACTGATTATGAGTCAGCTACTCTAACCAACTGAGCTATGGGCCCTAATTTTTTATTTTTGATCTGCAAATATACAAAATTATATGCAAATTTGTACTCATTATGGAAAATTTAAAGGGAAAAAATTCAATCAAAAACATCATCTTCGATTTGGGTGGTGTAATAATGGATATAGACTTTAACAGAACTATAGAAGCATTCAAAGATCTGGGTGTTGAAAACTTTGATCAGCTTTTTAGTTGGGAAAAGCAGGTAAATTTGTTTAATAAGATGGATAGGGGGGAGGTTACTCCTGCGGAGTTTCGTGATGGAATAAGAGCAATAACCGGTTTAAAAATAAGTGATCATCAGTTAGATTATGCCTGGATGCAGATCCTTTCAAAGGTTCCTGCTTCAAGGATCCAATTACTCAAAGAAGTTAAAGATAATTATAACAGCTATCTGCTCAGCAATACGAATATGATCCATATGGAAAATTTTAGTCAGGATTTGCAATTGGATTTTGGTGTTTCGGGTATCGAAGTCTTGTTTGACCGGGCTTATCTGAGTTATGAGCTTGGTATGCGAAAGCCTGAGGAGAGGATATTCAAACATGTAATTGAGAGCAATGATCTTGATGTTTCTGAAACTTTGTTTATTGATGATACTCCCGGGCACATTGAAACTGCTTCGAAATTGGGTATTAAAACTTATCTTTTTAACCCCGGCGAGGAAAGGCTGGAGGATTTGTTTGAAAATGGGTTTCTGAAGAATAATTTCTAACTTTTTCTTCCATCAATGTGGGATAAACAAAATTCCGTATGGACGGGTCAAGCATCAAGCCCAAACAAAGCTACTCACGCGCCCTTGAAAAATAATGAAAATTCAGGCAAAATGGATAAACCCCTTTACCGGATTTCCAATTGTTTTTCAATTCCCTTTTTAGCTTACTTTTTTTGTGCTGATTTTATTTAAAACATCCAGCAATTCATCCAGATTGGTTAATGACATTAGCTTTATTCTTATTGGTTTGAAATTTGGTATATTTTTGAAATATCCACTGTAGTGTTTCCTCATTTCAAATATTGCGGTTTTTTCTCCTTTCCATTTGACTGATTCCAGTAAATGCTCCCGGCATATTTCTGTTCTTTCTTTGATTGATGGGTTGGGTTTGTGTTTGCCTGTTTTTAAATAGTGTTTTATTTGATCAAAGATCCAGGGATTACCAATTGCCGCTCTTCCTATCATTAGTCCGTCAACATGATATTGGTCAATCATTTTTTTTGCTTTCCGGCCGTTTGTTATATCTCCATTACCTATAACCGGAATATTTATTTTAGGGTCATTTTTCACTTTCCCAATAAGGGTCCAGTCAGCTTCACCACCATAAAGTTGTGCCCTGGTTCGTCCATGTATTGTAATGGCATTGATGCCTGCATCCTGCAGAGTTTCAGTTATTTGCATGATATTTTTATTTTTTTCATCCCAGCCGAGCCTGGTTTTTGCTGTAACAGGTATATTTACGGCATCAACTATTCTTTTTGTCATTTCTGCCATTTTTGTGATATCATTAAGTAAGCCTGCTCCGGCACCTTTGATTGCTATCTTTTTTACAGGGCATCCAAAATTAATATCAATAAAATCCGGGGAGGCAGCTTCAGCTATTTTTGCAGATTCTGTCATAGCATCTGTGTCACTTCCAAACAGCTGTATGCCCACAGGCCTTTCTTCTTCCATTATATCAAGCTTGGCAAGGCTTTTGTCAGCATTTCGTATTAAACCATCGCTACTAATAAACTCGGTACAAACTACATCTGCACCAAACCTTTTACAAATTCTTCTGAATGGAGGATCGGTAACATCTTCCATGGGGGCCAGGAAGAGTGCGTTTTTTGGTAATGATATATTGCCGATATTAAACAAGGTTTTGTAATTTTATATGGTGTTATATTACAAACAATAGATGTATATTTGTAATTTATGGTTTATATAATATATAGCAAATATTGCTTATTAATTATAGTTGTATGATTTAGGATAAATTAAACACGCAAAAATAACATAAAATATGGATAAAACAGATGTGGGAATGTTTGGGGAATTGCATCCTTTTATGAAGCTTTTATTACTGGGGTTTATTGTCTTTTTTTCGATGATTGCAGTTATGTTTTTGGGGTCGCTTTTATTGATTCCATTTATCTCTGAAGATTGGTTAAGCTCAATTTTGCGAGGTTTTGAATACACCCGCCATGAAAATTTAAACATATTAAGATACATGCAAATATTGAGTCATATTGGATTGTTTATTGTTCCATCGCTATTATTTGCAAAATTTGCAGGAGGCCGTATTTCCAGGTATTTTAATATTAATTACCGTGTTGAAAAGATGTTATATATACTTGGTGCATTGGTTATAATTGCATCCGTACCTTTAATAAATTATTTGATAGAACTCAATATGCGAATGACTTTGCCCGATTCTATGAGTCATGTTGAAGACTGGATGCGCCGGACAGAGGATAATGCTATTGAGATTACAGAAATGTTTTTAAATGTTGGTACACTACAGGGTTTGTTTTTTAATATTTTTATGATTGCTGTAATACCTGCCATTGGTGAGGAATTTATGTTCAGGGGTATAGTATTGAAAATTTTAAGGCAATGGTCAAAGAATATTCATATAGCTATATGGGTATCAGCTATATTATTTAGTGCTATGCACTTACAGTTTTATGGTTTTTTGCCTCGTTTATTTTTAGGGGCTTTGCTTGGCTATTTATTTGTATGGAGCGGAAATATTTGGTTGCCGGTTTTAGCACATTTTGTAAATAATGCAATGGCTGTTACTGTTTATTATCTCGCTCATAATGGATATCTTAATATTAACTATGAAGAGTTAGGCCAGGAAACAACCTCCATTTTTTATATTATTTTCAGTATGATAATGGTTTTTTTTATTTTATTTATATTTTATCGTTATTATATATTACGGGTTGCGTATGATTAATCTATATCCTTAAGCAAAACGTTTTTTGGGCTTGATTCCATTTTGTTATTAAAAGAGTCTAAAATATCTTTAAGTTTTAAAAGTTTATCGGATGGTTTTGCAATCAAATCGTTATAACCATCTTTCTCAAGTTTTTCCAGGGCATACATTATAGTTATTTTATTAATATCTATAGCCGGTTGATACATTAACTCCTTAGCGTGTGTGCCTTTGGTTTCACTGACCAGTTTTATTTTGGTGAGATTATTTAAGATATTTCTTACCAGTTTGTTTGGTATTTTAAGTTTATGTGAAATTTCCCAGGATGTGGCAGGAGGGTTTCCATTGTGAAAATTTTTTATCAGCAGATTTAGTACATATAATGATAAGATTTTTTTACTGTATGGGCTGATATTTGTTGTTTCAGTTTCAAATTCATAATTTTCAACGTTTTGATTGGCAAAAGATATTTCAGCGCCAAATAAAATAACCAGCCAGCTAACTTGCATCCATATCAGCATAAGTGGAAAAGCAGCAAAACTACCGTATATGGCATTATATCGAGATACTCCAATTTGAAAGTTAATATAACCCCATTGAGTCAGCTGAAACAGTGTCCCTGCAATTATTCCTGCAATTAATGCCGAAGAAAACTTAACATTGGTATTTGGCATTACCATATAAATTATTGTAAGCATGATCCAAATTAATATATAAGGTATCATGCGGATTAAGAACAAGAGAACAGGACTCAAAAAGCCGAAAAACGCAAAATTTTCTGTTATGTGTTCAATTTGCGTTGTGAGAAAAACTGTTGCACTGCCTGATAAGATAAGAAAAAGTGGTGCAATGAACATCATGGCAAAATAATCACTGAATTTTCTTGACCATGACCGGGGTGTGTTTATTTGCCAGATATCATTAAAAGCGATTTCAATTTTGTTCATAACTTTCATGACAGTAAAGATCAAAATGATCATACCGGCTCCTGCAATCATTCCTCCGCTGGCAGTTTCCAGCAATGATTGAGAAAATTCAGTTATCCACTGAAAAACTTCTTCTCTGCCTGCTAATGTTTCCTTTAGTTGTTTTTCAAGGTATGCTTCAAGGCCAAAACCTTGAGCAATACCAAAAGCCATTGCAACTACAGGAATTATTGATAATAATGTAAAATATGTCAATGCAGATGCCTGCAAACGAACCTTGTCTTCCTTAAGGCCTCTTATAGCAATCAATAAAATACGCAACTGCCTGATAAGAAAGGATTTTTTAGGAGACAATTCCCTGAGGGGAATACGCCAAATATCCTTTTCGACAAAACGCCTGGCTTTTTTAATTTTATCGGCAGCTTCTTTTGAGGATTGTTTAACCATGGATTTTTTAAGAATTATTTATAAACACTATTTTTTTTATACAACTCTATATTTTTATACAGTTGTTTTTTAATAAAAGTTTCAAAAAAGGCTTTTGATAACTTATATCAATAGAATCATACAGGTTTTTGATAAAGATCATTAAGCACAAATGTAATATTTTAATTAATGGTTATAAGATAATATAAATGTTTGTTAACATAACCTGTCAATTACAAATTATCATTAAAAATATAAAATATATCATCTGTTACCTCAAAAATATTTTTAAAATAATGCATTAAGATATCTGTTAATAATAAATACTATAGTAGCGGTTTTATTTTGAGCATGTTTTTTTAAAAAAACCTTTAAACTTTTTTCTCATATAAAACCAACCTATTATAATTGAAAATAAAAATCCCATACAACAATTGTTATTGTTGCTAAAAAATGCGGCAATAATCTG
>SL_5KL_010_SEDDRAFT_10001626_pt1 | contig 13323 bp, 13 predicted proteins | sample SodLakKL_010_SED_FD_9118 | JGI IMG/M metagenome (IMG submission 9118)
TTGGGCTGATGTTGATCCCTTCGAACTGTTTTTTTCTGTTTCCCAAGGGTCTGGCTACGATATAGCCTGTGCCAGAAGCAATTCGCCAATTATTTATACATACAAAGGAAAAAGCAACATGCCTCTGGTTGAAAATGTTAGTTTTGACCCGGCGTTTCACAGGCAGCTTTTCTTTGTTTACAGTGGCAGAAAGCAAGACAGCGCAAAAAGCATCGCAGGATTTGACCCCGGAAATGTAAATAGAAATGACGTTGCCGGCATCTCGCAGATCACTGATTTGCTCGCCACGACCAGCGACCTGAACGAGTTCATCCTCCTGATGCATGAGCATGAGGCCCTGACAGCCGCTGCAACAGGGATGAAGCCGGTTCAGAAAGAACACTTCGCCGGCTTTGGCGGCGCTATAAAGTCACTGGGTGCCTGGGGAGGTGATTTTCTGCTGGCAGCCTCAGCCCTGGACGAAAGCGAAATAAGGTCCTACTTTGCCTCAAAGGGTATTGAGGTGGTCATCGCCTTCCGGGATATGGCCCTTGCCGGGAGTTGAAAATCAGGGAATGGTGCGCAGGTAAGAAGTAAGAAGCAAAAAGTAGGAAGTAAGAAGAGAATGGTTTTTCAGTAACACATTTTACTTATGATAGAACCTGGTAAATATCTTAACCCTGAAGGTATAGTACACTGGAAAAGTCCGGCGAACATCGCCCTCATCAAATACTGGGGCAAATACCCGGAGCAACTCCCCATGAACCCGTCGCTGAGTTTCGTGCTCAATAACAGTGTTATATCTATAAAAATTGAATACGTTATTGACAAAGGCAAGCCAATGCAGCTCCTTGGCTTCCAGCTGAACGAAAAGGAAAATCCGGCCTTTGCTGAAAAAATTAATCATTACCTCGATCGTTTGTCGCAGTATTTCCTGTTTTTAAAACATGCGCAGCTGAAGATAAGCAGCAAAAGTACGTTCCCGCATTCTGCAGGCATAGCATCCTCGGCAGCTGCTTTCAGTGCATTGGCACTCTGTATCTGCAGCATGGACGAGCAAATCCATGACAAGAAGACTCCTGCATTGGAGTTTTTCAAAAAGGCATCCTTCATGGCACGCCTGGGCAGCGGAAGTGCCTGCCGGTCTGTATTCGACGGGATGGTGGTTTGGGGGTTCACAAACTTTATGCCCGGTTCCGCGGATGAATACGCCATAAAGCTACCAGGCAGCATGGTTCATAAAACATTCAGCAACATACAGGATACCATCCTGATCGCAAGCAGCGAAACCAAAAAAGTATCCAGCTCCGCAGGCCATGCTCTGATGCACAACCACCCCTATCGCGAAAACAGAAAAGAGCAGGCTTTTGATAACCTTAAAAAGATCACCCATGCCCTCGGGGAAGGCAACTGGAAAATGTTTGGCGAGATCATCGAAAACGAAGCCCTGAGCTTGCACAGCCTGATGATGTCGTCCAACCCGGGATACATCCTCATGCGGCCCAACACCATATCCATGGCAGAAAAGATCCGTTCCTTCAGAAAAGACACCGGGCTGAACGTGTATTTCACACTGGATGCCGGTCCAAACATACACCTGATATATCCTGCCACACAAAAAGAAGAGGTGCAAAATTTTGTGGAATCGGAACTTGTACCTCTGTGTGAAAATCAAAAATGGATTGACGATCAGATGGGTAACGGCCCTGAAAAAATTTAACCAAGGCCCTTTAAATTGGCAGGCCGCTGAAGCCGTTATGTGGCAGAAGTCTGCATCTATTAAAAAAAAAAACAAAATCAGGAACCAACCTAAAGTAGTATGCCTGCTGCCGGGAAAAAATTTTTTGCAAAAATCATGCTTTTCGGGGAATACAGCCTGATGTATGGCTCGGCTGCACTGACTGTGCCATTCAATAAGCATTCGGCCCGCCTGGTATTTCCTTTTCGTGCCATGAGCGAAAAACAAAAAAAAGTGGCACTGCATTCCAACGAACAGCTTTATGCATACTACGCTTTTTTGATTAGCGACAAAAATACACCCCGCCCTGGTGAACTTATGAACCTGGACAGGATGAATGAGGAGCTGGCTCAGGGATTGTATCTGCAATCAAATATTCCTTCAGGATATGGTCTTGGAAGCTCAGGAGCTCTTGTGGCCGCCCTGTACGACAAATACGCCGGGCAGCCACCCGGAAGCGCTCTCTCTCCAATGGATCTTCAATGGTTAAAAGCATTTTTCAGCAGACTTGAATCTTATTTTCATGGAAGCAGCTCAGGCATCGACCCGCTGAGTATATTTGTCAGCAAGCCCCTGCTGATCGGCGCAGAACAAAAACTGTCGCTGCCCGGGTTGCCGCAAAACCTTTCGGGCCAAAAAGGCGGCTTCTTCCTGATAAACACAAGGATCCCCCGAAAAACTTCTGACCTTATTGCCGTCTTTAAAAACAAAATTAATGACCCGGCATTCAAAAAAGTGTTCTTTACTGATTATATCGAATGCAATGACACATGTTTGCGAACTATTGCACGCCAGCAAGAAGACCCCGAAAAAGCATGCAAGTTGATGGAGGAACAAATGCTGTTGCTTTCCCAGCTGCAATTTGACCTTTTCCGGGAAATGATTCCAGATATATTCAGGCCGCTTTGGCAAGACGGACTGAAAACCGGGGTCTTTTCAATGAAACTCTGCGGCGCCGGCGGAGGAGGCTATCTGCTGGGATATGCCAGCGATTATGCCAAAGCTTCCGGTATATGGAAAAAACATACCGTGGAAGCCGTCAGGCTCAATGGCGACAAGATTAACCTTCCATAGTAGCTTTTCAATATAGCTGGCGCCTTACGACTGACTGAAACACAACAAAGTGCCTGTGCCATATCAAAATAGTATTGTGCCGGTTATGGCACAAATATTTTTTATCGTATTGAAGTGGCATAGGCCTGAATTTTGAGTAATGATCGTTGCTTTGAATAATGATCGTTGCTTTGAATAATGATCGTTGCTTTGAATAATGATCATGACAAATTTTCCTTGTTCGTGTTTTGTCCGCGCAGCTCTTGTCCTGCAGTAGCCTCTTACCATAGGGGAGTGTGCCGGTGACCGTCCTCCCTGTTGATTCCATAGGGGATAATGGTAATCGCAGCAACCGGGCTGCAGAGATGAAGCCGGTAAAAACAGGGGGTCAGATGGATAGCTTGCGGAGACATAACTCTTTCCGAATATAATTGTATCTTTGCACATACTGCTCCCGAGCACTCCTATTTCACAAATACGTTTTATAACATTATCAGCCCGCTATGGCAAGTGGCGGAAACTGATCCTGTAATTATTCGCACAATTATGGAATCCGACATCTTACAATGGATAGGTTATATTGCCTCCGCAATCATCGCCATAAGCATGACCATGAGCTCCATCGTGAAGTTCAGGGTGATCAACCTGATCGGGGCTACCCTTTTCTGCATTTATGGAATACTGATAAATGCCCTTCCGGTTGCCCTGCTTAACGGATTTATCATTATCGCGGACATTTATTACCTGGTGAGCATTTTTTCAAAGAAAGAAGTGTTCGAGATAATGCGTGTCAGGAACGACAACCAATACCTGAAACGGTTTCTGAATTTTTATCACGATGACATATTGCGTTTTTTCCCACATTTTACGCATAAACCAGAGCTAAACACCCATAGTTTTTTCATCCTGCGCGACATGACAGTGGCAGGAATTTTCCTTGCCCGGAGAGTTGAAGGAGAGATCCTTCATGTGATAATGGATTACGTCAAGGCCGAATACCGTGATTTTAAAAACGGCAAATTCATATTTCACCGGCTTAAACACGAAATGATAGAGGACGGATTTACGCGTGTATTGACAGAAGGCCATACCAAACTACACAAACGATACCTGAAAAAGGTCGGATTCAGGCAGGTCAGTGAGGATACGTTTGAACTAAAGCTTTGCCCTGGGAGAAAAGTCCAGGAAAAAGGGAGGTAAAACCCGTATGGGCTTGCATTTCAGAAAACAGCTTTTCAGGTTGTCACGAGCAGGTTTGTGTCTGCATTAGCTGGCCAGCAGGAATAGTTCAAACTAAAGACCCATTTTCTTCATTTTTTTCCAGAGTGCCACGCGGCTGATGCCAAGGCTCCTGGCTGCCTGAGACTGATTCCAGCTATGCTTTTCCAAAACGGATTCGAGCTGTTCCCTGGTTATATGCAAACGACCGCGGATTTTTTTCGGCTCCTGATCTGCCTTTGCTTCCTGAACTTCATTGCCATCTGCCTCTTTTCTGCCCGCAGGAAGGGATTCACCGGCCGAAACGGTGTCAGGCAGGTCGTCAGGGGCAATCATATTATTTTGAGCAAGAACGAAAGCATGCTCAATGGCATTTTCGAGTTCCCGGATGTTCCCTGGCCAATGGTAGCGCAACATGGCACGCATGGCTTCCTTTGTGAAGCCCTTTATGTTTTTTCCCGTTTGCTGATTCCCCTTGTCAATGAAATGATCGCACAGCCTTGGAATGTCAAGCGGACGCTCGCGCAAAGCCGGCATATGAATGGAAAAAACGTTCAGGCGATAGAAGAGGTCCTCGCGAAAGGTGCCTTCCTGCGTCAGTGCACGCAGATCCTTATTGGTAGCTGCTATGATACGCATGTCTACTCGAACCGGCTTGTTGTCCCCTACCCTTTCAATGGTTTTCTCCTGGATGACCCTAAGCAGCTTAACCTGCAGAGAATGGTCAATCTCACCAATTTCATCAAGGAATAATGTTCCCCCACCGGCCTCCTCAATTTTTCCGGGCCGGTCTTTCACTGCGCCTGTAAAAGCACCCTTCACGTGTCCGAACAACTCGCTCTCCAAAAGCGATTCCGACAATGCAGAACAGTTTACCTTTACCAGGGGCTTATCACGCCTGTCGGACAATGCATGAATGGCATCGGCTACCAGCTCTTTGCCTGTACCGCTTTCCCCGGTGATCATAACATTTACCATGGAGTCAGCGGCAAGGCGGATCATGCGGTGTATATGCCTGATCTTTTCATCAAGCCCTATAATGCGATTGCCCAGCACAAAATCCTCCCGGCCAAAAGCACCCGGCGAATGCACCACACAATCCATCTCATTCGAAATATCCGAAATCACAAACAGGTAATAATCCAGGCCTTCCATCCTGAACCCGTTCGCCGTAAAATAAACCAACGCCTCGTCATGCCGCCTTCTGAGAATCAAAGTTTTATGAAAGCTTCTTTTCTGACGCTCAATCATTTCCTGCATGCAATTGCCCATGTCAAAACGCTTCCTGTCTGTGGTATAGAAGCTTCTTCGCAGCATGACAGAGCCGCGGTCGTGCCCGGGACGCAACTCAAAAATATGTTCACGGGCATAGGCATTCATGTAAAAAACCTCCAGCTGGGCATCAGTGATCACTATACCCGCAGGAAGCTTATCTGTAAGTTGATTAAAATTAAAATGCATGCAATTCAGGTTAGCAGTGTTAACTTAATGTTTACAAAGTTACTATTAATTTGTTAACCAACAAGGTTGGTATTTGTCTTCATAAACACGCTAACAACTTATTATATGTTTGTTTTTCAAATGATTATAATATTTGGCACATCTTTGGATTGTGAAAAGACAAAAAAATGAATGTATCATCAAAAAAAATAAGTCATGAAGAAGGAATATTTATTTGGAATCATCGGATTAGTACTCGGTATTTTTATCATGGGATTAACAGCTTACAGGGCTGCCCCAGGCATGATGCTGAAAGAAGCTGAAAGCAATTACAATTTTGAACGGTCGGTAGAGGTGTTTACCCAAACCGCTGAGGACATGGGTTGGTCCATTCCGACCGTGCACGACATGAAAGAAACGATGGACAGGTACGGATACGAAGTGCTGAACGCAAAAGTCTTCGAATTGTGCCACCCGGAGCATGCCTCCAGGATACTGGAGCTGGATGACGAGCGCATCGTATCGTCCATGATGCCCTGCCGCGTTTCCATCTACGAGAAGTCGGACGGCAAAACCTATGTGTCATGGATGAACACTGCCATGATGGGCAACATGATGGGTGGCGTCATTGCCGATGTTATGGGAGTAGCCTCGAAAGAAAGCGAAGCCATGATCTCATCGCTTATAGATTAACCAATCAACTGATATACCGTTCAGTTGGCATTCCCCGCGGAATGGCTTTTGATGAGAAAGGCGCTGTTATGCATGATGGCGCCTTTTTCTTTATATTTGTTCAGAAACTTTTAGCCTCCCTGGATATATCAATGTATTTCCATTAAGATGAAGCGCCCATGACAGCAAAAGATATAAGCCAATAGCGGCCCTGACAAAACACAAACATTTGATAATCAAGAACATAAAAAAATAAAACAAATGAACCGAGCACTTGCGAGCTCGGCGAAGACAAACGCCCATGACAAGGTTTTGACACACAGGAGGATGATTATTGGAACGTTTCGACATTTCGACATTTTGACATTTCGACATTTCGACATTTCGACATTTCGACATTTTGACAGTTGCAACACAGCCCCTAAACTTTTGACAAGAGCATAAAGACCTCAATAACAACTAGTTGAAAAAATATAAACAGATGAAACAACTTATTACATTCCTGGCAATTATCGCCTGGGGTTTTTCTGCCTGGGCACAATTTACGCTTGAAGGGCAAATCAGGCCTCGCGTGGAGTATCGGGATGGTTTCCGCATGATGCCCACTGAGGATAGCAGTCCGGCAGCACAGGTAAACCAGCGCACAAGGTTGTCTCTATTCTACAGGTCTGACAACAGAATAAGTACGCGGGTTTCTCTTCAGGACACGCGACTCTGGGGAGAAAACATTACCATGGATGATACGCCAACCTTCAGTGTATATGAAGCATGGGCGGCATTACACCCAAACGAGAACATTACCATCATCGCTGGCAGGCAAGAGCTGAAATATGATACGCAGCGACTGTTATCCTTTAACGATTGGGCACTCACCGGAAGATCACACGACGCACTGGTATTCCAATACATTTCGGAAACAGGCAGCCGGCTGCATTTAGGAACCAGCTTCAACCAAAGCCAGAACAGGCTGTTTGAGACCCATTATGAATTAAACAACTACAAAACATTAAACTACATATGGTTTAATACTCAGCTGACAGAAAGCCTGAAATCATCATTTCACCTGATTGCAGATGGCTATGAAAACCCGGACGACCGGGATGAATTTTACATGCGTTACACATGGGCATCTTACCAGGTGTGGGACGCTGCCAGCAACCTGGAGCTACGCTTTTACCCTGCCTACCAGCATGGGAAAACAGCCTGGGGGAGCGATATCAGCGCTTTTTATGCTATGCTGGAAGCTGCAACAAGCTTTGGTGACGGGATAAACAACACCCTTGGCGTGGAACTGTTTTCCGGAATGGATCAGGTAGATCCCGGCGATACTTTTACCGCCTTCAGTGATCTGTATGGTTTGGGATATGCGAGGCAAGGCCACATGAACTATTTCATAAATTTTCCCGGCGACACACAAAATGCCGGCCTGATAAACCCATACCTGAAAAACAGCTATCGCCTGTCAGATGCCACTACTGTTTCTGCCGATCTTCATCTCTTTTTCCTGCAAAATGATTACCCTGACCCTGTCACAGGAGAGGCCATCGATACATTCTTGGGCGCAGAAATCGATCTGCACGTGGTATACCGGTTCAATGCATTTACACAAATCCTGTTCGGGTACTCGATGCTCTTTGGAAGCGACAGCATGGAGGCAATACGCGGAGGCGACAGCGACGAGTGGGCACACTGGGCATTTGCCATGATCCGAATGTCGCCCACCTTTCTCTCACAATAGTTACAGAAGTTTCGCACACATTGTAATGTTTTTATTATCAACAACATAACAAACCAAATATTTGTTAGAGATTGAATTACAGCAGATTAATGCTTCCATTCCATAAAACCTCCATACCAAAAAATTGACAAACAGGGCAATGATTATCTAATGGAGGCTCTATGTGACCGATTTAATGTAAATATTAACAAATAAAAACCAATAGTTGGTGAAAGCTTCCTGTTTTTGCAAAACAAGCCCTGGCATGTCTGGCCAGTTCCGGATCCCATGATTTGAGCCAGGAAAATAATCACAGCGCCTCAATCCGGAAAAACAGCCCGCCCTTACCCCATCAATGAAGAGGAAAATTATTTGCTGAATATATTTGGCAAATCTCAAAAAACGTTGTACTTTTGCAAGTCTTAAAAAGAAGAAACGAGAATTAAATAAACAAACGCTTCAAGAACATGTATTTAACTCCGGAGATCAAGAAGAATATCTTCAAAGAATATGGAGGGACAGAAACCGATACCGGTTCCCCGGAAAGCCAGATTGCGCTCTTTACGCACCGCATCAAGCATCTGACCGATCACCTGAAGACCAACAAGAAAGACCTGAACACAAGACGTTCATTGGTTTTGCTGGTAGGCAAAAGGCGCAAACTGTTGAATTACCTGAAAGAGAACGACATTGAACGCTACCGGGCTATCATCAAGAAGCTGAACCTGAGAAAGTAAACATATTTAGTGAGAAACAGGCAATTACTCGTTAATTGCCTGTTTTTTTATCTAAACATCTAAATGGACAACATATAAAAGAAGAGGAGAAACAGAAGATGAGTAAACCAAATGGAATTCAGAAGACGATCAATTTGGGCAATGGCAAAACCATTACCCTGGAGACAGGCAGATTGGCCAAACAGGCCGACGGATCAGTAATTGTCCGCCAGGGCGATACCATGTTGCTTGCCACCGTTGTGGCAAAATCAGAAGTTAAGGAAGGGCAATCGTTCCTCCCACTATCCGTTGATTACCAGGAAAAGTACGCAGCAGCAGGCCGTTTCCCCGGAGGTTTTTTCAAGCGGGAGGCAAGGCCATCTGAACATGAAATATTGATATCGCGCCTGGTAGACAGGGCACTGCGCCCCATGTTCCCCGACCATTACCAGGCCGAGACCCAGGTGCTGATCTCATTGATATCAGCAGGGAAAGACACCATGCCCGATGCACTGGCAGGCTTAGCCGCATCAGCTGCCATCACCATATCCGACATCCCTTTTAACGGGCCCATATCCGAGGTCAGGATCGCCCGCATAGACGGAAAATATGAAATCAATCCGGGGATGACATCACTCGAATCGGCTGACATTGACCTGATAGTTGCCGGCACGCTCGAAAACATTGTAATGGTGGAAGGTGAAACCAAAGAGGTTTCGGAAGCCGACCTGCTGGAAGCCATTAAAGAGGCCCACGCTGCCATTAAAACCCAGTGCCAGGCACAGCTGGACCTGGCTTCAGGGATTGAAAAGGCGCAAACCAAACGAGAATACCCCCCCCAGGAAGCCGATGATGACCTGAAAGCCGAAATGCAGCAGGTATTGTACCAGAAACTATACGATGTTGCAGCGCAATGCATCAACGACAAACACAAACGCAAGGAATCTTTCAGCCAGGTGTTGGAACAATATACAGAAGGCCTGGATGAAGCGATGCTCGAGGAAAAAGGCGAACTTATTAAAAGCTATTTCGGGGATATTCAGAAGCAGGCCATCCGCGACTTTGTTCTTGACACACAGAAACGACTGGATGGTCGCAAGCCAGATGAAATCAGGGACATCTGGACAGAGGTCGACTACCTGCCGGCAGCGCATGGGTCAGCCCTTTTCACACGCGGAGAAACCCAGTCGCTGACAACCGTCACCCTGGGCACAAAACTCGACGAGCAGACAATTGATGGCGCTGTGATTGAAGGGAAGAGCAAGTTTTTGCTGCACTACAACTTCCCGCCTTACTGCACCGGCGAAGTCAAGATGATGCGCGGCACCAGCCGCAGGGAAATCGGACACGGCAACCTGGCCATGCGCGCACTGAAAAACGTACTTCCAAACGGTAACGATAACCCCTATACCATCCGTGTGGTATCGGATATCCTGGAATCAAACGGTTCGTCGTCAATGGCAACTGTTTGTGCCGGAACAATGGCCCTCATGGACGCCGGTGTGAAAATTTCCAAACCGGTTTCCGGCATTGCCATGGGCATGATCGCCGATACCGAAAGCGACAGATATGCCATCCTTTCCGATATTCTTGGCGATGAAGACCACCTCGGCGACATGGATTTCAAGGTCACAGGTACAAAAGACGGCATAACCGCTTGCCAGATGGACATTAAGATCGACGGACTGCGTTATGAAGTTCTTGAAAAGGCACTTGCACAAGCACGCGAAGGACGGATCCACATCCTTAACGAAATGGAGAAAACCATCAGCGAACCCAGGGCAGAATACAAACCTCACGTGCCAAGGATCATCAAGCTGACCGTCCCCAAAGAATTTATCGGTGCAATTATCGGCCCCGGAGGCAAAGTAATACAGGAACTCCAGAAGGAAAGCGGCGCAACCATTGTGATTGAAGAAGTTGGCGAATACGGTGTCGTAGATATTGTCTCCGAGGATAAGGCATCTATCGATTATGTCGTTGACCGAATCAAAGGGATCATCGCCGTTCCTGAAATAGGCCAGGTTTACAAAGGCAAGATCAAAAGCATCGTGCCCTTTGGCATGTTCATCGAGATCCTTCCCGGCAAGGAAGGCTTACTGCACATCAGCGAAATTGAATGGAGAAGACTGGACAAAGTTGAAGACAGCGGCTTTGAAGTAGGAGATGAAATTGAAGTAAAACTGCTGGATGTCGACAAAAAGACCGGAAAACTCAAACTTTCAAGAAAAGTGCTGCTCCCACGGGATAAAAAGCGTCCATAATCACAGAATAATTTTTATATTCGTGCTCCGGTATTCTGCCATTGCAGAGGATTGAAGCCCCGGGTGAAACCATCGGATCCGGCATTTCGCATCACTGAACAGAGATACAATCCCGCTAAGACTGTTTTTTATGAGACAGCTTAAGATAGTCAAACAGGTCACCAATCGCGACACTGCTTCACTGGACAAATACCTCCAGGAGATAGCAAAGGTTGGATTGATCTCCGCAGAGGAGGAGGTACGCCTGGCACAACGGATAAAAAAAGGCGACAAAGCCGCCCTTGAAAAGTTGTGCAAGGCTAACCTTCGTTTTGTCGTGTCTGTTTCCAAACAATATCAGAACCAGGGCCTGAGCCTTCCGGACCTTATTAACGAAGGCAACCTGGGCCTGCTTAAGGCAGCCGAACGTTTTGACGAAACAAAAGGGTTTAAATTTATCTCTTATGCCGTCTGGTGGATCCGGCAATCTATACTGCAAGCCCTTGCCGAACAGGCACGTATAGTGAGGCTGCCTCTGAACAAGATAGGCAACATTAACAAAGTGAATAAGGCCTTCGGGGAACTGGAACAAAAGTTTGAACGAGAACCGAACCCGGAAGAAATCGCCGAATTGCTTGATCTGACCGTTGATGAGGTAAAGGAGGCCCTGAGAAACGGCGGCAGACACCTTAGCATGGATGCACCTCTCGTAGATAACGAAGACTCATCGGACATGTACGAAGTGCTTTCAGTGAATGACAGTTCCAACACCCCGGAAAACAACCTGCTGTACGACTCTCTCAAAAATGAGATCGAACGTACCATAGCTACACTTCCCAAAAGAGAAGCAGATGTGGTCGTATTGTATTTCGGGTTAAACGGCATGACACCGCACACGCTTGAAGAGATCGGCGAAAAGCTGAACCTTACCCGGGAAAGAGCCAGACAAATTAAAGAACGAGCCATAAAGCACCTGAAGCAAGCGTCAAAGTGCAAAATCCTTAAAACCTACCTGGGATAAGTCATCTGTTTCATACATTAACGAAAGCACCCGCCAAAAGAGAATGGAGGGAGCCCGATGTACCCGGGACAAGTCATCTGTTTTCATACAACAACCTTACGTTATGCAACATCTTGTAGCGCCCTCACTCCTGTCAGCTGATTTCCTGAACCTGAAACAAGATATCGAACTTGTCAACCGCAGCAAAGCTGACCTGTTTCACGTGGACGTAATGGATGGCCACTTCGTGCCAAACATTTCCTTCGGATTCTCTATAATCAAACAGATAAAGGAAATAGCCACCAAACCTCTCGATGTGCATCTGATGATCAGCAATCCCGACTTATATATCAGTGACTTTCGGGAAGCCGGTGCCGATTGGCTCAGCGTGCATTATGAAACATGCCCGCACCTGCACAGAACCGTCCAGCAAATCCGGAAAATGAAGATGAAGCCGGGGGTGGTGATTAATCCGCACAATAATGTGGAGCTTCTCCGTGACATTCTTCCTTACATAGAGTTTGTTTTATTGATGTCGGTAAACCCGGGGTTTGGAGGACAACACTTCATAGAGAGCACCTACCAGCGGATTGCCAAACTGGATGCGATGCGGAGAGAGATCAACCCGGATCTGTTCATAGAAGTTGACGGCGGAGTTGATACAGGAAATGCCTCCCAGCTGGTAGAAGCAGGCGCAGACATCCTGGTGGCAGGCAGTGCGGTATTTAAATCCGGCGATCCCGAGCAAACCATCCGAAAGCTGAAAACCCTTAGCTGAAAACAGATCACTACCCGAACCAGGGTATAATCTCCCCGCAAAACTTCCAGCAGTTAAGCCATTTGCAATCCAACTTGACAAACAGCTTTTGCAAAGATCACGCCTTAGCGGAGCTTTTCCAGTAGCCACGCCAGCCGCTGTAACTCAGAATGAAAGCAAGGGCAAGCAGTATCAGCGCGACAATTAAAAAACTGTCGTAGAGGCTGGCAACAGACACAAGAGGTTGAAGCAGAACCGGGGACATAAACATCCCCAAAAAAATAAATGTATTTAAATACCCGACGAGAGTCCCGCGAATTTCAGCGGGTGCCAGGTTAACCAGCCAAAGGTTAATGTTGGCCATCTGCATTCCAAAACCCAGGCCGCCTGTGAGGATCCCCGCAACCATCATCCAGTATGTGTTACTAATACTTATGATGGTATACCCAAGGGCCACAAGTATATAGACCAGGGCCATGATATAAGGGAAATCTAGCCGTCTTTTTATGCGCGAATAATTGAAGGCCATTATGATGGCTGTAACATTCATAAAGGCAATGGCAATGCCTACCTGGGTGTTGCTTACGTCAGCAAGTGAGCTGAGCATAAAGGGAAGTTGCACGGGTATCATGTAAAATACCGCAAAGGAGAAAAAGGCAATTCCATACACCCAAAACACCTGGGCGGGTATGCTTCGCAAAAGACCGGCACTTATCAGCTTTACCCCCCCCGCCGGCCTGATCCGTTGCGGCTCGTAAACCGATACGATGGCCATAATAAAGATAATCAG
>SL_5KL_010_SEDDRAFT_10001627_pt1 | contig 13319 bp, 8 predicted proteins | sample SodLakKL_010_SED_FD_9118 | JGI IMG/M metagenome (IMG submission 9118)
CAGCTATTCCCGCTTGGCCCCGCACGTGGTGCCTGCCGTGTAGCCGGATTGCCCAAACCCGATGGTTGTGTGTAAAACAGTGTGATCATGCCCTGGTATTATTGGATTGCACTCATTGCACTGGCTGTATGCCTGGCCGGCTTTGCCTGGCATTTCCTCCGCCTGGTCAGGCTGGGTAAGCCTAAAGACCACTCCCGCCCGGCGGGCAAGCCTGCTGCCGGCATCGTATACTCGTTTACTGCCGGAATGAACCCGGTAAACAAGGAGTCGGCCTTTCTGCACCTGCCCACCTATACGGCAGGCGTCATTTTTCACATCGCCAGCTTTGTCTCCCTGCTGGTCTTCATCCTTTTTCTTTTCGGCATTCAGCCGCAACCGGTATTAAGCAACGTGCTTGCATTTATTGCAGCTGCCGGGGCAGTGTCCGGCCTGGCAATGCTGATCAAGCGCATTGCAGACAAAAAGCTCCGGATCCTCTCCTCTCCCGACGACTATTTTTCGAATGCCATCGTAAGCCTCTTCCAGGCGTTGACAGCGCTGGTGCTGGTCACAGGACAGTATGTGCCGGCATGGATGCTGGTGTCGGCATTGCTCCTGCTGTACATGCCCGTCGGCAAACTGAAGCATGCGATCTATTTTTTTGCGGCCCGGTACCACCTGGGCCTGTTTTACGGATGGCGCAACGTATGGCCTCCGCCCAAAGCCTGACACACAATGGAAAAGCCCACCAGGGAACAAATACAAGCCGGCCTGGAAGTGCTGCGGAACCTGCAGGACAGCAAGCTCATCACGCACCTGAACAGCTGCGTGCACTGCGGGCTCTGCGCTGAGTCGTGCCTCTACTACCTCACCACCCGCGACGGAAGCCTCATTCCAGCCAACAAGGTGGAGATGGTATCTTCCATATACCGACGCTATTGCACCCTTACCGGGAAAGTGATGCCAAAGCTGGTGAACGCCCGCAAGCTCGACGAAGTAACCATCACAGAGATGGTCGATAAACTATACGGCGCCTGCACCATGTGCGCGCGCTGCGTCAGGCACTGCTCCATCGGTGTAGATATTGAGTATGTGGTCCGCACGGGGCGGGAGATGCTGGCCCGGATGGGCTATGTCCCCGAATCGCTTCAGGCCACCGTGGATGCAGCGCTGGAGACCGGCAACAACATGGCCATCCCCGACGAGGACTTTCTCGACACCATCGAATGGATGGAAGAAGAGATGCAGGACGAACTGGAAGATCCCGAAGCAAAGATCCCTATCAACAAAGAGAAATCGGACGTCCTTTATACCCTCAACCCCCGGGAACCCAAGTTTTTTCCGCTATCGATCTCTGCCATGGCAAAGATATTCCACGTGGCAGGTGAAAACTGGACGCTTTCCACCAGGATGTACGACGTCACAAACTATGCATACTTCACCGGCAACCCGGAGCATGGCAAAGTCATTGCCGGGCGCATGCTGGAAGAGGTGAAGCGGGTTGGCGCCAACAAACTCGTGCTTGCCGAATGCGGTCACGGCGCCAGGGCAAGCCGCTGGGAAGGGCCGAACTATGCCGGGGAAGCCTACCCCGACACGGTAACCTCCGTGGAACAGATCGCTGCCTACCTCCGCGACGGCCGTATAAAGACCGATCCGTCGCTCACCCCGGAACGCGTAACCCTGCACGACCCGTGCAACCTGGTGCGCGGCGGCGGCATCATGAAAGAACAAAGATACATCATGCAGCATGTCGCCAGCGACTTTGCCGAGATGACCCCGCACGGGATGGACAACTTCTGCTGCGGCGGTGGCGGAGGGCAGCTGGCGATGAGCGAATACAACGAAAGAAGGATACAGATCGCAGAGATCAAGGCAGAACAGATACGCAAGACCGGCGCCGGTATCGTGGTCACACCCTGCCACAACTGCGTGGACCAGCTCTCGCAGATCAACCACACCTACCGGCTGAACGTGCAGATCAAAACCATCGCGGAAGTCGTGGCTGACGCGCTTGTTACTGAATGACGAAAGGACAAAAGGACAAAAAGACAAAATGTCTAAAGGTCGAAATGTCTAAAGGCGAAAAGTCCGGGTTTGCCATTGTCCTTAGGTAACCTTAACCTTAACCTTAACCTTAACCTTAACCTAATCACCATATGAATAACCTGATCTACCTTGACAACTCCGCCACCTCCTTTCCCAAGCCGGAGGAAGTATACGACTTCATGCGCGAATTCTATTGCGAGCACGGTGTTAGTCCCGGCCGCAGCGGCTTCGATGCCTCCATACAGACCGAAGAGATGGTGCACGAGACCCGCACGATGCTGATGAAGCTCTTTAACGGCGACGGCGACCCCAACCGGCTGACATTCAGCTATAATGCGAGCGACTCCCTCAATATGATCATCATGGGACTGGCAGAAAAGGGTGATCATGTGATCACTACCATGCTCGAACACAATTCGGTGCTTCGCCCCCTGCACCACCTGGAGCTGGACGGCACCATCGAAACCACACACGTACCTTTCGATGACCACGGATATCTCGATCCCGGCGACATCAAAAAGGCTATAAAAAAGAATACGAAGATGGTGGTGGTAAACCACAGTTCCAACATCATCGGCACGGTGCAGCCCGTGGCAGAGATCGGCAGGATCTGCAAGGAAGCCGGCGTGCTCTTCGTGGTAGATGGATGCCAGAGTGCCGGCATCACCGAAATCGATATGCAGGCGATGGGCATTGACGTCTTTATCTTTACCGGCCACAAATGCCTGATGGGACCCACCGGGATCGGCGGCTCCTATGTGATGGAAGGCGTGCCGGTTCGCTATACGCGCTTTGGAGGTACCGGCGTGCGTTCAGCGCAACTCACCCACCTGGATGAATTCCCGTACCGTTTAGAATGCGGTACCCTGAACCTCCTGGGCGTAGCCGGACTCCACGCAGGAGTGAAATGGATCCGGAAACAGGGCATCAATAAGCTTCATGCCAAAGAAATCGCCCTGTGGGACAAACTCCGCAGAGGCTTGCAGGTCATCGAAGGAGTTACCACTTATTGTGCCGAAAACACCGAAAACCAGAACCCCGTGTTGAGCTTTAACATCGAAGGAGTGGAAGCCGCCGAGGTGGGCACAATGCTCGACGTGGACTACAACATCGCATCGCGCACCGGCCTGCAATGCGCACCCAAGGTCCATGAACGCATCGGAACTATCGGCATCCACGGCACCGTGAGACTCAGCCCCGGCCCCTTCACTACCGAGGCCGACATCCATGCGGCCATCCACGCTGTAAAGGAAACGGCGGAGATGTTTTGTGCAGCGAATAAAATGAAAAGTGAAAAATGAAGAATGCCCCGGGTAACTTCACCCTTGCAAACGCCCCGGGCCCCGGGTAACCTCAAACTTCAAACCTCTTATCTTCTTCAAAAACGAAGACCCCATATGGGTTTTTTGACATCTGACTCATCCGCCTACTTTTTGATTAGCAGGAACTTGTAATTGGTGGTAAGGTATTTGATTAAATATATGGTGTTTTGAAATGCCATATTCAGTGAAACCGTTCCCCTTACATAAACAAAACAAGTATCTCAAAGGAAGTCTTCTCTCCCTGCTTTTTTGGGGATTGCTTTTGTTCAGCCTGCCCGCTAACGGTCAGTTTGCCGGTGGGAGCGGTACAGAGGCGGATCCTTTCCAGATCGCTGACCTGGACCAGCTGCAGGCAATGAGAGGCGCGCCTAACAGTTCGTATTATATTCTTATCCAGGATATTGATGCTTCAGCTTCCGCCTCAATGAATGGGGGACAGGGATTTAACCCTATCGGGTGGTTTGGCGGATCTTTCGATGGCCAGGGCTATATCATCAGCGATTTAACGATCAACAGGCCCGGAACCTACCAGGCTGCCCTGTTTACGCAAGCCGGAAGCCAGGCGGTCCTGCAAAATGTCCATTTTGTGAACGCCAGCATCCAGGGCGGCAACAGGGCTGCCGTACTCGCAGGTACGCTGGCCGGCAACGCAAACAACGTGAGTGTCGACGGCACCATCACCGGAAATACCCATGTGGGCTCGGTCGCCGGTCAGATTGACAGCGGAGGCCAGATCTCTGATGTTACCGTTACGGCAAACGTCAGCGGAAACGGAGAGTACATAGGCGGTGTGGCCGGATTGCTGAACAGCAATGCCACTGCAGAGGATATCAGCTTTCAGGGTACGGTGTCAGGTGCGTCACGCGTTGGCGGCATTGCCGGCCAGACAAACTCCGGAAGTAGCATCACCAATGCGCATGCCGACGCTGATGTGGCCGGGAGCGGCAACAGGATTGGCGGACTGGTGGGATATAACAACCAGGGAAACCTGGAGAACAACAGCACGGCGGGCACGGTAAGCGGTGAAGAAGACGTAGGCGGCCTGGCCGGCCGTAACGAGTCTGCACAATCCGTATTCCAAAACAATAGCTCCGAAGCTGATGTAACAGGAGACGAAAACATTGGCGGCCTTATCGGTTTTATCAATGGAGGCACTATAGAACGATCGTATTCCACCGGTGTTGTATCAGGCAGCACCAACGTGGGCGGCCTGGCAGGGTTTACCGGCTATGGCAATGCAACCATCCGCTACAGCTTCTCGCTCTCAAATGTGGAGCCTTCCCCGGGCGGCGGTAACCGCAACCAGTTTGGCGGGCTGGTAGGCCTGCTGCAAGGCGGAACCCTCGACAACACATTCGCCAGGGGAGATGTTTTTGGCAACAACCGCGTAGGCGGACTTGTCGGTCAAATGCAAGATAATGCACTGGTCAACAACAGCTACTCCACGGGAGAAGTTAATCCTTCAGCCGCACAGGCAGGAGGGCTTGTTGGGAGAAGCCGGCACAGCTCCATAAGCAATTCCTTTTTTGATGAAGAGACATCAGGCATGACAGACGGTGTCGGCCATGGCGACACCTCCGGTGTTACAGGCAAAACCACCGCGGAGATGCTGCTTCAGGCCACTTATCTTAACGCCGGCTGGGATTTCGACGACATCTGGTCGATAGACCCTGCTATCAACAACGGATATCCTTTTCTTACCGGGATCGGTTTTTTTGATGACGAAAACATCTATTACAGCAGGCAGAACGGCGCCTGGGGCGACGCACAAACCTGGTCGCAGGAATCACACAGCGGCCCTGCAGCACCAAACAGTCCCGGACCTTCTGACTTTGCGGTCATCGGGGCAAACCATACCGTGAGCCTCACCGAAGACATCCAACAGGAGGCGGCAAGCATTACCGTCGACAACACCGGCACCCTGAATGCCAACAACTTCGTGATCAGCGGCGACGGCAGCTTCATTCTCAAAGCAGGCGGCACCCTTCGTATCGGGTCAGCCAACGGCATCAGGGCCATAGCCAGCGAAGGCAACATCCAAACCGCCATCCGAAGCTTCAACACAGAAGCCAACTACATTTATGATGGCATGACAACCCAGCAGACCGGAGACGGCCTGCCCGATACCGTCAACAACCTGAGAATCGACAACGCTAACGGGGTAAGCCGCTTCGGCAGCCTCATCGTGAATGGCCAACTGCAGCTCGACAACGGCACCTTTAGCATGTCGCCCGGGGCCAGCCTGGTAACCTACGACGTGGATCAGGCCAATGGAAACATCCAAATGCAACTCACCATCGACGGTGACAAAGGATGGCGCATGATCTCCAGTCCGGTGCAAACCACTTACGGCGACCTGCTCGACGGGCTCGTAAGCCAGGGCTACAGCGGATCTGACTTTCCCGCATTGCAACCCAACACCCTTTGGTTCGACGAAACCCAGATCGGCACCACCAACATGGCCTGGCGGACCCCACAACATACAAACGATCTCGTGGCAGGCGGACGCGGCCACTTCCATTATGTGTTCAATGGCGCAGGAACACCCCAGGGAGGGAATTACGGGGATAGTCTGCCGGTAACCATAAACGCGACCGGACCGGGACACGATGCAGGCTCCAGCGCCTTTGATTTTGGTGTCACGTACACGGATCGCGAACAAGGCAACCTCCCCGACACCGACGTCCAGGAGCTGAACACCGGATGGAACCTGGTGGGCAACCCCTCCACAGCAAGCCTCGACTGGGATAATGCTGACGGTTGGAACCGAACCCGCATTGACAACACCATTTATGTATGGGATCCGGCAGCAAACAGTGGAGAGGGGGAGTTCCTTGTTTGGAACGGCGAGGTCGGAACCCTTGGCAGCGGAATGATTGCACCCTTCCAGGCATTCTGGATACGCGCAAACGATGAAAACCCGGTTTTGCAGATGACCGATGCAGCAAAAACAACAGGCGGCAGCTTCATTGGCACAGGGTTTTCCAACAAAGAGGAAGAAATAGTCGCCCCGGATGCCATTCGCCTGACCCTCAGCGCCGACGGAATGGAGTCGGTGGCCATGATCAGTTTCAGTGAATACGGAAGCAAAGGCGAAGACCCATACGATGCTTACCAGCTGGAACCTATGAGCGATAACTGGCTCAAACTCTACACGGGAACCCGTGAACATTATCTTCCCATGGTGATCAATAACCTGCCTGCGGATCCCGGCGACAAGGTAATCATCCCCGTATATGCCCAAGGACAAAGAAACCGGCAGCCCCTGTCAGGGACTGCTGACCTGGAACTGCAGCTTCCCGGGAACCTTCCTTCTCATTGGACAGTTTCGCTCATGGACCACGCCAAAGAAGAGGTTGTTCCTATGTCAGGCACACATACTTCCAAACGTTTTTACTGGGAACAGCCAAAAAATGCAACAGCGCACACGCTAGGGAACCAGTTCTTTTCCCTGCCGCAAAACATCATCGGCGGCACTGTTTCAAACCACGAAAAAAACGATTCATTTGAAGATAATGCGCAGCCCCTGGAAAACGGCCAGGAAAGTGTTGATGCCAAAAGTGCTTCCATTACAGGCAGCCCGCGTTTCAGCATAGTCATATGCCCCGGCACAGGCCAATGTGACACATACATTTCACCGAAGCCCAACCTGTTGCCTGTATACCCCAACCCGGTGAGGGACCGGGCCACCATCCGCTTTAACCTGCCCGATAGGGAAATGGTTTTCCTTCGTATTTACGACCTTCAGGGAAGGTTGATCCAAACGCTTAAACGGGAAACCATGGTCGCCGGCACCCACGAAGTAAGCTGGACACCCGGCAGCAACCTGCATAACGGTGTCTTTATCGCCACGCTGCACGCCGGGAATTCAGTATCCCGGCAAAAAATCATTCTGGTAAGATAACCCGGGAAGAGCCCAAACCAATGATTCGAAATACGCAATTTATAGATTGTTTCAAAAACGAAAAAAACGTATTCAAAAACAAAGAATAAAAGCCGAAATAAGTATGGTGACTCAGCCCTATTTATTTGTCTTAATAGTTTTTAGGGGATTCGGCACATGAATTGCCTTACATACACTGACTGGACACAATCGTCCGTTGTGAAAAAGTTTTATTTATTGCACACAGACCGCTTTATACAGCGTTAATATTGTTTTTTCAATCATGCGCAAAAAGATCCTTCTGGTAGACGACATCAAAGAATTCCGCGCCCTGCTGAAAGTTGTCCTTTCGGGCAGCTACGACGTGGTGACTGCCGAGGATGGGAAAAAAGCGCTCGACATGATTGAGAACGGACTCAACCCTGATGTGATCGTTACAGATTTATTGATGCCCGGGATGGACGGATATCAGCTTATTTCAAAAATCAAAAGCAAGAAAACCTGGAGCAAAATCCCCATTATTGTACTTTCCAATGTGGACACACCTGCTGAAAAACAAAGACTCACCCGGAACCAAAAAATCAACACTTTTTTAAACAAGCCCTTCAACACACGCGAATTTAATGAAGGGCTGAAAAAAACCCTGGATACGGTCTTTGAAAACACAAATTAAGTTTTGCCCCAACTCCATCATACATACTAACATACCCCTGTCCCCGTTTGAACAACGGGTTTTTTTATGTCTCTGCAATGGCATCTGCTGCGCAAGAGATTATCGCAAAGACCCCGTGAACCCTTATATGCTTCAAGCCTTATTAACCTCATTCTCAACCTTAAGCTCAGCCCATTTTTGTTTCCGGCAAAGAACAAAAACATTGGATTGATAAATAAAGCACGTAAAATAAACTTATATTTGTAGCCGATCACCTATAGCATGTACACAAAACTCTGACATTTAAGATGAAAAAAGAGGACAAAACATTTTCATCGATTCTTGTTGTGGACGATAACAAAGACAACCTGAAGGTTGTTAGCAAGTTCCTGAAAAAGGAGGGGTACCAGATCGCCCTGGCCATCAATGTGGAGGATGCACTGAATATCCTGGAGGACACGCCTATCGACCTTGTCTTGCTGGACGTGATGATGCCCGGAACCGATGGCTTTAGTTTTTGCCGGCAGATCAAGAAAGAAAAGCGCTTTGCCGACCTCCCGGTGATCTTTCTCACTGCCAAAACCGACACCAGTGACCTGGTCGAAGGTTTTGAAGCCGGCGGTGTAGATTATATTACCAAGCCCTTCCAGAAAAAAGAACTGATTGCACGCGTAAACAACCATATCGAACTGACACTGGCCAAAAAAAGGATTCAGGAGCAGGCCGAAGAGATCAAAAAGATCAATCGCACCAAAGACCACCTCTATTCTATCATTGCCCACGACATAAAATCACCCTTCTCCAATATAAGCATGCTGATTTCCGCACTGGCCGAAGGCTACCTGGAGGTTGGCAGCGAAGAATACGAGGAGATATTGCAAAGCATCAACCAGTCTACCCAGGAAACCTATTCCCTGCTGGAAAACCTTCTGCAATGGACCCGCTCTCAAACAGGTGATCTGGAAGTGAATCCCGAGACTTTTAATATGAAAGAAGTCACAGGCACAGCAGTCCGGTTTTCTGAACTCAATGCCAGAAACAAGCAAATTGATCTGCAGGTAGAAATGAAAGACAACCTGCCGTTACATGCTGACCGCAACATGATGCAAAGCGTCATGCAAAACCTGGTTGGCAATGCCATCAAGTTCACCCCGGAAGGAGGAAAGGTGACCATTCAGGGTATACAGGAAAATGACCAGGTGATCGTAAAGATAGGGGATACCGGTGTGGGCATATCAGAAGAAAACATGAAAAAGCTGTTTACAGACCGGGGGCAGATTACCACACTCGGCACCAACAATGAGAAGGGCAGCGGATTGGGGCTACTGCTTGCACAAAGCTTTGTGGAACAAAACGGGGGTAAGATCAAAGTGGAAAGCACGCCCGGAGAAGGCACTACCCTTACTCTAACCTTCCCAAAAGCCGAGCTGTAATATGGAAGAGAAAAAACTTAGCATCCTGGTTTTGGATGACGACCCCATAATCCGGAATCTGTTGCGCTCCATGCTCAGGGAGAAATCCAACCTGCACGTTGCCGACAAGCCTTCCAAAGCTTTTGAGATCCTGAAAAAGAATGATATTGACCTGATGATCTCAGACTTTATGCTGCCTGAAATGAATGGCCTGGAGGTGCTCAACAAGGCCCAAAAGGAGTATCCGGAGATCGAGGTGATCATGATCAGCGCCGAAGGCGACATGGACACGGTGATCGGAGCCCTGCGGCAAGGGGCGGTCGATTATTTTCGTAAGCCATTTACGGCGGAAGACATCTGGATCGCCATCGAGCGGACCCGCAAATATGCAGAACTCAACGCCAACCTGGCCAGCTACAAAAGCCGCAGCGAATATCTGCAAAACGTGATCAACGAAAACATGGGGCACGACATCGTTGGCAAAAATGCCACGATGGAAGAGATCAAAAAGCAGATGCGCCAGGTGGCCAAAACCCACGACACCTCTGTGCTCATCCTTGGCGAGAGTGGCACCGGCAAAGAACTGGTGGCACGCGGCATCCACAATATGAGCTGCCGAAAGAAGGAGATGTTCGGCGCAGTGAATATGTCGGCAGTACCTGACACCCTGTTTGAAAGCGAGTTTTTCGGACATAAGAAAGGCAGTTTTACCGGTGCGGTGGCAGATAAAGCAGGTTGGTTTGAAATGGCCAACAAAGGCACACTGTTCTTTGATGAGATCGGTGAGATGGACCAGTCGCTGCAGGTTAAGCTGCTCCGTGTGCTGGAAGACCGAAAATTCACCAAGGTCGGCACACAGAAAGAGCAGGACTTCGACACCCGCATCATCGCAGCCACCAACAAGTCCGTGGAAGAGATGAGTTCCGGCAAGTGCTTCCGCTCGGATCTTTATTACCGGCTAAGTACCTTCACCATTTATCTGCCACCTTTACGCGACCGCCGGGATGACATTCCGCTGCTGATCGACCACTTTCTCAAAATTATCGTCCCCCGTATGGGAAAAAGAATAAAAAAGGTGCATCCGGAGGCTGTCAGTATGCTGAAAACATACGATTTTCCCGGAAACATCCGTGAGTTGCGCAACCTCATGGAGCGGGCCATCATCATCTGCGACGGACAAGAAATCCTCCCGGAACATTTTCCACACATCGTAAGGTCCGGCAAGGCATCCACAGATAACGCGGCAGCCGGGGGAGACGGTATCCTTGACCTGAAGGAGGTGGAAAAGCAAACCATAATCAAGGCCCTGGAGAAGGCAAACTACAATAAAAACGAGGCAGCCAGGATGCTGAATATTGACTGGAATGCGCTTTACCGTCGCATGCAGAAGTACGGCCTGAAGTAAGAAGGCTGTTGGCTCTTGGCAATTAGCTATTGGCCCTTGGCTGTTTGCCAGCAGAGCTAAGGAGATTCAAAATAACGTGTTTAGCTGTCTTGCCAATAGCCAAAAGCTAATGACGGCATTTGGCCTGTGCAGTAAAAACGACACACCATAAATAATGCCCATATTCCCTCTGATACAAAACATGACGCTGCTGATCGCGCTGGCAGCGATCCACAGCTTTGCCATCAGGTTGTTTACTGAGGGCAGCAGGCGGCAGCAGATTGTGTCCGGCCTGGTGTTTGGCCTGGTGGCCGTGGTTGGTATGATGGGTGCCTTCGATCTGTCTTTCAACAACTACGAGGGAATCTTCTTTGACGGCCGCTCGGTGGTGCTGAGCGTGGCGGGACTGTTTGGCGGACCCATAACAGCCAGTGTGGCTGTCGTGATGTCGGGTGCATTCCGTATATACCTGGGTGGCGACGGCGTAACAATGGGCCTCCTGGTGATCGTCACATCTGCTGCACTGGGCACCTTCCATCACCACCTGCGCCAGAGAAATCGCTGGGCCAACAGGCACCGCGCCTTCTTCGGCCTGGGCATCATAGTGCATCTTTTCATGCTGGTATATACCTTCGCCCTCCCGGGAGATGTTACCAGTGCAGTGATCAGCCAGGTGATGCTGCCCGCGATGATCATATACCCCCTGGCCACGCTGCTGATAAGTGCCATATTCAAAAACATGGAGGGCCAGAAAAACCTGATCCGCGAGTTGTACCACAGTGAAGAACGATTCCGCCAGGTGTTCAAAGACGGTGCTTCCATCATGATGATCCTCGACACCCGTGGCTATATCCTGGATGCCAACAAAGCAGCGGAAGAGTTTTATGGTTGGCCGATAGAGGTCCTGTGCTCGATGCGCATCAGCGAGATCAACGTTCTTTCCGACCAGGAGGTACAGCATTACATTGAAAAGGCACGCAATCAAGAAAGGCAAACTTTCCATTTTAACCACCGGCTTGCCTCCGGAGAGAGCCGCCACGTTGAAGTACACGCCGGCCCGGTGATGATCCGGGGCGATGAAATGATCCTCAGCATCGTCCACGATATCACTGACAGGGTGAAAAGCCAGGAAGAACTGAAAAAAGAACGACAGCTGCTCCGCACTGTGATTGACAACATCCCCGCCACCGTATACGTGAAAGACCGTGAGCTGAGAAAAGTGCTGGTGAATAAAGCAGAACTCGCACTGATGGGCAAGACCGAGGAGGAGGTCCTCGGGAAGACCGACAGGGACCTTTATCCCCCGGACATGGCCGCACAGTTTGAAGCCGATGACAGGAAAGTGATTGAGGAAGAAACAGAGATTGTCAACCGGGAAGAAGAGTTCGTTGCCCCAGGCGGCAAGGAGGTCTGGTTGCTGACAAGCAAGACACCTTATCGCGACCATGAAGGGAAAGTGGTTGGCCTCGTGGGCATCGGCCGCAACATCACAAATATGGTAAAAGCGGCCAGGGAGCTGGAAACAGCCAGGCAGAAGGCCGAAGACGCAAACAAGGCCAAAAGTGAGTTCCTGGCCAACATGAGTCACGAGATCCGGACTCCGATGAACGCCATTCTGGGCTTTAGCGAAGCCCTGTATGAGCAGATCGAAGAACCGGCGCATAAGGAAATGCTCCAATCCGTGGTCTCCGGCGGCAAACTCCTGCTTGCTTTGCTTAACGACATCCTGGATCTCTCAAAGATCGAAGCCGGCAAGGTCGACATCCTGCCACGCCCCACCGACCTGGCCGGCATCATCGATGAGATACAGACACTGTATGAGTCGAACGTAAGAGAAAAAGGCCTGCAGATAAAAGTGGAAAAAAAGGGCATCCCGGAAGAACCCCTGGAGCTGGATGAACTGCGTATCAAACAAGTGCTCTTCAACCTGGTGGGCAACGCCGTGAAATTCACACACAAAGGCATGGTGACCATCAGCATACGTTATGAAAAACGTGCAGAAAGCCATGGAACCCTCTGGATAGAGGTAGCAGACACCGGCATTGGCATCCCCGAAGACCAGCAGGAAAACATCTTTAAGCCTTTTTACCAGCAGAGCAGAAATATCAACCGTAACTATGGCGGAACCGGCCTGGGGCTTCCCATCACCAAGCGCCTGGTGGAAGAAATGCATGGCAGCATCACTGTGGAGAGCAAACCCGAAGAGGGGTCGCGATTCACCGCATTCATCCCTGATGTGCCTGTGTCCACCGGTCAGCCAACCACAGCCACGCGCCCTGAACAGAAAGTGTCTTACCAGTTTACGGGAGGACGTGTGCTGGTGGTAGATGACAGCGAATCCAACCGGCAGCTGCTTAAATTGCTGCTGTCGCCACGAGGATTGGTAGTCCGGGAAGCATCCCGCGGCGAAGAGGCCCTCAGCATCCTCCGGAAAGAACCCCACGACATTATCATCCTCGACATCCTGATGCCGGGAATGGATGGCTACGAGGTGATCCGCAATATCAAGAAAGACCCGCGGCTCCGCAATATTCCTGTGATTGCATTTACAGCTTACCTGGACATTGACAAGCACGAGGAGAAGAAGCTGTTCTCCGGACATCTTTACAAGCCCGTAAAAAAACGAGTCCTTTATGAG
>SL_5KL_010_SEDDRAFT_10001628_pt1 | contig 13311 bp, 5 predicted proteins | sample SodLakKL_010_SED_FD_9118 | JGI IMG/M metagenome (IMG submission 9118)
CCGATCTTCTCGCTACACGATTCCCCGGCTCGGCTCTACCCCCCTTGGATCCGGCTCCTGCCCGTTCCACCCCAGCACTACCCAAGCTCCATGATCTCGCGTTCCCGGCCCGCCTCTTCTGCTGCCCACATCGTCGCTTCACTGGTTCTTGTCCCTCTCCTGACAATGATCGGGTCGGCCGCTCCCCTCACCGCCCAGGATGCCCTTGCCGAGGCGCTCCTCCGGGTGGAATACGCCCTGGCCGAGCGGCCTCCCCAGGCCGGGGAGGTGGCTGAGCTGAACCAGCGATTCGACCGGGCCACCCTGGCCTTCTTCGCCGGCCAGCAGGACGCCGTTCTGGCGGCCATGGATGAGCTTGCGGCTCGGATCGAGCCCGACGATGGAGTCCGTGCCCGGCAGGCGGAGCGTGCCCGCGCCACGGTGGAAGCGCTGCCGGAGCGGGGCCGGGTTCTGGACCGGCCGACCCCGCTTCCGTACCGCCTCCACATTCCGGTGGGTCGGCCGGGTCGGGGGGACCAGCCGGGCCAGCCGGACCTCGAGGCCGACGCCTCCGGGGTGGCTCTACCGGTGGTGGTGGCGCTCCACGGTGCCGGAGGCAACGAACACATGTTCCTTGAAGCCTACGGCGCCGGGCGGCTGGTGGCGCTGGCCGACGCCCTGGGATTCGTGGTCATCTCGCCCTTCACGCCTGGTGTGGCGGCAGACCCTGGGGCGCTCGAGGCACTTCTCAACGGAGCCGACGAGGAGCACCCCATCGACAGGGACCGGGTCTTTCTGGTAGGCCACTCCATGGGAGCGGGGGCAGCGTGGAGCCTGGCCACCCGGCAACCCGAGGCGGTCCGGGCCGTCGCCTGCATCGCCGGGCCCTGCGGAGGGGGAGTGCCGGCGGGAGGGGGAGCCGACCTTCCTCCCCTCTTGGCGGTGGGCGGGGCGCTGGACCCCCTGGCGGCCCCCGACCGGATGCGGGACGCGGTGGAGGCCGGGCAGCGTGAAGGTGTGGAAGCGGAGCTCCGCATCCTGGAGACGCAGGGGCACACCCTCATCGTAGGCGCGGTCCTGGACGAGGTCGTGACATGGCTGTTGGCTCGGTAGGGGCTTCGTCGCCCCGATCCCCATGACGCCTGTCAGCGTCTTTCCACGGGCGATCCCTGTGCCCGGAGCGGAAGGCCGGCGTGCCCTTCCAGCGAAGGCCCCCCATCTTCCCACGCCAACGTGCCGTTCACCCAGACTCGGCGCACCCCTTCCGCCAATCGGTGAGGGTTCTGGAAGTCGGCCCGGTCACGGATTCCACGGGGATCGAAGGCAGTGATGTCGGCGGCCCACCCCGCCTCCAGGCGGCCTCGACGGATCTCCACCCGTTCAGGATCATCCAAGCGAAGAATGTGGGCTGTGAGTCCAGTCATCTTCCGCACGGCTTCTTCCAATGTCAGGAGTTCTTCGTCCAGCGCATATTGGCGGAGGACCCGGGCGAAAGAGCCGTACCCACGGGGGTGGCGCATGGTGGGACTCCCGTCCGATGCCACAACGATCCATGGGTCGGCCAGGAAGGTGGTCATGACCTGCTCGCTCATCACGAAGTAGGCGGCGGTGGCACCCCCGGGGCCCAGCTCCACGAGGAGGTCTTCGAAGGGACGACTCTCCATGGCGGCGGCCTGCGCCAGCGTCATTCCGGCCCAAGGACCGGAGCCGAAAAGAGTGGCCTCGGGCCCGTTCCGACCTTCCACGCGCTCCCGCAAATGGACGGCGAGTTCGTCTCCGCGCTGGGCCCTGACCGCCTCGTAGTCGTGGGGAGGACGGGCCCACTCGGGGAAGAGGATGGAGAGGCCCGTGAAGGAGGCGGTATAGGGGTAGACGTCACCCGTGACTTCGATGCCGGCCTCCCGTGCCTCCGCCATGGCCGCGAGCATGCGCCGAGCCTGGGCCGGATCGTTGCCCAGAACCGACTTCATATGAGAGGCGTGGACCCGGGCGCCTGAGCGGCGCCCCTGCTCCAGGAGTTCTTCCAGGGAGGCCTCCACAGCGTCGGCGTCCTCGTTGCGCATGTGGCTCATGATGACGCCGTCCCGTGCCGCCACTGGAGCCGCCACAGCTACCATTTCGTCCATATGGGCCCGGACGCCGGGGTCGTACTCCAGCCCCAGGGAGAGTCCGAAGGCCCCCTCGTCCAACCCGATCTCAATGAGTTCGGCCATGCGCCGGAGGCCTGCAGGGTTGGCCTCACCGAACTCCACCCCAGAGACCATCCGAATGGTGTTGTGCCCCACAAGCCATGCCACATTTACGGCGGGTGGGGTTCGCTCCAGTGCAGTCACGAGAGCCGGGAAGTCGGCTGGGCGCGGGCTCGATCCATCCTGGCCCAAGACGATGGTGGTGACTCCCTGGGCCAGGAAGTTGGGGAAGCCCGGAGTCTCAGTGGGGTCACCATGAGCGTGGGCGTCGATGAATCCCGGGGTCACCACAAGTCCACCGGCGTCGAAGACCTCCAGAAGCTGCAGTGTGTCCGGATCCATCAGGCCCACATGAAGGATGCGGCCATCGTGAACGAGAAGATCCCCTGGCCTGGCCGGATCGCCAGTTCCGTCGATGAGGAGGCCCCCTCGGATCAGGAGGTGGAAAGGACCCTCCAAGTCCTGCGCGGATTCCTCGTCGGGGGGCCGGGTCACCTCCGTGACAGGGTCACTCGGGTCAGATGATCGCACCTCGTCCGGGGTGTGATCCGGGGCACACCCCAGCACGCCCGTGAGTCCCACAAGGATCAGGCCGGGAAGGATCGCCAGCAAGCTTACCCGTACCCTGGGCCTCAGCGAGCCGTTGGCGTTGACTGGAGGCGATCCGGCTTCTTTGGAGAAGCGTCCCCTGTGGAACCGGCAACCTGGTCCGGGGGATGGAGGGCGGGATGAACTCAAGGGTCGTCTCCGTTTGTAGGCGTCCGGGGCGTTGGGTGCCATGTACCGGGAGTCTACCGGAGTGGCAGCCGTTGTGCACGGGGCGAATTCGGGAGCGTGGCGGTGGGACGGCAGTCGACTCCCTACAAGGTGGCCGGCGTCAGGCTCGACCCCTTTTTCGACGCATCCACCCTCTCGGTGGTCGGGGGCCTCCCGGTGGGACCATCGGCAGCCAGCGCCAGCTTCGGATTGTCGCGCATGACCAACGGATGGGCGGATCGGGGGGTCATTTACCGGAGTCCCACCCTGGCCGGGGTCTCCGCCAGCGCCGCGGGCTTCCTGGGAGCTGAGGGGGGACAGGACTGGGGACTCGGGCTTCTCTATGAAGAGGGGTCCGTCCGCGCCGGAGCCGAATTCCACCGGGATGGCTCCGGAGGGGGGAGCTGGGCGGCATCGGCGGGCGTCGATCGGGCCCTCCGTGTCCACGCCCTTCTACTCGCACGGAGAGCTCGAGGACATGGGACGACGCCGGGCGCTTTTCTTCGGACTCCGGGTGGGGTTCGCCTGGGACCTGGCGCGAGCCCCCTGAGCCTCAGCTGCCCCACGCCCCCTGGGGCCTCAGCTGCCCGACCCCCCCTAGGGCCTCAGATCCGCCGAGCCGGCTGAGCCTCAGGTTGCCCGACCCTTCTGGGCCTCAGCTCCCTCAATCCTCTGAGCCTCTGATCCGCCGAACCCGACGGCCGGTTCGGTTGTATATTCCTCCTGATACTCACCTTTGTCAGGAGGTTCGGATCCATGCCATTGCCCAACTGGAAGGTCCCGGCAGCCGTGATGCTGGCTGGTTCCCTGGCGTTTTCCTCCGCCCTTGGGGCGCAGGAGCGCACCCACACCACAGTGCAGCCGGGGGCGCCCGGGGAGGCTAGCCGTGCCCTTTCTCCGGAGGATCTTGGGACTCCCGGTCTGGATACGTACACTGAGGCCGATGTGCGTTTCATGCAGGACATGATCCATCACCATGAGCAGGCCCTCATCATGTCCCGCATGGCGCCGGAGCGATCTGCTCGCGAGGACGTTCGGACGCTGGCGGAGAAGATCGAGCGAGCTCAGGGGGATGAGATCGCCGCGATGATCCGGTGGCTGGAGATCCGCGATCAGGCGGTACCGGTCCTTACAGTAGATCTGTACGAAGCTGAGCACCGGCACGACCACGCCCACCACCACGATCACGCCCACCATCACCACCACCCGGGTGACCCCGATTCCCATGACCACCATCACCATGCTGACCATCACGGGCATGATCATGAGATGATGGCGGGGATGCTCACCGATGAGGAGTTGGCGCAACTTGAGGCGGCCCGAGGCGAAGAGTTCGACCGGCTATTCCTGGAGTTCATGATCTATCATCACGAAGGCGCCATCCTTATGGTGAACGAGTTGTTCGCATCACCCGGCGGCGCCAGGGGGAGCGATATGTATGAGTTCGCGACCCACGTAGCCAATGATCAGCGGGACGAGATCGCCAGGATGCGTGCCATGTTGGCGGAGAGTCGCTGAGGTACGTTGGCACCGCGATGGTGAGTCAGTTTGGGACAGGGGCGCTGCCGGGGGATGGCGGCTTTAGCCGGAGGAGGTTGGGAGGGGATAGTTGCGAAAGGTCATGGTCGCCGGGGAATACGGCCTGAATGATTCACACCAGGACTCCATCGTTCACAACATCAGGAGAGATAGACAGCATGACATCGAGACTGCGGAGTGGGAAAAGGGGACCGGGCCAGGCGGTAGCGGCCGGGGCGCTGATGGCTGCGCTGATTGTGGGCGCTCCGGAGGTCGCCGCCCAGGACTTCACTCTGGGTGGTACCGATGACCCGCGGGTGGGGCTCGGGGCAGGGTGGATGGATGCCGAAGAGGCGGCGTGGAACATGGATCTCCTCATCAATCTTCCTCGTCCCGACGGGTTCTATGACCCCAACGATCCCGGCGCTTTCCCCTTCGCCAACACGGATCTGGCGTTTCAGGAGAATCTGGTTTTCGTGGGCAACTACCATGGAATTCAGATCTATGACATTTCGAATCCAACCAATCCGGTACTTCGGACCACAATCGTGTGTCCGGGAGGGCAGGGGGACGTATCGGTATACGGGAGTCTAGTGTTCATGTCGGCTCAGGAACCGCGAGGCCGGATCGATTGCGGGACTCAAGGAACCCTGGATGGGCCTGTCGATCCGGAACGCTTCCGGGGGGTGCGGATCTTCGATGTGAGTGACCTGGACAACCCGGTACAGGTCGCGGCGGTCCAGACGTGCCGGGGGTCTCACACCCACACCCTGGTGGATGATCTGAATGATCCCAACATGCTCTACGTCTACAACTCCGGTACGAGCGCGTCCCGGTCCGGGGACGAACTGGCCGGGTGTGTGGATGAGCGTGATCCCCTGAACCCGAACACGGCCTACTGGAGCATCGATGTCATCGAGGTTCCCCTGAACGCTCCCCAGAATGCCCGCCTCATCTCGTCACCGCGCATCTTCGCCGATGCCGAAACCGGGCGTATCGATGGGCTCTTCCAGGGCGGCGATCACGGGGATGCCACCCAGACCACTCGCCCCACCGACCGGTGTCACGACATTACCGCCTACCCTGAGTTGGGGCTCGCGCTTGGCGCCTGCTCCGGGAACGGGATCCTTCTTGACATCTCGAACCCACGTGAGCCGGTGCGGGTGGACGAGGTCATCGACCCGAACTTCGCCTTCTGGCACTCCGCGACGTTCAACAACGACGGAACCACCGTCATCTTCACTGACGAGTGGGGGGGCGGGACCCAGCCCCGCTGCCGTGCGGAGGATCGCTATGAGTGGGGGGCCAACACCATCTTCACGCTGGCCAACGGGCGCATGAGCCACGCCAGCTACTTCAAGATGCCGGCGCCCCAGACCAGCACGGAGAACTGTGTGGCCCACAATGGCTCGTTGGTTCCCGTCCCGGGACGGGACATCAAGGTGCAGGCCTGGTACCAGGGGGGGGTGTCGGTCTTCGATTTCACAGACGCCCACAATCCGCAGGAGATCGCCTTCTTCGACCGCGGCCCCATCGATGCCGAAGAGCTCTATCTGGGAGGCTACTGGGGCGCCTACTGGCATAACGGCTATGTCTATGCTTCCGAGATCTCTCGGGGCCTCGACGTCTTCGCCCTGGCGCCCAGTGAGTGGTTGACGGAGAACGAACTGGAGGCGGCCCGTTTGGTACATTTCGAGGAATTCAACCCTCAGCACCAGCCGCGGATCGTCTGGCCTGCGCACTTCGCCGTGGCGCGGGCGCTCCATGATCAGGTGGTGCGCCACGAGGGGCTTCCGGCGGCGCGGGCTACCGCGATTGAGCAGGAGTTGGCCCGCCTTGAGGCCATGCCCGCCGGGGCAGCGCGCGGTACGGCCCTGGCCGACCTGGCCATCGACCTCTGGGATCACGCACGCCAGGTTGATCAGGGGCAGATCTCAGGTGACGCTGACCGGGTCCGGCGACTGGCGGGAGCCGTGCTGGATCTGGCGGCGGCAGAGCGCTGAGCACCCCGCCCGCATGAGGGCGTCCGATTCCTCCGGATCGGGTGTTCTCAGGAGCTGACTGGGCAACCAGACTGAAGGGGCGGCTCCCGAGTCATCGGGGGCCGCCCCTCATGGCCTCACCGCACCCAGCTCCTGCGGAGGGTCGCCTCCGGGCCTTCCAGACCCAGCAGACTGATCCCTGCGACCCGCCATGCTCGCCCGGCAATGTGCCGCTCCCTGAAGCGCCGCCATGCCGCGGGATCCCATAGGGCCTGTTTCCATGGCGCTGGTTTGGCCTGGGACCGATCCAGTTGTGCTCGTTCGAGCCGGGCTCGTTCCAGCCGAGCCTCCCGCCGTACCGCCTCAAGCCGGGCCTCCTCGAGTTCGGCGAAGAGGGCCAGATACCCGCGGAGCCAACGGGTCGAGAGCCCATGGTAGCGGCTGAGCCACCTCCTGAGGTCTCTGGCCAGCTTCCGGGCCCGGGTCGCTACCTCCTCCTCACCACCCTCATCCAGATCTCCCCCCGGTGGTGGCCACCGCACGGCGGTCATCCCGAACTCCGCCGTCACCTTCGACCACTGGTAGAACCGCCACCCAATCCACCGGATCTCACACCCGGGTGCGACCCAACGGGCCAGGAACCGGCGGGGTGACGGGACCCGGTCAGCTGGCTCAAGCGGAAACTGGAATGCCGCTCGATCGCTTGAGACCCAGTCCCACAGGGGGAGCGGTGAACCCGGCGGCCCCGTGATCTCTCCGGGCACATCATGATCCAGGGCCACACGCCCTGCCGAGTCCGCCGCCACCAAGACCCGGAAAAAGCGCGACGGCTTGGGATCCGGCCCGCGCCCCGCCGCAACCCTGAACCGAAGCGGCATCACTCCCACCTTCCCGCCTGCCGCTCTCGCAACCGGTCTCTCAACCGGGCCCCCAACTTCGCCCTCAACCTCGTCCTCAGACCCTGAATGGGCGGGGGTGTCGGTTCCGGACACGGAAGGTTCCCCTTCCACATCCTCTCTCTCTGGAACCGAGCGGCCCGTCTCCGGCACCAGCCCTGCTCCCGGCCTACCCAATTGGCGACGGCCCGCCCGCTCCCGATGATCGGCCAGGGCCTGAAGGGCCCGGTGACGCCAACGGAAGGCCGTGGATGGAGCCACGCCCAACCGACGTGCCGTCTCCCGCACGGAGGTCTGCTGTACCAGCTCCCGGCACAGTTCCGGCCACCGGTGGGGATACCAAGAGCCCGCCAGGGCCTTCCCGGTGTGCTCACTGAATGTCCTGCGACACTCCATGCAACGGAATCTCCGCCGCGGTGGGGTGCGCACGGTCTGGACCCATCCCCAACCCACAACGTGGGAGGCGCCGCATCGCGGGCAGGAGAGCTGGGACGAGCAGGGAGTAGAAATTGACATGCCCTACTCTTGCACCAGCTGCAGGGCGCTTCCATGGCTAGATCGGCCATCCCCGCCTTGCCACGGATGATGAGTCCGACCTCACTGCGTGCTGCCCGTTTCCCAGACCCTCCACGCTGTGGTGGGATAGTGTTGGGTGGGACGGGAGTTCTCCAAGGGGTCCTACTACTGGGTGCCCACGTTTCCAACGGCATCCACGAACAGCCTGGAGGGTCCTGAAACGGGGTGTGGTGATGCTTCCCGGTCCGAGGCCCTGCCAAATGAGCCCCCCGTTACGCCGGGCGGATCGACTCCCCCGGCGTAGTGGTGGTCTCGGTGGCTCCTGTGGGTTCAGGGCTGGCCCCGGGGGCGCCGCTGGGGTTCAGTGCCCTCCCGGCCACCTCCCCGAAGCCCAGCACCGCCCCAACCCTGGCGCAGCGGCGGGGGCACTCGCTCCCACTGCTCGGGGGAGAGAACGCCCTGGACCCTGGTCATGGCAGCCTGCATCTCTTCCCGGCCCTCCCGGAGTTCGGGCTGGATCTCCTGGAATAGTGCCATGGCATCTGCGGGAGCGACCCCATCGAAACGCTGGCCCAGCCGCTCACGCCGGTTGTCCAGGAGCTCCTGGAGTTCAGACGAGATCACCTGGATCTGTTGGGTCTGCTCAGCCGAGAGTCCCAGGTCGTCTTCCAACTCCAGGATCACCTGAACTGGATTGGCAAGCGACCGGTCCAGGAGGGTCAGGGGGTTCACACCGGCTGCGCCGAGCATGGCAGCGAGCCCGCCGCCGCGGCCGGCCTGACCCTCAGCGCCAGGAGCTGCGCCGGGACGACCTTCCACCCCACCCTCAGCCATGGCCTGGGCGATTCGCTCACGGATATTGGCCATGTCGGCTCCGCCCATTCCTCCGCGTCCACCAGCCCAGCCTCCGCCACCACCGAAGCCCCTGCTCGCCCCGCCCCGGACCTGGCCCAGCGCCACCCGGGCCGAGATGGTGAGACCGAAGGGAGATCGGAGCGCATTGGCTCCGCGCCGGCTCTGACCGAACGCCTCGTTCACCTCGTAGGCGAAACCGCCGCGGTCCTGATCAAAGCCCCGGACCCGGAGGAGGACGGGCTCGGCGCGGGCACCGTCGCCCCATCCCCGCATGTTGTCCCGGCCATTCACGAGCTGGTCCATCCCCGTAAGGATGTTCACTGCATCCACCGAGACGGTGACCCGCCGCTCCAGGCCAGGGAGTTCAGGGCGGAAACCGACGCGGGCGCTGAGGGACTGGGTCCAGCCGTTCCGGCAACTGTTGCGCCCCGCGATCCCGCCCATCTGATCGGTGAGGCAGTCCACGATCCGGGAGGGTGCCGTGGCGAGGAGGGTTTCCATCCCCTGCGCCAGTGCCGGATCGGCGACGACGGTGGGATCGAACACGAAGGCCCGGTCATTTCGGAGGCCATCGCCGTTGATGTCCCGGTCCACAAGAGGCGTGAAGGGAGTGCCTGACGAAAGGCGACCCGATACCGAGACCTCGAGGCTGGGANGGAGGGCCCTGGACACGTTCAGGTTCAGGGTGTGGCGCCGGTCGTTGGAGGAGGGCGCCCAGTCCCGCTCATTGGGGTTCCCTGCTGTTGGAGCGAAGAGGCTCCCGCCACCGCCGGCGAAGCGTCCGGTTCCGCCGCCGGCAGACCCCTCATCCCGGGTCCAGCCCATGGTGTAGGAAGCCACCACCCGGGTGTCGGAGCCCAGGGAACCGAAGGCCTGGGCCGAGATCTGGTGGGACGCAGAACGGAGGTTCGTCATGACCTCCATGACGTTGCCGAACTCGGGATCCATGCGGGATCCCACAGACGAGACGGCGCCGGTTCGGACTGCGATCGATGACGCGTCCCCAAAGAAGGGGCGCCCCTCATCCGCCAGGATGAAGAAGCGATCCTCGTCCAGGTTGATGTCCCGAGCGCCCCAGAGCCCGAAGCCCCGGGACCAGGTGTAGCGGACGTTCACCGGTAGGAGGTCACGGACCCGGGTCCGGTAGCCCAGGTCGGCCCGGAGGGACGAGGGTAGGCTCGGAGACGATCCCAGGAGCGTCACATCCGGAGCCCGGGTGGAGAAGGCCGGCGGGACGCCGGCGCCGCGCTCGGCGCAGACGCCGGGCACGAGTGACGGGTCCCCGGCCAGCGCACGCCAGTCGGGGATGGGAACGGCGTCGCCGATGCAGATGAGCTGCTGCTCCGCCGACGGGAGCCCGGTCTGGCGGAAGGCCTGGGTGAAGACCTGTACCGGAGCGCGGCCAGCGAACACGCCGATTCCACCGGATAGGGTGCGGCCCATTCCCGGGAGAGGCGGCCCGTCCCCGCTCCGGGAGAGTTGGTAGTTGAAGCCCAGGCGGGGGCTCACCATGGAGGCACCGGCCCGGACATCGGTTCGGCGACCGAAGGCCTCGGCCACCGCCGGGTTGTACTCGGGGCGGTCCTGGAGCCCGGAGTAGTCCCACCTGACTCCCATGGTCAGCTCCAATGGCTGACTCACACGCCAGGTATCGCCCACGAAGAAGCCCAGGTCGGTCCGGGTGGTGGTGAATTCCGTTCCGGTCAGGGCTCGCTGGAAGCGGTCCGGCAGGTTCGCCTCGAAGTCTTCCAGCGAGGCGTAGCTGTATGAGCCGAAGAGATTCGTGCTGGACTGGCTCACCGTCTCCTGGCGCTGGAAGGCGCCACCGACCTTGAGCCGATGGATCTGTGACCCCACAGGCTGGAGGAAGGAGAGTTCGTTTGAGAGCTGGAGGTCCGTGGAGCGGAGGTCCGAGGGCATGCCCCGATTCCCGCCGAAGGTGAGGGTGCGCGCCTCCCGGGTTCCATCTTCCCACTCCGAGGTGACGCGTACCCGTCCTTCGGGCATCTCGGTGAAGGGGAGGGTGGCGTTGGTGGTACGCCCTGCCGACGCGGTGAACCGGTGGGTCCAGGTGGTGCGGAAACGGGAGTTGAGGGTTACCGCCGCCAGCATGGAGTTCCGCTCCGTGTCACCGCCGCGCTCAGCCAGATCGAGGGGGCTGATCCGGGTGCTGTCCTGGTCCGCCAGGTTCAGGTTGAATCGGGTGGTGAGGCTGTGGGATGACGTGGAGCCCTGCTGAATGTTCCAGTCCAGGCGGCCCGATAGCCGGAGGTCATCGGAGACCTGGCTGTAGGGCCCGGTGAGTCCTGCAGAGGGGAGGACCCGGTCCTGCCCCAGAATGTCCAGGAAGCGCAGGATGGAGTCGGGGGCCACGCCGGAGCGCTGGGCCGCCAGCGGGTCGGTCCCGTCCAGGGCAAACCGGTGGTTGCGGTTCCGCCCCGCTTGGAAGGACACGTTGTAGAAGAGTTGGTTCTGGATGAGAGCCGAGCCCCATGATCCCCCCAGGTTCTGCCGTGAGAACCCTTGGGTCACCGCCGCAGAGTTCATCTGAAGGGCGTCGTTGTCAAAACGCCAGTTCAGGGCCCCGCCCGGCCGGTTGGAGCCCCGAGCCGAGGTAAGGGACACGAGCCCCCCGGCAAAGCCACCCCGGCTCACATCGAAGGTGCTGGTAGTCACCTGGGTCCGGCGGATCCCTTCCTCGGGGATCTGGAGGCCCCCATCACCGAGGGAGATCCCGTCCAGGGTCACGTCGTTCAGGAGTTCGCTCATACCGCCCACCGAGAACCCCATCTGCCCACTGATGGAGTCGAAGTCGGTGGCTACGACCCCGGCCGACAGGAGAGCCAGAGTGGTGGGATCCAGATCCGGGAGCGGGAGGCGGTTCAGGAGATCCTGGGAGAGGTCGGTGGTCTGCTCGCCGCTCTGAGCCAGCGCCGGGGGGGTCATACGGCCCTCCACCTGAAATCCCTCGATCTCAATGGCCTGGGGCTGCATGGTGAGGTTCTGGAGGAGAATCTCCTCCTCTCCCTGGCGCACCAACGTCACGGCTACATCCCGCTGGCCGATGAAGCTGACGCGGACCACATAGGCACCGCCTCCATCCGGAAATAGGATGGTGTAACGCCCATCCCGGTCTGTCAGGGCAGACCGACTGGTCTCGAGCTCCAGCGAGAAGACCTCCACCCGTGCCCCCGACAGGGGGCTTCCGTCGGCTCGTGTGACCTGCCCGGTGATGAGGTCGGCGGCCTGGGCCTGGAGGGCGTCCCCGGGGAGAAGGGCTGGAGCCGTGGCTGCCGTCGCCACCAGGAGGGTGGTCAGAAGCAGGAGCCGCTTAAGAGATCCGGAGGGGGAGTGAGCAGGGCAAGGGGAGCCGGGCATGGAGCCGATCCAGGGTAAAGGGTAGAGAGCGGCCGCTGCCACGCGCTCTCCTCCGGGGTGGAGGGGAGCGGCCGGCAAGGGTCACCATATATGGAGCTAGAGGCCGGTCCCATGCCATTCGTTAATCGGGCTGGTGGAGCACCGAGCCCGTCCTCCCACCCTGCTCAACCCGGTCGGTACCGGCGGACGGCCTCAGCCTCGATCTCCTCGTCGGTCCAGAGCGTGGGAGTCATGCGGTGCTCCACGAAGTCCAGGAGCTGGTCTTCATGATGGGGGCTCTCAGGGCGCATGCTCTGTCCGTACGCCAGTACGGTGTATCCGCGGGGACGGGGCCCGAACTCCACCGCCGAGATCCATCCGTCACCACCCCGGACCCGTCGCCGCCCGTCGTCATCATCCGTGAACCAGATGACCCGGAAGCACCCGAGAAGGCCGTCGCACCCGCTCACCGGGAGATCCAGGCGGCCGTGACGCGCCCGGTGGATTGCGCCCCAGGGCACATCCACCGCACCCCACCTGTCCCGGGTCGCTTCCGCCGCCTGGCGGAAGGCCCGGACCGCGCCCTCCGGATCTGCGAGTCCGTGGGGGGTGGTCATGGGCTCCTCAGGGGTCCACGGTTCGGCGAAGAGGCGCTCTGCCGGGGCAGGGAAGCCCGCCGAGGCCGGGCCGGCGGGAGCCCGACCCACCCCTGCCAGATAGCGCTGCCACCACTCGGCGAAGAGAACCGCCCCCCGGGCCTCCACCTCCACGCTCCGGTTCCACCCTCGCAGGGTCTCTAGGGCGTGGTCCAGGAGGGGGGACCACCCGTCGGCAGCAACCCGGGCAGCAACCCGGGCCCCATCCAGCGCCTCAAGGAGGTCGTCCAGCACCCGGTCGGCCAGGAGCATTCGGTCGCTGGCGCGGAGCGCTACCACATCTTCCAGGGAGAAGCGCCGTTCGTTGTGGAGGAGTTCCAGAGAGTGCTGGCTTCGGAGCCGAAGCCGGGGCTCCTCCGCCTCCGCCGGGAACCGGGCCGCGTCCAGTACCTGGTTCAGATTCGTGTGGTGGAAGGGGTCGTTCTCATTTCGGAGGTAGCCCCCCGGAGGATTCAGGAGTTGGGGAAGGGCGTCGAAGGGTAGGATCTCCTGCCACGCGTCGCCTGGCTCCCGGGCCGGGTGGGCCAGCGAGTCGGCACCGAAGGGGTGGGGCCGCACCGGGTGCATGGCGTTCCAGACGTAGAAGATGTTCCCGTCGGCGTCGGCG
>SL_5KL_010_SEDDRAFT_10001629_pt1 | contig 13292 bp, 15 predicted proteins | sample SodLakKL_010_SED_FD_9118 | JGI IMG/M metagenome (IMG submission 9118)
CCTTGGTCAGACCTCCAGGCGCTGACACCGCCCGTGTTGGCCCTCCGGCCTTCGAAAAACGATGCCCGTGAAAAAGGTTCCCGTGCGTCCGCTGGCGATCAGCAACAGGTCGCTCGCGAACAATGAGTGGGCGGCAGTTCTGGGTCGTAACCCGGCACCCCGGCGCTCAGACGCAGGTAGCCACCTGCCGCCGAAAAAACCGGCCCCGAAGGGGCGGAAAGCAGCGTCGTGCCCGCTCTTCCGGCGATGGCGCCTATACGGTGCGTCCGGGCAGCAGCTACGCCCGGGGCACGGCGGGCCGAATCCCTGGCAACGTATTCGAGGCCGGACACGTCTGTGTCGGCCGAAACCGGGTTCAGGGTTACGCCAAGGCGCATGGGCTGCCACCACACGGCGCAATGTTCCCGGAGCGTCTGGTGGCGTTTTTCATCGAGTTTCTGACCCAAGCCGGCGAACTGGTGGCCGATCCGTTCGCCGGCGCCGCCACCGTCCCCGCGGTTGCGGAACGCCTGGGGCGGGAGTGGGTTGCGACGGATCTGATGCTCGAATACATCCAGGCGGCGGGTGCGGCTCGATTCAGCCCCGACATGACCTGGTTCAACCCCATGCTCTGGCGCTGCGAACAGGACGGGCTTCCGCCACGACGATTGGCGGTTGCTTGAGACGACCGTGGCGGCGACTCGATCGTGCCAATTCCGTAGTTGCTTGTCTCGAACTGAGGCCCGACGGATCGTCCGCTACGCAAAAAGCGAGCGTACGATCCGCCCGGTCTCACCCGATTCCTCGAACCAGATTTCGTTTTTCCCTATCCGCGTGATGGGGGCGTCCACCATGGAGCCCAACTCCACGCCGAACGAACCGTAGCGCAGATGGAGAACCCCGTTCGCTTCCAGTGTCGCGGACTTCAGGAAGTGGGTTTCGCCATCGCCGACAATCGGCTCGATTACCGGCCTGTCTCCATTGCCCCCATCGGCCGTTTACACCTTGTTGGGATCGAGGCGGACGTCGAAGAAAAACGCCTTTGGATCAGAAATGACGAGAGCAGCAAATTCTGGGTGGGCCGGATTGAGCATCAGGTTGTGCTCGCTGGGCGTGACGGCAGAGGGCACCCATAAACCGACACTCGCCTCACTCTCCACCCACTGCCGCCCGATTTCCTGCAACTCGGGGAAGTCCAGACCCTCGCGCTCGACGGCGGCAAAGTCGCTCGGGTCGACCGATAGCAATCCGATGGTGTCGGGGATCTCGATGTCGAAATAGACGAACGCTCGCCCGAAGTCCTCGGCCTCCATGTGGACCAGGACCTCGAGAGTGGCGAGGGATAGCGATTGCGCGGTGTAGACGACCGGGGTCCCGGTCGGGTTCCAACGCCCGCCCCGACGCGCTGCGCCCTGGCCTGTGAAGGCGGATGAGGCGCGCTCACCCCGGAGCAGTCGAAAGACACGGGTCAACTAAAGACTCCGTGGTCGATGCGGTGCAAGACGGTTTCGACCATCTCGGTACCGGCATCGGTATCGAGCAGATTGATCGGGACCTCTTCCAGCACGCGGTTGTAGGTATTCATCCAGCGCGTTGCCTTGTCGTGGTCCTCGAATATCGTTTCGGCGAGCGCTGCAATGCGCGCCACCCGGTAGGCGCGATCCGAGGCTTCGGGGTCCAGCCGATCGTCGGCTCTCAAGCGGCGCTTGTAAGTGGTTTCGGAAACCCCGGCCAGGTGTGCAAGCGTCACGCGAGGAATGCCATAGGCTTTACCCAGGCTTTCCAGGCGGCGTGCTGGCAGACCGGAACGTACCGTCTCGATGATGAGCGTGTAGGCCCCGTCCTCACTTGCGGTGCGGTGAGCTTCGGACGTGATCCCCATCATGTGAGCGACAAGCCCATAGACCGTCACTCGCTGTCGCGCCTTCTTGGTGTCGAAACGAAACGCCGGGGCCTGTTCCGGGCGATTGTCGGCCGTGGCGGTCATAGGGGCACCCTCCATATAGGGTCATTTGGACTACCATTATAGTCCATCTGACCCCTTCGATTCAGGCCAGTGGATCCGGAACCTTTCGCGTTCCGGAATCTCGTCCAGCAANGCGGCGCGATTACCGGTGTAGGTGCAGAAGCCCCCTTCATATCCGTGCGCGATGGAGTAGTTGGTGTCACAGAATGCCGCCATCGCCCCCATCAGGTCGCGCTGGCCGTTTAATTCTTCGGGGAAGAAGGCCATCACGTCGCCGTCGTTGCACTTCTCGGCCGCCTCGGACGAGGTGGTCACCATGCAGTAGCGATCCTGGGCGACGCCCGCGTGGGCCACGCCGGAGTCCAGCAGGACGGGTGCGGTAAAGGTCAGTGTCATTTTTCCACTACCGGCCGGCAGTGAAGTGGTCTACTTGTAGCGGACACCTCGTTAAGGCCGATAGGCTATTCAGAGGAGGTGTTCATGAACAAGGTAACGCGACGTCGGTAGACACCGGAGTTCAAGGCCGAGGCGTTAGCTTAAAGCCGGGCCATTTCTGTCTTGACCATGGGGTCCACTTTAAGGAGCAGGGCTACAAGGCCGCCGATGCGGCCCGGGCGCTGGGGATTGACCGGAAACAACTGGACCGATGGCTGGCGAAGGCGCGGGCGCAACCGGCGTCGGGTCCGGCGGCCGACAGCCGGGATGCGGAGTTGGCGCGGCTCCGGGAGGAAGTTCGCAAGTTACGGATTGAGAAGGAGATCCTAAAAAAGGCGGCGGCCTTCTTCGCCAAAGAGTCGAACTGAGATACCGGTTCATCGAGGTGGAGAAGGCCAACTTCACGGTGGTGGACTTGTGCCGGGTCATGCGGGTCAGTCGCAGCGGGTACTACGCGTGGCGCCAGCGGGAGCCGGACCCGGATCGGGTCCGCCGGGTGGCGCTGATTCAGAAGGTCCACCGGCAGAAGCGTGGGAGCTACGGGAGCCGGCGGATGGCCCGGGAACTGCGGCGCCGCGGTGAACCGGTGGGGCGTAGCCAGGCCCGCAGCCTGATGCGTGAAGCGGGCGTGGAAGCCCGGCAGCGGCGGCGCTGGCGGACGACCACGGACAGCGACCACGGTTATCCAGTGGCGCCGGACCGGCTGCAACGGCGCTTCCTGGTGCCAGAGCCCAACCGGTTCTGGGTCGCGGACATCACCGCGGTGTGGACGCTCGAGGGCTGGCTGTATCTGGCGGCGGTGCTGGATCTGTATGACCGTCAGGTAGTGGGCTGGGCGATGGCCGGGCACATGCGTACCGAGCTCGTGCTGGCGGCGCTGGAGATGGCCGTAGGCCGGCGCCGACCGGCAGCAGGGCTGGTGCACCATAGCGATCGCGGCAGCCAGTATGCATCGCGTGCGTACCGGGAAAGGCTGGAGAAGCACGGCATGGAGGCATCCATGAGTCGCAAGGGCAACTGCTGGGACAACGCGGTGATGGAGCGCTTCTTCGGTTCCTTGAAGAGCGAGTGGCTGGCCGATCAGCGCTACCGGACCCGGGACCAGGCCCGGCGTGACATCGTTCAGTACATCGAGATGGAGTACAACAGCAACCGGCTCCACTCGACCCTCGGGCACATCACCCCACGGGAACAGCAGATGGCGGTTGCCGCTTAAAAAATGTGTCCGCTACGGCTTGACCAGAACACAAGACCGCGGCACATCTGACCGATCACGTCCTGCCTCGCGTGCCGGTGCGCCAGTAGGTGCTGTCCGTACCCAAGCGGGTACGCTATTACTTGCAGCACGAGCGCCGATTGACCGTCCGGCCCGCGCAACCCCGAAGCGCCGCCACCGTCTATGCGGTGGCAGGCACACGAAGTTGAGTCTGAATTCGTCTACCAACTCTTGTAGGGCAAAAATTTTCCATTCCAAGTGACCTTGACCCGATCACCCTTTGGGTCCGGCACCTTTTCGATGTCCATGGTGAAGTCGATCGCACTCATGATACCGTCGCCGAACTTCTCGTGGATCAGTTCCTTCATGGTTTCTCCATAAACGTTCACGGCCTCGTAGAACCGGTAAATCAGCGGGTCGGTCGGGATGGTCCTGTCCCAGGATTTATGCGGGAAGGCCTGCAGGGCTTCCGCCACGCTCTCGTCCAGCCCGAGAAATGAACAGAGACCGGCGGCCGCCGTAGCATCCAGGTGGTTCATGCCGAGGCAGGCTGAGGTCACGTAAACCTCATGCAGGCCTGCGGCCGCCGCGATCTCGGCCCAACTGCAGTCCTTCGCGAACTTGGCCCTCAGAAGGGATTCCGTCATTTCGATCTTGGTCATCATTTGCATCTACCTCATCACGTTCAGTCAGAAAACAGGTTCAGTTTGGGCGGCGGTTGCGGGGGACTTTGCGCAGAATAACGTCAAGCCACCGCGCGTTGCCGGCGATGCAGCCTTGCTTCGAGCTCACGGGCGCGGTGAGTAAGTCTTCCAGAGAGCGCGAAGCCCAGTAGTTCGTCTCCGTTCCGATACTCGTAATGACTGCCACCCGCGTCAGATTCGACCCGGCCCCATTTCCCCCGACGACCTGGAACAGGCGGGCTCACAGTCAAAGGCAAACTGGGTGTTTTCACGATCACCACCGCGGGTTGCGGCTGGTAAATGCCGTCTCCACCGGTAATCTGGTCGGCGATCACATCGCTTTGCGCACGTAGTGCATAGACATAGGGCTCCACCTGCCCAGCGAACTCGGCACAGTCTCCCAATGCGAAAATGTCGGAATCCGAACAGCGCAGGGTCTCGTCCACCATCACACCGGCTGCGACCCTGAGTCCGGAGATTTTCGCCAGACCCATACTGGGCTCAATGCCCAGCGCAGAAACGACTACATCGACGCGTGGCCTGCGATCATCACTCAACTCCAGTTCCTGCTGTCCGTTGACTGCCGTGATTTTCCGCACCTCGACATCCAGACACAGCTCGATTTCCCGGGCGGCGAGGGCATGGGTCAGGTCTTCACTCAGCCCGCCGGGCAGCAAACGCGCCAGCGGTCGCGAGGCCTGCTCGATCAGTGTGACCGCAAACCCGCCTGAGCGCAGATCCTCTGCCAGTTCGCAACCGACCAAACCTGCGCCAATGATGGCGACGCGTGCACCCGGCTTTTCGTTGAGAACGCTCCGCAACCTTCGGTAGTCCCGAAGGTGATTGACAGCGAGCGGCGGTGGCGCGGCGCCTGCAAAGCGCAGGCGCCGCGGAAGCGCGCCCGTAGCAAGGACTAGTTGCGCGTAGGGGATCCCTCCCCGAGGCGTAATCAGCCGCTTGCGCTGACGGTCAATCTGGAGTGCCCGCAGATGCACCAACAAATCCACGCCCAGACGCGTTGCGCGCTCCACTGCGGATTCGCGCACCATGGATTGCGCGTCCAAGCCTTTCGCGAACCCGTTGGACAACTGAGGCTTGATGTAATAATCGCCGTTATCCGTAGCGAGCATGCGGATGGGCCGGTCCGGCTCGCGCGCCCGGATGCCCTCTGCCACCGCCCAACCGGCCATGCCGGCTCCGACGATCACGACCGCGTCGCGGGGACCCGCCATGTCAGCGACGACGGGCGCGGGAGCCGTATTCGAGTCGCCCCGTGCAGGGATGTCGCCCATCGCAACAAAATCGGCCTTGGTGACCTGGCAATCCGGGCAGTACCAATCATCGGGGATGTCTTCGAACCGGGTCCCGGCAGGAAGCCCGTGCTCCGGATCTCCCTGCGCCTCATCGTAAATGTAGCCGCAGACGAGGCAGACATAGCGTTTGAAGGACTGCTCCATCTCAAGACTCCGGGACGCTGTCGACAATCGCACGGAACATGGGGTCCAGTTCCAGACCGATGGCGGACAATGCCGGTTCATTCCAAGGACTGAACACTTCCGTCGGCATGCGGCAGGCAACCCGAACCCCCCGCTCGTCTTCATACACGTAGATCCGAAGTGGAATGTCGATACCGGCGGGTTTGCAGGCTTTCCACACCCGAACCGCGTAATCCGGCCGAAACAATTCAAGAATCTGATCGGCCGGAACCGTAATCCCGAGCTTGGCGGCATTCGCCTGGCCATTGATGTGCGAGACAAGACGGAGGCCCTGACTCTCGATCGCTGCCTTGAGCGTCTCTACCGCGGCATCCGCGGCAAGGGGAGTTGTTTTAACTAACATGACGGGTCCTTTAAGGGGCCTTGCGACCCCAGTCCGGCGGCCAGACTGCGCCGGGCAAAACCCGGCGTCTCGGCCTGGGGTTTCAATGGGAATGCAGCCTCGCGAGTTCCTTTCTCAAGTGCTTGATAGCCGGCGTCACGATCGCGACGAAATAGGACTCGCGCAGCTTGCGTTGAGCCGGTGCACTCGCGAGATAACCGCGCGCACCGGCGTGCAGCATCGCGGACTGCGAGGCCTTCAGGGCGAGTTCCGAACCGGTCAGGCGCAATTGGAGAACATCGGCAAAGAAATCGTCGCTGCTGTCCATCGGCTCGGCCGCAAGGTGATAACAGGCTTGACGGGCGTCGGCGAGCAGTTCTTCCATTTCGCCAACCTGGTCGTCCAGATAGCAGTTCACGTGGGAAAGAGTCTCGTTCGACTTGCGCATCACATCGATGCAACCGTCGATCAAGCCGAGCCCCATTCCCATCTGCAACAACACAAAGCCGGGCCGGATACGCTGGATATATTCGGGTAGCGGATCGGCGAGAACATGGGCATCCGGCACGAACACACGGTCGAAGTGACACCCGTAGGTGCGCGACCCTTCAAGCGCAGTGAAGGTTGGGCAGGTCGTCAGCCGAAAGCCGGGATCGGCGCAATGAATCAATGCCATCAGCGGCCGTTCTACCGCTCCCTGAACACGAAAGATGGCACCGAAATAGTGGTCGGGGCCCAGGTTGGAAACCCAGGGCAGTGCTCCGCTGACCACATAACCGCCCTGAACCCGTTCGCCCACCAGCTTCAGATCCTCGATTCCGGCAAGCCATTTCATCGGGTTGGACAGTCCTGTCCCGCCGAGTGCTTCGCCCCGGGCGAGCCGCGGCAGCACCTCGCGTTTCAGCGTGTCGCTATCCGAGTTCTCAACGTACCAGGCACAGGCATTCTGGCACCATGCAGAGAACCCAGTGGTCATGCATTCGGCTGAGATGATCTCCATCGCCTGGATCGCGCCCGGCAAGTCCATTTGGCCGTCGGGCCGTTGGCTCGGCAGATGGCGACTGAACGCGCCCAGCGCGCCGGCTTCGCGGAGGAATTCCTCCGCATAGTGTCCTTCCCGGTCGATACGGGCCGTCAACGGCGCAAGCTCGGTGCGAGTAAGCTCGCGCAGCGCGGCATCGGCGTTCGATTGGGGCATTGGGAGGCCGCCCCCGGAGGGGCGGTTGATCGTTTCAAGCATCGGAATTTCCTCGCCTATCGTAGCGATCAGGCCAGATCAACGCTGACCGCAACCGGGTTGCGCAGGGTGTTCGCCACTGGTGACCAATGGTTGGCGTGCGCGACCAGATCTTCCAGTTCCTCTCGGGTGGCATCACCCTCCAGGTGGACCTTTACCCGCACGTCGGTGAAGCCCAGCTTTTTCGCCGAATCCAGATCGCCAACGCCCCAGACAGCCGTCACGTTGATATCGCCCTCGAGTTCGAGTTCCAGCTTGCTCAGCGTGATGCCGCGGGCGGTCGCGTTCGCGTGCATGCCAACCGACAGGCACGCACCCAGGCTCGCCAGGGTCGCCTCGGAGGGGTTGGGGGCCGTGTCTTCGCCGAGCAGGTGGGGCGGCTCGTCGATCACGTGGGCTTCCAGGTTCCGCACGAATGTCAGGTTGCGGAACTGTCCCTCGCAGACGGTGGTGGCCTTGAGGGTAACGACGTTACCCGGATTCGCCTTGCCCTTCTCGGCAAGTGCGCCGAGCCCATCCTTGTCGATCGGACGCAGAGCATTCATGGAAACGGTGGCGGTGGCTTGGGTTGCAGACATGGATCTCTCCTCGATTCCGTAGTGACGGACCCGGACCATCCGGGACCTGGCGAGGCTTGTGCACGAGGCGTGCCAACACCGAAAACGGCCTTGGCACCGCAAACCACGTCGATTTCAGTTCCTGAACGCGGCCGCAATGCCGACTTTGTCGACAATTTGTTCGATTCGCGCAGGTTTTGAGGCCAGCAACGACCAAATGGTCGCAGTCGTCGTAACCCCCCCATCGGGTACACGGGCGACGCCGGCATCAGCCGCAACAAGGGGCTTGGCCGTTGCCTCCAGGCAAAAGTTCGCGGCGCTCTATGACCGGTGTCTCGAGTTTTTTTCCCGGATCGGGCCCAAGTTGGCACGCGCTTTGTAAGGAGGCTTACCGAGTCGCGCAGAACTTGCGCACGCCAAACCGAACTTTCAGGAGCATTGCCATGGGCGCACGGATCACCATCGACTACATCACCCACCGTTATCGAGGTCAGACACAGCCCACGCTGGACGGCATTGAAATGTCCATTGAACCGGGCGAGTCGATTGCGCTGATCGGCCAGAGCGGCTGCGGCAAGTCGACCTTGCTACACATGCTCGCAGGCCTGCTTATCCCCAGCGACGGCTGCGTGCGCATCAACGGACACATGGTCACCAAGCCCAGTCCGCGGTGGAACATGATGTTTCAGAAGCCCTCTCTGTACCCGTGGATGACGGTCCGCGAGAACGCGTCACTGGGCCTGATCTTCCAGGGGCAGCGCAAAGGCATGCGCGACCGGGTCGACCGTCTGCTTGAAACCGTCGGCCTTGCCGAAAAGGCCGATACCAATGTTCAGGCGCTATCGGGCGGACAGCAACAGCGGGTTGCACTTGCCCGCAGTCTCGCAACTGACCCGGAAGTCCTGCTGCTCGATGAACCGTTCTCGGCACTGGACGCGTTCACCCGCGTCAGCCTTCAGGACGAAGTGAACCGACTGGTCCGCGAACGCGGTTTGACCCTGGTCCTGGTCACCCATGACATCGAGGAAGCTGTGGCGATGGCCGACCGTGTGATGGTGATGTCCGCGAATCCGGGGCGCATTGCCAGCACGCTGAAGATTCCGATGCCCACACCGCGCGATCGCGCAAGCCACCAGTTCGTCGACATCAAGGGCGAGCTGATGGCCTATTTCGGCGCAACCCGGCACCCCGCCGTGCCGACCGCCAAGAAAGCCGAAGCGCCCGCGGAGCAGTCCGCCGCGCGTGCCGCCTGAACCATCCCCCTTGTAACGATCCCGCGAGGACTCAACGCCATGTGCAACTGCGATCATCACGACCATGAAGTCGATACCCTGCTCCGCTCAAGCCTGACCCGCCGCCGCTTTCTCCGTGGGGCGGCAGCCCTTGGTGCTGCCGGAGCTTCCCTGGCCGCGCCAGGCAGCCTGTTCGCGCAGACCCCCGAACCCTTCGACGGTGTGGTCAAAATTGGCTACATCCCAATCACCGATGCCGCGGCTCTGCTGGTCGCCCATTCCGAAGGCTATTTCGAAGACGAGGGGCTTGAGGCGGCCGCGCCGACCCTGATTCGTGGCTGGTCGCCGCTGATCGAGAGCTTTACGGCCAATCGCTTCAACCTCGTGCACCTGCTCAAGCCAATCCCGCTCTGGATGCGCTACCAGAACGGTTTCCCGGTCAAAATCATGTCCTGGGCTCATATTAATGGGTCGGCTGTAGTGACTGGCCGACATGTCGAGGTAAACGGCTTCGCTGACCTTGCGGGCAAGAGCGTGGCGGTTCCGTTTTGGTATTCAATGCATAACGTGGTACTGCAGATGGCGTTGCGCGACGCCGGGTTGGTACCCGTGATCAAGGACCAGGGCAGCAGGCTCGAAGCCAACGAAGTCAACCTGATGATCATGCCTCCGCCGGACATGCCACCGGCCCTGGCCGCCCGAACCATCGACGCCTACATCGTCGCCGAGCCGTTCAACGCGGCCGGCGAACTCCTGGCCCGGGGCAAACTGCTGCGGTTCACTGGAGATATCTGGAAGAATCACCCCTGCTGCGTCATTTGTATGAACGAGACCCTGACCCAGCGCCAGCCGGAATGGACCCAGAAGGTCATGAACGCCGTTGTCCGGGCGCAAGGACATATCCAGGACAACAAAAAGGAGATCGCGCACATGCTTTCGCGCGATGGCAAACGCTATCTCCCGATGCCCGCGAACGTCGTCGAGCGCGCAATGACGGTGTACGACCTGCCCGAATACGCCGAATCCGGCGCAGTGCGCCACCCCGAATGGGGCAATGGGCGCATCGATTTTTCACCCTGGCCCTACCCCTCGGCGACAAAGATGCTGGTCAGTGCCATGAACGAGACGCTGGTCGGCGGAGATACCACCTTCCTCGCGGGACTGGATCCCGACCACGTGGCCAATGATCTCGTCGACTACGACTTCGTGAAGGCTGCCATGGAGAAATACCCGTCTTGGCAGACCGCCCCCGGCGTGGATCTTGAGTCGCCATTCGTGCGCGAAGAGGTGGTTATCCTATGAACCGTACGGCAACCCTGAGCCTGCCCCGCTACACCGGTCGCGAATGGTTGATGGTCGCGGCCGGGGGCATGGACAGCCTCCGCAAACGCTTGCAGTACCCGATACTCGGGATCTCCATGCTCCTGGCGCTCTGGTGGTGGGGCGGCACGGTGATCGCCAACAACCCGGACACCATGGCCTTTGCCAGCTTTGCGCCCGGGCCGACGCTGGTGGCGTTCTGGGAAATGGTTTCGACGGGCGCCGTGTGGTCACCGATCGAGTCGAGCCTGAAACGGGTTGGCCTCGGCCTGATCTGGGCCATCGTGATCGGGGTGCCGCTGGGCGTGACCATTGGCTATTTTCTGCAGCTGAGGCAGATCACCCACGTGCCGTTCCAGTTCCTGCGGATGATCAGTCCCCTCGCCTGGATGCCGATTGCAGTGCTGGCATTCGCGACCTGGGATGCCGCGATCATCTTCTTGATCGCAGTGGCCGCGGTTTGGCCGATCACGTACGCCACCGCCCACGGTGTGCAGCGCATCGACCCGATGTGGTTCAAGGTCGGTCGGAATCTCGGGGCGGGGCCTTACCACACGCTGAGATACATCATCCTTCCCGCCATATCCCAGGACGTGTTTGCCGGAATCCGCCTTGCCGTCGGTGTCGCCTGGATCGTGCTGGTTCCGGCCGAGTACCTCGGCGTCACTTCAGGCCTGGGCTACGCCATCAACGACGCCCGCGACACACTGGAGTACGACAAGCTTGCGGCCATCGTACTGGTGATCGGCATCATCGGGTATCTGCTGGACGCAATTTGCGTGCGCCTGATCAAGCGCAGCAGTTATCGGGAGGAATGAGACGCCCACCTTGTTGGTAGCCCCCGGGTCAACCATCGGGTCGGCCACCTGCCTCAGCCTAGGGCGCCAGGATGGGGCGTCAGAGTAAACCGACAGGATAGAGCTTCTCATCAAGCACCAAAATGGGGCATTCAATTGGGGCACCAAGGATGGCTCGCCCCATTTTGGCGTCAATTACATGCCATTGGTGCATCAAACAGCTTACAAAGTGGACGTTTTCTGTGGCAGGCTTCCTGCATGGACCGCACTTACTATGCCAAACGCCCAACCCGAAATCGTTTTCTCCGACGGCGCATCAGCTGAGCAAGAAATCACCGTCCTGCTCGAAGCCGCCAAGCTCATCGGCAAGTCTCGAGACCCGGACGCCGCCATTTACCGGATCCTCGGATTGCTTTCGCAGCTGCTCGGCCTGAACCGCGGACGGGTCCTGTTACCGGACCCAGGGTCTGGGCAACTGCGCATCCGCCATGCCTACGGCCTCACCGAGGCCGAGCGTGCCCGGGGCGCATACAGCCTCGGCGAGGGGGTCAGCGGCCGCGTCCTGAAGACCGGTCAGGTTGCACTGATCCAGGATATCGATAACGAACCGGAATACCTCGCCCGAGCGGTGGATCGCGCCACCCTGCCGCAGGAGACGGTAGCCTACATCGCCGTCCCCATCCTTCAGGACGAAACGGTCGCAGGGGTACTGGCGGTGCACCGGCTGCGCAAGCGCAGCCGCCAGTTCAAGGACGATTTGAACGTTTTGCACGTAATCGCCGCGATGATCGGGCAGATCCTCCATATCCATCGGTTGATCGCCGAAAGCACCGCCGAACTCATGTCCGAAAACCGTTACCTGAAACGCGCACTCGACACCCAGGGAGCCAAATATGGGCTGCTGGGAGACAGCTCCGCGCTCCTGCACGTCCTGAAACAGGTCCACAGAATCGCAGACACACAGGCGACCGTGCTGATCACCGGCGACTCGGGCACCGGCAAGGAGAAGGTTGCCCGGATGATCCATCAAATCAGCCAGCGGGGTGATCGCCCGTTCATTTCGATCAACTGCGCGGCAATACCCGCGGATCTGCTGGAATCCGAACTGTTTGGCTACGAAAAGGGCAGCTTCACCGGGGCAACCTCGGCGAAGACCGGAAAAATCCAGATGGCGGACGGGGGCACGCTGTTTCTGGACGAGATCGGTGACATGCCGCAGGCCCTGCAGTCGAAGATTCTGCGAGTTCTGCAGGAACGCGTCCTTCAGCCCATCGGGGGCACGCGCGAGATCTCGGTGGATCTGCGCGTGATCGCCGCAACGCACAAGAATCTGCAGCTCGCGGTCAGTCACGGACAGTTTCGGCTCGATCTTTTCTACCGCTTGAACGTGATCCCCCTGTATATGCCAAGCCTGCGCGATCGGGCCGGCGACGTGCGTCTGCTGGCGCGCCACTTTCTCGACCAGTTCAACCATCGCCACGGCTGGAATGTGGTGCTGCAGGATGGGGTGCTCGAACGTCTCGAGGCGTTCGACTGGCCCGGCAACATCCGACAACTTGAAAACGTGCTCGAACGTTCGGTACTGCTTTGCACGACCGGTCAGATCGACGCCACGCTGATCGACGGCATCCTCCACGACGAGGCCCGCGTGTCGGCGCCGGCCAAGCAGCCGCGCGAGTTCCGACCCTCCATCGGTGAGCCCGCTTCCGCGTGGGACAGCCATGATTCGAGCATCCGACCTTACCGGCGCGTGGTCTCCTTCGAGGGCGAGTCGTTGCTGGAAGCCGTGCGGCGTTGCGGCGGCAACAAGACCCGGGCAGCGCTCTCGCTCGGACTGACGCCTCGACAACTCCGCTATCGGCTGAAGAAACTGGGCTTGACGCCGATGCCCGAGTGAGGGGCTGCTCTACCCTTAAAAAGGGCCACTCGGCCCGTCCGAGTGGCTGACCGTTTTGGGTCGGGTCGAGACACCCGATGACCGCTGGTGGCAGTGGCCGGCCCTTATGGAAAGCTTTCCATAAGGGCCGAATTGAGACGCTGTAAGTGCTTGCG
>SL_5KL_010_SEDDRAFT_10001631_pt1 | contig 13285 bp, 7 predicted proteins | sample SodLakKL_010_SED_FD_9118 | JGI IMG/M metagenome (IMG submission 9118)
AGGCTTAGCGTCGAAGTAGAACGTAGCCCTTTGTTCAGGAAGCTACATCGGACTGAAGGGATAGTACGCTACCGGAGATATCCCAACACCGATGTTTCGCCCCGCTTTTACCAGCTTAATGAGGAGATAGCAGCGGGCTCCGGCAGTCTCGACGTCGATGCGATGCTCACAGATAAGGAGGACCTCGTCCGCCGGATACAAGAGATAGGAATGGAGAATTTCAAGCGCTATTTCCTGTATCCCGAGCCCGGGGTAAGCACGGAGGAAATCGCCCGGGCATGTGACCTGCCGCTCCCGGAGGTGGAGAGGATAAACGATCTGATCGATGAATTCTCCGTCATGAGCGAGTTCTATAACCCGTCGGCGCTCAGTTCCGGATACGGGATTCGCTATTCCAGGGTAGCGTCAGTAGAGCGCACAGCCGAGGGATTCGTCATCGGCTACCTCTCGCCTTCCTATGCGCGGGGAAGGTACGCGATCGACTATGAGAGATTCGAGGAACTGAGGCAGGCCGGCTCTATCACGGGGGGTGAGGCAAAGGAGAGCAGAGACCTGTTCAAGAAGCTGGAGTTGCTGAACGCCCGTAAGGACACCCTGACGCGCATTTTGCAACACGTCGTGGAGAAGCAGGGGCCGTTTTTCCAGTCCGGAGACGCGAGGGCGCTCCTGCCCTTTACTCAGAAGGAGCTTGCCGAACTGATCGGGGTTGTGCCCAGCTCCATCAGCCGTTCCGTGGAGGGAAAGAGCCTTGAGACACCCTGGGGAGAAGAGAAAGCGCTCAAGGATTTCTTTCCGCGGCCGAGGATGTTCAGGAAGGAACTGGTGAAACAACTCCTGGAGACGGGCGAAGAGTTCCCCTCCGATGAGGCGATCAAAGCAAGATTGGAACAGGAGTTCGGCGTCTTCATCTCGCGGCGCTCGGTGGCAGGGTTGAGGAAGGAGCTAAGAATAGGCACGGCCTCGAAGAGAAAGAAGGCAGCCATCGAATCGTCGAACAGACAACTGGAGGACTAGTATGGGTTTCATCTTTACTATAGAAGAACGATGCAAAGGGTGCTATGCCTGCATTCGCAGCTGCCCGGCGAAGGCCATCAAAGTGAAGGAAGGGATAGCCGGGGTTATGGATGAGCGGTGCGTCGCCTGCGGTTACTGCATCAATATATGCGCCACGGGGGCAAAACAGACCAGGAGCGAAGTGGACCTGGTGCGGCAGCTGCTGGAAGAGCCGTCCCCGGTCATCGCCCTCCTCTCGTCGTCATTACCGGCCGCCTTTCCCGACATCAGGCCCAGGCAGGTAGTGTCTGCCCTGAAGAAGCTGGGGTTCAGCGAGGTCATGGAGGCCGCTTTCGGTGCTGAGCTGGTCTGTCGTGAGTACGCGAAGATTCTGGCCGAAAACCCGGGGAGGCCCATTCTCTCTTCTACCTGCCCGGCCATGGTCTCCTTCATCGAGAAATTCTACCCCGAGCTCATAGGTAACCTGGCGCCCATCGTGTCACCTGTCATCGCCATGGGCAGGATCATCAAGTGGCAGTACAACCCTGAGGCCAGGGTCGTCTTTATCGGGCCGTGCATTGCCAAGAAGGCGGAGACCGCGGATGAAATGGTCGGCGGACTTATCGACGCCGTACTGACGTTCCCGGAACTAGGCGAGATGCTGGGGGCAAAGGGGATCGATCCGGCTTCTGAGGAAGACGCTGAGTTGTCCGGCCCGGTGCCGAGCATGGGTCGCCTGTGGCCGGTGCCTGGTGGCCTGCTCAAGATAGCCGGGATCTCCACAGATATTCTGTCGCCTGACATCGTTGTGGCCGAGGGCATCGATCCTGCCATAAGCTGCCTGCGAGAATTCGTCGAGGGGAGAGCCAGCACCAAGTTCCTGGACATATTCTTCTGCCAGGGCTGCATAGACGGACCCGCCATAGATAATGACCTGAGTCTTTTTGAACGGAGAAGGGTAATAGCTGATTATGCTTTGAAGCAGACCGATCCTGGTCGGACCCAAAGCGACCTCGAGAAATATGCCGGGATCGACCTGAGCCGCAGATTCACAGACCGGCATACCGTCTTGCCCGTCCCCGACGAGAAGGAGGTCAGCAGGGTCCTGGGGCAGATCGACAAGCTGGGATCGGAGAACCAACTCAACTGCGGTGCCTGCGGCTACAGGTCCTGCCGTGAGCTGGCCACCGCCGTCTGCCAGGGAGTGGCGGAGCCGGAGATGTGCTGGCCTTACCTGGTGGATAGACTGCAGGGTACTCAGGACGAACTCATCAGGATTGAGAAGATGACCTCTCTCGGCCAGATGGCCGCCTCGATTGCACACGAGATCAACAATCCTTTGGCGGGTGTCCTCGTGTATAACAAGCTGCTATCGAAGAAGCTGGCCAACGGTACGGACAGGAAGGAGGAGTCTCTGGACTACCTCTCGAAGATGTGGTCGGAGGTGAGCCGTTGCTCCAGGATAATCCGCAACCTCCTGGATTTCGCCCGCCAGAGCGAGCCTATGCTGAGACTTGTGGAGGTCAACCAGGTCATAGAACAGGTGCTGGCGATGGTGGGACATCAGGCGCAGCTTCAGAATGTGGAGGTTGTGAAGGAATTCAGTCCTTCTCTGCCGAATGTCATGGCAGACTTCGACCAGCTTCAGCAGGTGTTCACCAACCTCAGTCTGAACGCCATCCAGGCCATGTCTGAAGGGGGGACGCTGACTTTCCGCACCTCGGTGGAGAACAACAAGGTGAGGGTCGATGTCCAGGATACAGGCTGCGGTATTCCCAAGGAGCACCTCAACAAGCTCGGTACACCCTTCTTCACGACGAAAGAGAAGGGCAAGGGTGTCGGGCTCGGAGTGGCTGTAGTGTACGGAATCGTAGAGCGTCATGAGGGTAAGGTTTCGGTGCAAAGCGAGGTCGGGAAGGGAACTGTATTTACCGTATACCTGAGGGTCAACAAGGATGAAAAGAGCTAAGATACTTGTAGTTGACGATGAAGCCATTGTCCGGGAATCGCTGGGCGACTGGCTGAGGGACGCCGGCTACCATGTACTCACCGCTGAAGATGGGGCCGCGGCACTGGAGGTTGTCGAGAGGGAAAAGCCCGGCATCATGATTGCCGACCTGGTAATGCCCGGAATGGACGGCATTGAGCTGATGAAGAGGGCTAAAGCGCTGCTGCCCGGGATCGAGGTCATCATTATTACGGCCTACGCCAGCATCCCCACCGCCATCGCTGCCATGAAGGAAGGGGCGTACGACTACATCGAAAAGCCCTTCTGCCCCGAGAGGACCGAGTTGCTGGTTGAGAAGCTGTCCCAGTATCGGGCCCTGGTTGAGGAAAACGTGTCCCTGCGTCAAAAGCTGGAGGGGCAGTACCGTTTTGAGAATATCATCGCCAAGAGTTCCAAGATGCAGCGGTTGATCGAACTCATTAAAGTGGTGGGTAAGAGCAACGCCACAGTACTGATCACAGGCGAAAGCGGGACGGGCAAGGAACTGGTGGCCCGCGCCATCCACTCTCAAAGCCATCGTCACAGCAAGCCCTTCATAGCCGTTAGCTGTGCCGCTCTCCCGGAGAGCCTCCTGGAGAGCGAGTTGTTCGGCCACGAGAAGGGCTCTTTCACCGGGGCCTACACTCAGAAGAAAGGCAAGTTTGAATTTGCCAACGGGGGGACGCTCTTCCTGGACGAAATCGGCGAGATGAGCGCCAATACGCAGGTGCACCTGCTGAGGGTGCTGGAGGAGAAGGAGTTCGCCCGCGTTGGGGGCAATGAGCCCATCAAGGCCGATGTAAGGGTGATTTCGGCAACAAACAAAGACCTGCGCAAGGCTATAGAAGACGGAGAATTCCGCGAGGACCTGTACTATCGGCTAAACGTCGTTAACATCGAATTGCCGCCCTTGAGAGAGCGGAAGGAGGATATACCCCTGCTCGCCGAGCATTTTCTGGACACATTTGCCTTGGAGAATGGCAAGGAGATCAAGGGCTTTACGTCCGATGCTCTGCAGTTTCTGCTTGATCATGACTGGCCGGGCAACGTTCGCGAGCTGGAGAACGCCGTCGAGCGAGCGGTCATCCTGGCCAGGGATAACCTTATCACCGTCGCCGACATGCCCCAGAGAGGCGTGGTGCCTGCGTCTGCAACGACGACCGGGAAGTGCCTGAAGGAAGTGGAGAAGGAGCATATCCTGGCTGTTCTGCGTAGAACCAGCGAGAACTACAGCGAGACGGCGAGGATCCTGGGAATCACCAGGATGACGCTCTACAGGAAGGCAAAGGAGTACGGCCTGACTGTAAAGAAAATGAACAATGAGTGACTAATTTTGTTACACGAGCGGCAAGGATGCCCCAGGGTACGTCCTTAGAGCAGACCGCCTCCCGATCGGGAGGCGGTCTGCTTCATCTTGGCAAGATAATTGCTATACATGAGGTTGGAAGGTCTGCCTGGGTAAGCAGGATGTGGCAGACAAATCGCGAAGAGCAAAGTAAGAAAGGAGGTCTGATTATGAGCAAGCAGACAGAGCGAGCAGAACAGGCAAAGGAAAAGGAGGCTAGAGAGATGAAACCGGTATTGATCGTTGAGGACGAAGCCATCATGCGGGAATCGCTACGGGACTGGCTCAAAGATGGGGGTTATGAGGTGGAGACTGCCGAGGAAGGAGAGGAGGCTCTGGAGAAGATCGCCAGGAAGGACTTCGGTGTCGCGGTTCTCGACCTGAGGCTGCCCGGTGAGAACGGGCTGGAGGTGCTGAAGAAAGCCACGGAGCAAGACCCCAACCTCAAGGGGATTATCATCACCGCCTATCCCTCCATCGAGACAGCAGTGACCGCGATGAAGATGGGGGCAGTTAACTACATAGTGAAGCCATTCTCCCCCGACGCCCTTGAGAGGGCGATCCAGGAGGTTCTCGGTCCCATACAGGTGGAGATAAAGAGGGAAGAGGAGACGGGGCCGGAGGCACGCGCAGTCGACCTCGCCGTAACGGAGGCGCCTGAGGTCGAGGAACCAATAACCATAACCGAGGCGCCTGAGGTTGAGGAACCAATAACCGTAGCCGAGGAGGACATTCCGGCCCACCTCGCGCAGGGCCAGACGCACTTCAAAGCCGGCCGCTACGGGGAGGCTCTGCGAGAGTTCGAGTCCATCTTGCGCGTAGCCCCGGGGCACATAGAAACCCGGACTTGGGTTCGAAAGACGAAAGAAGCACTGGCGCAGCCCAGTGTCGAAGTGACCGAAGACGAGGCGGTCGAGCAGGAGGCGAAGACCAGCGAGTGCATCTGGGCAAGGATGGGCGTGATCTCCTACAGGATCTGCACCCATGACTATGACTGTCTCGCCTGCGAGTTCGACCAGACGATGCAGGAGAAGATAGCCGCCGGCGAGGCGTCGGAGGTGGACGAGGCTCTGGAGAGGCTGATCGAGTTGCCGGCACATCAACGGCTGTGCCGCTATGCCCTCAAGTCCGATGTCTCCTATCGACTCTGCACCCACGTGTTTCAATGCGCCACCTGCGAGTTCGAGCAGTCAATGCAGGACGCCCTGGAGCGCAAGCTTGTCAAGCTGTCGGCCCGGCGCGAAGCGTTGCAGAAGAAGAGAGCAAGGTCCGAGGATAGCTAGGCGCGTGAGCAGCCAGGGGCACGGGTTCGACAGGCACAGGGGGGGTCAGCTGTCCTATCGGAGGCTGACCCCCTTCTGCGCCTGTGCCCTGGCAGGGTAGCGGCCGGTGCCGGAGCCGGTGGGCCTCACAAGACCGGCTCGGTATGCCCGCATCATCGGAGATCCGGGTGCCCGGTCCCGCATCGGAGCGACCGGAAACACCCCGGACAGAGGGCCGCCCGATTTCCCCTTCGCGCCCTTTTGCCTTTTGCCACGGGGTCTGTTATACTTCTGCGCTGTGCCACGAGCTATTTTGTGGATGGAACGGGTGGCTACAGCGCTTTCGTAGTAGCCACCCTTTTTTCATGGCCAAGTCTTAAGGATCGAGGTGAGTCTTACGATGGAAGTGCTTAGTCCTTACAAAGAAGCCACGGATGTGATACTGGAGGCGGGTGGTGAACCTCTCAAGCTATGTTACCAGTGTGGTCTATGTACCGGCACCTGTCCCTGGAACCTGGTGCGCAGTTTTCTCGTCCGCCGTATGATGCATGAAGCCCAGATCGGGGCCACCGATTTCGGCAGCGAGGATGTGTGGACCTGTGTCACCTGCCGGGCCTGTGTCCAACGGTGTCCGCGCGGCGTCGAGATTATCGACGTTATCAGGGCGATACGCCGGTCGGTTGCCAGCCTTGGTATCGGCGTCATTCCCGATGCCTTGAGAATCTCGGCCAAGAACATCGCCGGAGTCGGCAACCCTCTTGGCGAGGCACCTGAGAAGCGCAATGACTGGGCGCAAGAACTCAAGGTGAAGGACTTCGCGGCCGGTACCGACGTGTTGTACTTCCCCTGCTGTGTTCCCTCGTACGACGCCGATGTAAAGGTGGTCGCCCGCTCCACGGCCGCGATCTTCAATAAGCTGGGGATCGACTACGGCCTGATAAGCACCGAGGCGAAGTGCTGCGGCGAAGCCATCAGGAAGGCCGGCCATGAAGACACGTTCATGAGCCTGGCCCAGAACAACATCGAGCTCTTCAGTAAGAGCGGGGTGAAGACTGCAGTGGTCGCCTCCCCGCACTGCTACCATACTTTCAAGAACGAGTATCCCGAGCTCGGCGCAAACTTCGAAGTATTGCATGTCAGCCAGTACCTGGCTTCCCTGGTCGAGCAGGGGAAGCTGAAGCCCTCCAAGAAGATAGAGAAGAAGGTGATCTACGCCGACCCCTGCTATCTGGGGCGACATAACGAGATCTACGACGAGCCAAGGAGTGTCCTGCGAAGCATTTCCGGCCTGGAGTTGGTTGAGTTCATCGACGCCCGTGACCAGGGACTGTGTTGTGGGGGCGGTGGCGGCAGAATCTGGATGGATACGCCCAAGGGAGAACGATTCTCCGACATAAGAACGGAGCAGGCCCTGGAGAAGGGCGCGGATGTAATAGCCGTAGCCTGCCCCTATTGCGTACTCAACTACAGGGATAGCGTGCTTTCGATGGGCAAGGGAGAGAGCATACAGGTCAAGGATATCACTGAGCTAGTTGCCGAGGCGTTGTGATGAGAAACGAGTCCGGGGTGTAACAACCCGGGACTGAACATGTGAAAACNAGCATTTTGACTGAGANGGAGGAATGCTATGGAAGAATCAAAGGTCGGTGTTTATATTTGTCACTGCGGGCTGAACATCGCCGGTGTGGTGAATGTAGAGGAGGTGGCCAGGTATATCGGAACTCTGCCCAATGTCGCGGTGGCCCGTACCTACAGGTACATGTGCTCCGATCCGGGGCAGGACCTTGTCAAGAAGGACATCAAGGAACTGGGGATCGACCGGGTTGTGGTGGCTTCCTGCTCCCCGAGGATGCACGAGCTTACGTTCCGTAAGGCCGTTGAGGACGGCGGGCTGAACCCCTACCTGTATGAACATGCCAATATCAGGGAGCATTGTTCCTGGGTTCACGATGACAGGAAGCTGGCCACTGACAAGGCCAAGGACTTAATCAGGGCCGCTGTGAAGCGCGTGCATCATCATGAGCCGCTGGTGATCAGAGAGATCCCGCTCAACCCTAACGTGCTGGTTATCGGCGGTGGGATTGCGGGGATGCAGGCCGCGCTGGACATCGCCAACGGGCAGAACCACGTGTATCTGGTGGAACGGGATCCCAGCATCGGTGGGCACATGGCACAGCTCGACCGGACCTTCCCGACCCTGGACTGCTCCGAATGCATTCTCACCCCCAAGATGTCTGACGTGGGACATCATCCCTTTATCGAGCTTATGACCTACAGCGAGGTGGAGGAGGTTTCGGGCTCCATAGGCAATTTTGCTGTCAAGATAAAGAAGAGAGCACGTTATGTAGATGAGAGCAAATGTATAGGGTGTGGGGATTGCGAGGAAAAGTGTCCCCGCCGGACTGAGAGCGAGTTCGAGATGGGGCTGTGTTCGAGAGGCATGGTCTATATTCCCTTTCCGCAGGCCATTCCCAATACTGCTACGCTCGATAAGAGGGAAGAACGACCCTGTAAGGCGGCCTGTAAGGAGGCCTGCCCGATTCACATGAATGTTCTGGGCTACACATCTCTGATCAAGGAAGGAAACTTCGAAGAAGCTTATGAGGTCATAAGAAGGACCAACCCGCTTCCTTCTGTGTGCGGCCGGGTCTGTTATGCTCCCTGTGAGCAGGCCTGTAATCGGGGGCAGTTCGATGAACATATAGCTATTAGAGAGCTCAAGCGTTTTGCTGCCGACCATGAACAGGAGTTGGGCAAGGGCAAGGCTGTGCCGGCCGAGAGGACAAAAGAGGAAAGGGTAGCTATCGTGGGCTCCGGTCCCGCCGGCCTGTCATGTGCTTATGAACTGGTCAGGCAGGGGTATCCGGTCACGGTGTTTGAGGCCGGTCCCGAGGCCGGGGGGTTATTGCGCTGGGCCATCCCTGAATATCGCTTGCCTCGAGAGATGCTCAGCAACGATATCAGCTACATAGAAGGCCTGGGGGCAGAGATCAAGACGAACACCCCTGTGAAGAACCTGAGCGAAGTATTCGGCCAGGGGTACAAAGCCGTTTTCCTGGCCACGGGCGCCGACATCAGTCAGAAGATGGGGATTCCGGGGGAGAATACCCCGGGGGTACTTCATGCCCTTGACTTCCTGAAGCAGGTTAACTTTGGGAGCAAGGTCGACCTAGGGAGTAAGGTGGCTGTGATCGGCGGTGGTAACGCCGCGGTTGACGCAGCCCGAGTAGTGCGGCGTCTGGGTGTTGGCGAGGTAACCGTTGTCTATCGCCGCAGCCGCGACGAGATGCCGGCCCACCCCGCTGAGGTGGCTGAATTGGAGCATGAGGGAGTCAAGATCCAGTTCCTGGCAGCACCGGTCAAGGTGCTATCGGAGAACAACGCGGTGACAGGAATCGAGTGTATTCGTATGGAGATGGGGGCTACCGACTCCAGCGGTCGCCGGCGCCCGGTACCCGTCGAAGGCTCGGAATTCACCATGGACGTTGACAACGTTATCATGGCTATCGGACAGGGCGTCGACAAATCGATGCTGCCCGAAGGATTGAGCTATACCAGCTGGGGAACTCTTGATGTCGACCCGGTTAGTCTGCAAACCAACATCGATGGTGTCTTCGCGGGCGGAGACGTGGTCTCCGGCCCGGCCGACGTTATCGCTGCCATAGCCGCCGGTAAGAAGGCTGCCTGTTCCATAGACGCGTATTTGACAGGCGAGGAACTGAGCGTCGAGGACGATGGGCGAGTAGAGAAGCTCAGTGATGAGGAACTCGCGAGCATTAAGGAGCGCTTTGTTTCCCGGGCCAGGGTAAGGGCCGGCAAACTAGACCTCGAGAAGAGGATGAAGGATTTTGGAGAGGTTGAGGGCACTTACTCGCCCGAGGAAGCTCGAGAGGAAGCGGGGCGCTGTCTGGCTGCAGCGGTGGAAGGGTGTTTCGAGTGCGGCGAGTGCCAGGCGGTATGTGAGGCTAAGGCCATTGATTTCGGGCAAGAGGACGAGGTTGTCGAGGTAGAGGTCGGCACCATTATCGTCGCGACAGGGTATGATCAGTTCGATCCTTCCGGCATACCACAATACGGGTACAAGAAGCTGGACAACGTCTTGACCGGGCTTGAATTCGAGCGGATGACCTGTGCGGCAGGACCGACCGAAGGCAGGATCCAGTTGAAGGATGGCCGGCAACCCGAGAGCGTGGCTATCGTGCACTGTGTCGGTAGCCGGGATCAGAACTACCACGAGTATTGTTCCCGGGTATGCTGTATGTACGGGCTGAAGTATGCCCATCTGGCCAAGGAACTGGCCAGTGCCGACGTATACGAGTTCTATATCGACATGCGTTGTTTCGGAGAGGGCTACGAGGAGTTCTACAAACGTCTTTCGGAGGAGGGCGTTAACTTCATACGGGGTAAGGTGGCCAGAGTCACCGATGAGGCACAGACCGATGAAGAGCAGGGCAAGCTGATCGTGGTCAGCGAAGATACGCTTTTGGGCAAGATGATCCGGGTGCCCGTGGACATGGTCATCCTGTGCTCTGCCCTGGAAGCGCGCTCGGACGCCGAAAACGTCGGCAGAATCTTCAATATCAACCGGAGGGCAGACGGCTTCTTCCTGGAGAGGCATGTTAAGCTGGACCCCGTAGCTACTCCGACAGACGGTATTTTCATCGCCGGCTGCTGTGAGGCCCCCCGGGACATCCCGGACACCGTGGCTCAGGCCGAGGCAACGGCGGGCAAAGCACTGTCCCTGATAACGAAGGGCACAGTAACGCTGGAAGCTGCCATTTCAACGGTGGATGAAGCTATCTGCCATGGGTGCGGACGCTGTGAGGAGATCTGTGCATTCTCGGCCCCCAAGGTCATAAGCAAGAACGGCAACCTGATTTCCAGCGTCAACGAGGCGCTGTGCAAAGGATGCGGTTCGTGTGCCGTGGTCTGTCCCACAGGGGCAATAGGGGTAAAACACTTCACCCAGGAAGAGATACTCGCTCAAGTTAGTGCTTTGACGGAGGCGCACTGATGGCTGAATTCGAACCTCAGATTATTGCTTTTTGCTGCAACTGGTGCACGTATGCTGCCGCCGACCTCGCGGGAACAAGCCGCGTTCATTATCCGCCCAATGTCCGGATCGTGAGAGTTATGTGCGCCGGTATGGTGAACCCGATATACGTGCTCAAGGCCTTCGAAGGTGGCGCCGATGGGGTTCTGGTGGCCGGCTGTCATCATACAGATTGTCACTACATAGACGGTCCTGTGAAGTGTGATGATATGGTCGAGAAGCTCAGAGAGGTGCTCCATGTGCTGGGTCTGGAAGATGAGCGCTTCAGGCGTGAGCTCGTAGCCGCATCCGAAGGAGGCCTGTTCGCCCGGACGATCAGTGAAATGGTGGGGGACCTCAAGAAGCTGGGACCGTCACCTTTCAAAGCTAAGACGGAGGCTCTGGCATGAACTTAGAAGACATCATCCAGAAGACCAAGACCTACTACTGCCTGGAGTGCGGCAAGTGCACAAGCATATGTCCGGTTGCCCGGTACGACTCGGGTTTCACGCCGCGGGGGATGATCGAGAATGCCCTTCTGGGATTCGGGGATGAGCTGGTGCTCAATCAGAAGCTCTTCTCCTGCCTGACCTGCTACAAATGCCAGCCGGAATGTCCCAGCGACGTCGACTTTCCGGTCTTCGTGCGCGAAGCGCGGGGCATAGCTCAGGACAACGGTCAGTCCGGAGTCTGTGCCCACTCGGGCCAGTTGCAGACTCTGGCCCGGCTCATGACTAGCCCCGACGTCAGGCAGAACAGGCTGGAATGGCTCTCCAGGGAGTATCGGGTATCCGAAGACAGCGATGTTCTGCTCTGGGTGGGGTGTGCCCCCTATTTCGAGCCCATCTTCCGGGACATCGAGTTCAGTGCGCTCGGCATAATCAAGTCCAGCCTGAAGACCATGAACGCGCTGGGGATTGAGCCCAGGCTGCTTCCCAATGAGCGGTGCTGCGGCCACGACGCTCTCTGGACCGGAGATATCGAGACATTCAGGAGACTGGCCGAGCACAATGCAGGCCAGATCAAGGAGGCAGGCATCAAGAAGATAGTCTTCTCATGTCCCGAGGGTTATCGCACGTTCAAGATGGACTATCCCAATTATGTCAACCTGGGCTGCGAAGTGCAGCACTTCTCCGAATTCGTGGCCGAGAACATAGGTAAGAACGGGCTCAAACTCAAGGAAATCAAGAAGAAGGTCACCTATCAGGATCCGTGCCGGCTGGGAAGGCATATGGGCGTCTATGATGCGCCGCGGAAGGTGCTGGAATCGATTCCAGGCATAGAACTGGTCGAGATGAAGCACAGCGGGCTGGACGCAATCTGCTGCGGCACGAGTGCTTTCACCAACTGCGACTCGTACTCCAATCTGCTTAGGGCTGAGAGGTTATCCGAGGCGGCCGCGACGGGGGCGGAGACGCTGATAACTGCCTGCCCCAAATGTCAGACCCACTTCAGGTGTGCCATGACAGACAGGGGAGAAGAGCATCGATCGACTCCCAGGGTCGAGGTAATGGATCTGGCGAACCTGGTAGCTAATGCCACGGGAGAGTAACAATGACTAACGGTGAAAACGGACGCAAATCGGTACTGGTAGTAGGTGGTGGAATAGCCGGGATTCAGTCTTCACTTGACCTGGCCAATATGGGCTTCAAGGTGTATCTGGTGGAGAAGTCCCCCAGCATCGGGGGCCGAATGGCGCAGCTCGACAAGACGTTCCCTACCAATGACTGTGCCATGTGTATCTTGGCTCCCAAGATGATCGAGGCCAGTTCGCACTCTAACATAGAGCTCCTGACCTATTCCGAAGTGGAGAAGGTCTCGGGAGAGGCCGGGGACTTCAAGGTCAAGGTGAAGAGGAAATCGTCTTTTGTCGATTGGGACAAATGCACCGGATGCGGTCTATGCGTGGAAGGATGCCCCGTCATCATACCGGACGATTTCGACCAGGGCATAGGGTCAAGAAAGGCCATATACCTGTATTTCGCTCAGGCCGTGCCCAAGAAGTGCGTCATCGATAAGAGGGAGGAACGGCCCTGCAAAGCCGCCTGTATAGACGCCTGCCCTATTCATACCAACGTGCCCGGATATATCAAGCTCATCGCAGAGAAACAGTTCAAGGATGCGTACAAGCTCATCAGGGAGACCAATCCTTTCCCGGCCGTTGTCGGGCGGGTGTGCTACGCACCTTGCGAGGAAGCCTGTAATCGCGGGCAGATGGACGAACCCTTGTGTATCCGTGATCTCAAGAGAGTTCCCGGCGACCAGTGGAATATCGAGGAACTGGAAGTCCCGACGGTAACAAAGACGGACAAGAAGGTGGCGATCGTAGGATCGGGTCCTGCCGGTCTAACGGTGGCCAATGACCTGGCCTTGAAGGGACATGATGTAACCGTCTTCGAGGCCCTTCCCGAGCCGGGAGGTATGCTGCGCGTGGGCATACCCGAGTATCGCCTGCCCAAGGAGATACTGCGCCAGGAAATCGGCTACATCGAGAAGCTGGGCGTGGAGATAAAGACCGGCGTCCAGGTCGGAAAGGACATCAAACTTGCGAAACTGAAGAAAGACTATGATGCCATTTTCCTGGGTACGGGAACGCATGGCGGTATGAGGCTCGGAGTGGAGGGCGAGGACCTTCCCGGGGTAATGGAAGGAATAGCGTTTCTCCG
>SL_5KL_010_SEDDRAFT_10001633_pt1 | contig 13280 bp, 12 predicted proteins | sample SodLakKL_010_SED_FD_9118 | JGI IMG/M metagenome (IMG submission 9118)
GTGAGATGATGCGCTGCAGCAGCCAGCACGGTGATCAGCTGGCTGGGCGTGAGCCTGTTGGAGGTGGACAAGCCGCTTCCATCGTGCAGTGAGCCAAGATCGGGTTCCATGCCATATGCATCCCAATGGTCGGTGATGGCCTTCAGCCCGGCCTTCCTGCTCCCTTCATCCTGGTCCGCGTGGCCAATGGTTTTTAGCAGGTTTTCGGCATAGGTGTTGACGCTCGACATATTGGTCCTGTATATGATATCAAAAAGGCTTGGAGATGTCCAGCTGGCAATATCCTCCCGGCTATCGAGCGGGATGACCCCGTCGAGTTCGGCGCGGCGATGGGTGGTCGCCTGTCCGTTCACGTCGATCTCGTGGGCCACCAGGTAATCTTTCAGCCTTTGTGCCGCAAAGTGGGGCGGATCCGGCATGGATCCCCGCACGGGAAAGCTCTCCGCACCCAGGGGGACGGTCCCGGTAAGGTGCCGTTCAGCGGCATAGGGTGCGCCAAAGATGTATACCTGGTCCCCGCTGCCAATTGGGCCTGTGGTGACATCATTCAAGAAAGACATATGGGCGATCAGCGGATCGGTATGGCTGACCCATGCCGGATCGCCAAGGGCGTCTCCTGCATCGAAATATACCGTATACTCATTTTCGTGGACGGTTAATCCGCTGGAACCGGCACCAAAATAGTTGCCTATATGACTCCAGAGCCATCGGGGCGGNACCATTTCNTCATCAAAAACCCGTTCATCTGCGATGATGTGACCATCTATCCGTTCAATTCCATCTGCCCTGAGCGCTTCTGCCCATTCCGCATAAACAGAATCCAGTGCCAATGAGTCGTGCATGGCAAAAGTCCCGAAAGCCGGATCGCCCGATCCCTTAATATACAGATTGCCTTGCAATACCCCGTCATCTGTAATCTCTCCATCGTGCTGAAGAATGGTTTCATACAGGAAATCATGCCCGAGCATAAACAAGGCCGATGTGGTCGTGAGTAGCTTTTGCGTCGATGCGGGCACCAGGCGCTGGTTGCTGTTGTGCTCCAGGATCAGGGTGTCGCCCGTGACGTCGTAAACCATCAGTCCCCAGCTTGCATGTTGCAGCGCTTCCTGGTCAGCAAAGGCTTCGTAATGCCTTTTTAGCGGTGAATCTGCTGATAAACAACCGGAAATGAACAAGAAAAACGTGCTGAGCAGCAGGCTGGATAACGTAAACATTTTTGGTTGCATAGGCGAATGATTATGTTGTTGATGGCGTATAACCGATGATTATTGAATTGGTGCCAAACGAGCCAGGGTGGCCTTGGTTTGGATTTACGGTAGCTTATCGGTGATCCGCATATTGGGATTACCGCCCAAACACGGAGATCCGAAAATACCTGCCCGGGTGTTTGCGGATGTCTTCCAGCAGTTTTTCCAGTTCATCGGAGGCATTGCTGAGGTTGTGATACAAGCTTTCATCCTGGATGAGCATCCCGGCAGAGCCTTCGCCTTCGTTGATCTTTTCCAGGATCATCGACAGCTCGGTGATCGCAAAATTGGCCTGTGAGATGGTTTGTTGGAATTCATCCGAGGTGAACTGGTCGCTCACGTCGCTGATGTTTTCCAGGATGTGGTTGATCACCTCCTGGTTGTCGTCCAGGTTGTGCAGGATGGCCTCGGCATGCTCCATGATGCGGCTGAACCGGTTAAGTTCGGCTGACATCGTCCTGTCGAGCTGGGTTGCCGTGGACTCCATTTGTTTCATCGTAATTTCGAAACTTTCCATTCCGGCCGTAATCCTTTCCCTGTTTTCTTCACGCAGGATGTCGTTGAGCGCCACGAGCAGGGTGTCTGCTTGTCCCATCAGGCGCACAGCCTGGTCGCGCACCGGACCGATCTGTGCTTCGATTTGTTCGGTCATTCCCGGCTCTTTGATCCCTGTGAGCGTATCACCGCTGCTGATGAGCTCCTGGTGGTCGCCAAGGGCCACGACAATCTTATTGGTGCCCACAATTTCGGAGGTGAGCCTGGCCATGGAGTTGACAGGAATGTCGATCTGGCGGTCCACGGTAGCCGTGACCACCACTTTCCCTGATCCATCCGGATGAAATGCGATGCGGTGTACTTGTCCGACGTTCACCCCGTTAATGGTCACCGGGTTGGTTTCCATCAAGCCGGTGACGTCTTCATATACAATGTGAAAGCGGATTTGTGGGGTAAAGATGTCTGTGCCGCGGAGGTAGTTGATGCCCCAGACAAAGATGAACAGGGCTACGGTGATCAAGATGCCCAGCTTTACTTCGCGCTTTTTTCTGAAATTCTGCATAACAGTGCATTATTGGGTCTCCCGTGCCTGCAACAAGCGGATGGCCTCCCTGGCAGGAATCCTTTCATTATCCATAAAGGCCACCACAAAGGCATCATGATACCCCTTGTCCTGCAGCGTCCTCTGGACCTCATTGGCTTTTTCAAGACTTTGTTCATTGCCTGCGGCATACCGGTACAGTCCCTGGTAATGATACACGTATAGGTCGTCAATGCCATTGAACCTCGGGTCATTCACGGACACTTTGTCGGCCATGCTGGTAAACTGAACCCGGAAAATGATCTCGCCCTCTGCTTCGTCCGCAATATCGGTGCTGTCGGTCGTGCCAGCTGAATCGCTCCCGTTTGCCGGACCTGAAACCTCATCCGCATACGTGGTGGCTTCCTCATCCAGCCGGTTGCGGTACCTGTTCTGCTCAGCAAAAATCGCATCCTGTTCTTCTTTGTAATCGCGGAAAGCCCTGAAGATGGCTGAGGCGAGGTAGGCCTGTCCGGAGGAGGACATCAGGTACTGTTCCTCGGCGGAATTGCTGATGAAGCCCGTTTCCACCAGTATCCCCGGCATGGCAATTTCATAAAGGACCAGGAATCCGGCTTGCTTCACCCCGCGGTCGATGCGTCCCGCCCTGTCACGAAACTGGTCCTGCACCAGCGAGGCCATTTTCAGGCTCTGGTCGAGATAAGCATTTTGATAAAGCGAAAAAATGATATTGGCCTCAGGCGAATGGGGGTCGAAACCGTCATAGGTCTCCAGGTAATCATCCTCATAGAGAATGGATTTATTCTCCCGCCTGGCTACTTCAAGATTGGCTTCACTGCGGTGCAGGCCCATCACAAAAGTCTCGGTGCCCTGTGCCCGCCGTGATGACGCACTGTTGCAGTGGATGGAGATAAACAGATCTGCCTTGTTGTCGTTGGCGATCTGTGCCCTTTCGTGCAGGGGCACAAACACATCTTCCTTCCTGGTAAAGATGACGTCTACCTCAGGAAGGTACTCCCGGATGTATTCTCCCAGCCTCAGTGAGATGGCCAGGGCGATGTCTTTCTCATTGGACCGCCTGCCTACGGCGCCATAATCGCGGCCACCATGTCCCGGGTCAATCACCACGGTGTTGACTGCTGAGCCGGTGGCACCAAGCTCGAGCGTACTGCAGCACGCAATCAATACCAGGATACCAAAAAAAGCGACCAGACGTTTCACTTAAGATAAGCTATTTTTCGTTAGTTTTGCCAGTGTTTTGCTGTTGGTGGATTTGCTTGTATAACGCAATTTCTACAAAAATAATATTAAATCACTTTGTGCACAAAAAACACCATCAGGTTTTTTCTTGTTTTCATGGTCTTTCAGACATGGTGCATTGCCGTGTTTGGACAGGAGGGATTGGAGACAGATACCCTGCCACCGGTCCCCGGCGATGAGATGCAGTTGCTGCAGGATACCCTGGCAACGGATGCAGCAGGCGAAGAGGAGCCAGAACGTCTGGAAGGCACGTCGGTAATCCTTGAAGACAAGGTGGAATACTCCGCGGAAGACACCATTTTTCACGATATCCGCAATCAAAAAGTCTTCATTTACGGCAATGCAGACTTGCGCTACGAGGACATGCACCTGAGCGCGGACTTCATCGAAATCGATTTCAGCAAAAACGAGCTGTTCGCCAGCGGATTGCCGGACACTGCCGGTGTTGTGCAGGGCAAGCCCGTCTTCCGGGAGGGTGCACAGAGTTTTCAGTCTGATGAGCTCCGCTACAACTTTGAAACCCGCAGGGGACGTACCATAGGTGTGGTGACCGAGGAAGCGGATGGCTTTGTGCACGGCGATGTGGTTAAGCTGCAGCCTACGCGGGAAGTCCACGTGGCCGAAGGAAAATACACCACCTGTGACCATCCCGAACCCCACTTCCATATTGCGTTCAGGCGTGCCAAGATCATTCCCGACGATAAAATCGTATCCAGCCTGGCCTACCTGGTAATCCGTGATGTGCCGACACCACTCTTCGTGCCTTTTGGCTTCTTTCCAAACAGGCGAGGCCAGGCCTCTGGCATCCTGATACCCAGCTATGGAGAAAGCCGCAACCGTGGTTTTTACCTTGAAAATGGCGGCTTCTACTGGGGAATCAACGACTACATTGATCTTTCCATCAGGGGCGACATCTTTTCCCGCGGAAGCTGGGCGCTTCGCCTGGGCTCAGATTATGCGGTCAGGTACCGCTACAGTGGCAATGTGAACCTGGGCTATGCCGTCAACGTGCTTGGAGAACGAAACCTGCCTGGTTATGAGCGGAGCAGGGACTTTCGCATTCAATGGAGCCACAGCCAGGCGCCACAAGCGCATCCCACGAGAAACTTCCGCGCCAACGTCAACATCGTCAGTGCCCAGACCAGCCGCTTCAACCCCGTTTCCGACGACGATTACCTCTCCAATACCTTTTCTTCCAATGTGTCTTACTCGCGCAGTTGGGCCAACCGGTACAACTTGTCTGCCAACCTCAGGCACAGCCAGAACATCAACAACCGGATGGTTGATATGACGCTGCCCGACATCAACTTCAACGTCAGCAGGTTTTACCCCTTTCGCAGCAACAGCTCACCTTCAGATATGCGTTGGTTTGAAGACATCAACATGACCTATAGCATGTCGGCGCGAAACCAGATAAGCATTGCCGACAGCCTCTTGTTTACCCAGGACGCTCTTTCAGCCTTCAGGAGCGGGGTGCGGCATGAGATTCCGATCAGCTATTCTACACGCGTACTCAATCATTTCAATCTCAGCTCCAACATCAATTACAACGAACGCTGGTATTTCAGTACCATCCGGGAATCCTGGGAAGCCGGTTACGATGAAGATGATGTGTTTATTGATGACCAGATGGGCGAAGTGGTGCGCGACACCATCTCTGAATTTGCCGCAATACGCGACTTTAGTTTTTCCACCGGTTTGAGCACGCGGCTCTATGGGATGATGCAGTTTCAGCGCGGACCCGTCACAGCCCTGCGGCATGTGATGACCCCCAATGTGGGCTTTTCCTTTCGCCCCGATTTCGCCGATCCGTTCTGGGGCTATTATGACACCTACTATGACCCGGTAAGAGACCAGGATGTGCAATATGCCATATTCCAGGATGGCATATTTGGCGGTCCACAGGCGGGAAGATCAGGAAACCTGAGCCTTTCCATCAGCAACAACCTGGAGATGAAGGTCAGGAACCGGAGAGACCCCGATGCAGAAGAGCGAAAGATTGTGCTTGTCGACAACTTTCGGATTTCCACAGGCTATGATGTCGCCCGCGATTCGCTGAATGTAAATGACCTCAGACTCAGTGGAAGAACGCGCCTCTGGGGCAATTTTGACATTTCCTATTCCAGCTCATGGACGCCTTATGCCCGTGACGAAGACGGCCAGCTGATCGATAAATTTCTCTGGAATACCAACAACCGTTTGTTGCAACTCAACAACACCAACTGGGGGCTAAACCTTAACTATACACTACGTTCCGGACAAAGGCGCAATGGCGACAATGGAGATAATGATTTTACCCCTGCGGGTGATACGCCCCCGGGGCAGAATGACGGCGGGATGGGCCACCGGGATCACGGTAATGGGATGCCCATGGATGACTCACCGGAAATGATGCCGGCCAATGGGGTCGACTATAGCGTACCCTGGAACCTCACTTTCAGCTACTCCTTCGACTACCGGTCGACTTACCGGCACGCCCAGGACCGCATGGAGAGAAACTATATCCAGAGCCTGTCCGTTCGTGGCGACGTGCATCTTACGCCCAATTGGCGCATTGGTTTCAGAAGCGGATACGATTTTGATAACCACAAGCTGACCTATACTTCGATCGATGTGTATCGCGACCTCCATTGCTGGGAAATGACCTTCAACTGGATTCCGATGGGATTCAGGCAGAGCTACAATTTTACCATCAGGGTGAAATCCAGTGTGCTGCAAGACCTTAAGCTAACCCGCCGCAGACATCATCTCGACGGGCAGTTTTAGATGTTTTGATCAACGGTATCCGGGCATGTGATAATAATGATTAAATTGCATAACTTTTTTGGGTAAATTGGATTTTTTTTTGAATATTTGCACCCACATCAAAAGTACAGAGGCACTCACTCAAATATTGTCGGATGAACCTAGCCATGCCAGCGGGATTGACCATTTACACAGATGACTCTAGCATGACACGGTTCATCTGACCGAAACTAAAAATTATTAACAGATGAAAACAGGAATTCAGATTGCATTAACCATCGTCATTCTTGCATTGGCGTACTTTGTGTATGATAGTGTGATGGAGCCGGTACGATTCCGTCAAATCGTTGAACAGCGTGAGGCTGAGATCATTCAAAACCTAAGAGATATTCGTGAAGTCCAGCGATCGCATCGCTCCAGGCACCAGCGGTTCACCGGGGACCTTGACTCGCTTGTCAGGTTTTATAATACAGACTCCCTGGCATTGGTTCGTGCAATCGGTTCCGTGCCCGATACGCTGACAGAGTCTGAGGCCGTGAGGCTGGGCATCGTTGAACGCGACACCATTTGGATTGCAGTCAGGGACAGCCTGCTCCGCCATATGGATAAACCCATTGACTCTTTGCCCTATGTGCCATATGGAGGCGGAGAGCGCTTTGAGCTGGAGGCTGGAAAGATTGAAAGAGGTCTTGTGGAGCTGCCAGTATTCGAAGCTTCCGTAAAACCCATCGTCTACATGGGAGACCTGGATAACTGGCGGGTGTATTATACCCGCGAAGAGGGTCTGCGCGTAGGCTCCATGCGGGAAGCCGTGCTGGATGGCAACTGGGAGTAAAATCAGCTGCTATGGCAAATATCTTCCGGAATACATGGCGTATTCATGACCCGGATACAGACCGGGTCATGAATGACACCAACACATTATCCATCGAGTTTTTACCCGATGGATTTGTTTTTTCTGTCATGGATGAAAACGCCTTCAGGTATGTTGCCCTGGAGGCCTACCAGGCTGAAGGATCGCCCGGGGTAGAAGACTATTGCCTTGCGCTCCGGGCTGCGCACGCCGATAACGCATTGCTGGGTCATCCCTTTCGAAAAGTTCAGGCCGCCGTCCATACACCGTCGGTCGTTTTGGTGCCCGACAGCGTCTGTAAGCCAGGGAATATGGAAGAACTATTCGCCACCTATGCGAGCAAGGCTGATCATCAATTGCTGAGAAACGACCCCCTGCAGGTGATCAATGCGCAAGGCGTTTATGCGCTTTCGCAACCTTTTCTGCAAAGCCTGGAAACCTTGTTTCCTCACTGCAGCGTCAAAAGTGCTTCCCTGGCACTGATTAAAAATGTCCTGGCAACCAGACGGCTGGAGAGATGGCCGGTAGATGTGCTGCTCCATGTCCGGAATGCATTTACTGAAATCCTCCTTTTTGAACAGGATCAATTCATTTTTTACCGGTCTTTCCCCACCACATGCATCGATGACCTTTTGTATTACGTGTTTTATGTGCTGGAACAATACCAGCTCAGGGCCGGCGACCTCAAGGCCTGCGTCATCGGTGAACTGGCCATGGATAGTCCTGGTTATGCCGTGCTTGCCTCCTTCTTCAAGGATTTGCAGATCCCGGATAGAAATGACATGTTCCAGTATGGTGAGGCCTTCGACGACATCCCATGCCATTACTACTATAACCTTTTTAACCTGAACGCATGCGAATCATAGGTGGCAAGCATCACAGGAGGATCGTCCATCCACCCCCGGGCCTGCCGGTGCGCCCCACCACCGATAAGGCCAAAGAAGCCCTTTTCAACATCCTGAATCAACGCGTGGACTTTGAAGGGATACGGGTGCTTGACCTCTTTGCCGGAACAGGTGCCATCTCCTATGAGTTTGCCTCCCGGGGTGCCACGGAAGTGGTGTCGGTGGAAATAAACAGCAAATGCTGCCGTTTCATCAACAAAGTCAAGTCCGAATTGGGTTTCGAACAACTGACGTGTTTGAAAATGGATGCGATGCGTTATCTGAGGAATAGTCCCGGAGGCTTTGACCTGATTTTTGCTGACCCGCCCTATCAGATGACCGGCATCGAAGAACTGCCCGGCAAGGTGCTCGACAGCCAGGTGCTCGCCAAGGAAGGAGTGCTGATTTTGGAGCATGGGCCAGGGGTTTCCTTTTCTGCCCATCCACACCTTCTCGAAACAAGAAAATACTCGAAGGTGCACTTCAGTTTTTTCGAACCCAATGATGGGGACTAAAAGTTTTTTTCTACTTTTATCCGGTAAACTGGATGCAATAGACTGCCATAAACATCTCATAACCATGACAAAAAAGACTGCGCTGTTCCCAGGTTCCTTCGACCCGATCACCAAAGGCCACGAGTCCATTGTGCGCAGGGCGCTGCCGCTTTTTGATGAGATCATCATCGCCATCGGTGTCAATGAACAGAAATCCGGCTTCTTTGCGCTGGAGAAAAGGAAAGCCTGGATTGAAAATGTCTTCCGAGATGAACCGAAGATCAGGGTGATCTCTTACGAAGGCCTTACCGTAGACCTATGCCAGAAACTGGGAGTAAAGTTTATCCTTAGAGGTCTCCGCACTGCTGCTGACTTCGAGTTTGAGCGAAGCATCGGGCAAATGAACAAGAAGATGCTGCCCGACATCGAAACCGTATTTTTGCTGACTACCCCTGAACATACTGCACTGAACTCATACATTGTCCGGGATATCATAAAAAATGGCGGAGATGCCAGCCAGTTCATTCCGGATGCGATCAACCTGGATGATTAACGCAGCACCCAGGTGATTTTTGCGAACAATTTCCTTTGACTGAACTTTTCATTATGCATAAACGAATGATCCTTACCCTGCTGGCCGGCGTCTTTCTGGTCACTGCAGGCGCCAACACCCGGATAGAAGGCAAATTTCCCGGAGCCATCGGCGAAGAGGTCAGGTTGATGACCTATGACGACCTCCTGAGCCAAAAAACGGCTGAAGTAGATGCGCAAACTGTGGATGCAGACGGTCGCTTCCTGATGACACCGGCACTGGATGAACCCCAGCTGATGTTTTTCCGCTATCGCCATGGCAGGCGTTTCATCTACCTGGAGCCGGGTCAGCATTACCAGATTCATTTTGAGATGGCTGCAGCCAACGACCAGGAGGATGACTTTCGCAGCCTGCACCCCATGCAACAGGGGTTTCAAATGCATGTGATGTCTCCTGGCGAAGGAGAGCATTTGCATGACCAGGTCAGCCAGCTGGAGAATATGGTGGCGGAATACCTGGAAACACACGTCATGCACCGGCCAAGGGCCAACCACAGGGAATCCCTGAGGCAGTTCAGCATCCTGGCAGACACATTGCTTGCCGATACGGACGACCCGTTTTTCCAAGCATACAAACGCTATTATATCGCATACCTGGAATCCACGTTGAATACCCGGTCCTTTCAGAGCCTTGTCGGGGACTATATCCTGGATCAGCCCATATTGTACCTGAACCCGATGTACATGGATGTATTCGATGCCTTGTTCCGCAATTATGTCTTTACGGGCAGCCGTTCAATCATGCGCCGCGACCTGCACGCAGCTGTGAACAGGGAGGCCAGTTATCACGCCCTGATGGATACCCTTGGCAAAGATACCTTGCTGATGAATGACCGCCTGCGTGAGCTGGTGATGCTTACCTCGCTTAAGGAAATGTTTGGCATTTCCGAATATGATCAGGACCAGGTATTTCTTGTGCTACAAGAGGCAGCTACGCATGGGAGGTTTCCTGAACATCGCCGGATGGCTGAAAACCTCTTGCATCAGCAAAAGCGCCTGAAGCCAGGATTTCCTGCTCCATCGCTGGTCCTGGAAGAAGGGGATGAGGTGATTTTTGACCTGGATGAAATGCAGGGGCAATACGTTTATCTCTTTTTCTGGGCATCCTGGTGTCCGGTGTCGATGTCGGAAGTGTCACCCATGGCTGATATTGCAGAAGAATTTCGTGGCGACCTTTCTGTGGTGGGAATCATGGTGGATGCGGATCCTGATGTTCCGCTTACATCTGCTGCTGATGCAGGTGGCGGACTGCCATACCGGCTTTTCCATTATGGCGGCGACTACAGGATGCTCGACAGGTATGGCATCCGGTCCATTCCACAATACATGCTGATTGACCCGCAGGGTCATGTGTATGAATATCCCTTTGCAGCGCCGTCATCAGGTATCAGCGACAGGCTCCGGCGCATCATCGGCCGGTGAGTTTAAGCCCTGCGCAGCTCCCTGCAGCTCAGGAGCATCTCTTTGATGTTGCCGTAGGTATTGCTGAACACGTCTTCCAGGAGTTCCGGGTCTTTCCATTCGGCCCTGGTGATGCCTTCGCTTGTTTGGGGTTCGGCCTGGCAACAAACCCGGGTACGAAGAAAATACCAATGGGTTTTTTTAAAAGCCCACTCGCGTTCACCTTCCAGCGGATATACATGGTAGGTGGGGGCTAGCTGGTCGATGATGCGCAATTCGCCAATGCCACATTCTTCTTTGACTTCCCGCAATGCTGCCTCTTCCGGACTTTCACCCGGGTCCACCATGCCCTTGGGTAAATCCCAACGGTCGCGCCGGTAAATAAACAGCCAATGGTCGGTGGGATCCGCCACCAGTCCACCTGCGGCCTCTATCTGCCTGAACATCGCCGAAAATTCACTAAAAAGGGCTGCAGGGTCATCGCTTATGCAAGCCATCGCCTTTGTGCCTGAGCGAATGAAGTCCATGAAGCTTTCCCAATCGACCCGCCCATGCGTAATGCGGTAATTGGCTGCCTGTTCTTCCGGGAGCCGGTTGGTAAAAAGAATTTTTTGTTGGTCAAAGAATACAGCAGGGCTGTTTTCCATAAAGCCTGTAAGGTTTTTGTGAAGACGTGATGTCGCCTGTTTTTTTCGTAGCTTTGTGCTTCGTTTATACCAGAAACCCTGCAACCCATGTTGAAAAGCAACACCATGGCCCGCGAGGTCGCCAGATTTTTACTGCAAATTAACGCAATAAAACTGAATACAGAAAACCCTTTTACCTGGGCTTCCGGATTGCGTGCGCCCATTTATTGCGATAACAGGCGCATTTTGTCGTTTCCTGATATTCGCCGGGATGTCGCGAAGAAAATGGCGACCCTCGTTCAAAAACACTATCCCGATGCGGAAGTCATCGCCGGCGTGGCTACCGGAGCCATCGCACAGGGGGTGCTGGTGGCCGAAAGGCTTGGGCTCCCCTTCGTATACGTGCGTTCGGGATCGAAATCCCACGGACTGGGCAGCAGGGTAGAAGGTCATCTGGAAAAAGGGAAAAAAACCGTGGTTATCGAGGACCTCGTCTCCACGGGCAAAAGCAGCCTGGCCGCCGTAAACGCGTTGCGCGAAGCCGGACTGGACGTGTGCGGGATGGCGGCCATTTTTACCTATGATTTGCCGCAAGCTGAACAGAATCTCCGGGAAGACCGTTGTCCATTGCATACATTGAGCAGCTATGGGGCCTTGCTGGACAAAGTGACGGAAGAGAACCTGTTCGGGGAGCGCGAACTCGACACCTTACAAGCATGGCGAAAAGACCCTGCTGCCTGGTCTCACGCCTTTAATCAATCAAGATAAATTTTTATGGCAAAATTTGAAAATCAAGATATTTTGGTAAACACCGACTGCCAGACGGTATTCGACTTCCTGGGCGACTTTCGCAACTTTGAACACCTGGTTCCAGAGCAGGTCAAAAACTGGCAGGCCGACGAAAACTCCTGTTCCTTTACCGTGGAGGGCATGGCCGACCTGGCAATGCGCATTGACGGTAAATATCCCTGTAACAACATCCATATCGTGGCAGATGGGAAAAATCCCGTGAATTTCAGCCTCGACTACTATTTCCGAGATCAGGGAGAAGGACAGTGTGCGGTATCGATTGTATTTGACGTAGACCTGAACCCCTTCATGAAAGCCGTGGCCGCTCGGCCCCTTCAGCACTTCGTGGATATGCTCGGAGAGAAGCTGCAGGAGAAATACGCCTGAGAAAATCCCGTGAATGGTTTGGATGGTACGTGCAGGCAGTTAATGCTGCATGGCGACCTCCTTGATGCCGTAGGCCGTTGTGCGGCCAGTGGCATCTCGCAACAACAGCTTTCCATAGGGATCGATGCCCACGATTTCAGCCCTGAACGGATCACCACCAGCCACAAAAGTGTTTTGTTCCCCGTAACCCAACAGGTGCTGCAGGTAAGCTGCATCGATGGCAGCCCAATGCCCCTTCCGCAGTAAATGCGCATGGCGCCGCACCGCTGACAGGATGCCATGAAGCACTTCCGGCATGTCAAAGGTTGTTCCTGTAAGCCGGTTTAAAGATGAGGGGTTGGGGAGCGAAGCCGGAAAGTGTTTTTGATTGACATTGATGCCGGTGCCAGCTACAGTGGCCTCCATCGTCTTTCCCATGATGCGGTTTTCCACCAGGGTGCCCCCGATCTTTTTTCCTGCAGCATACATGTCGTTGGGCCACTTGATCGAAATGGCCAGCTGTGGACAAAACCCGGCGATCGCTTCCCGGATGCCCAATGACATCGCCTTGTTCAGCATAAACTGTGCTGCGGGGTCAAGGAAGGTCGGTTTCAGCAACACGGAAAACAACAGGTTTTTGCCTGTTTCGCTTTCCCAGGTAGTGTCTCCAAGTCCCCGGCCGGCCGTTTGCCCCCCAGCCCGGATCACCGTAAACTCCGGGAGCAGGGGATCCGCATCCAACCAGCGCCACAACTCCCTGTTGGTGGAATCAACTTCCTCAATGTAATGTATTTCCGGTCGTTCAGTCATCAAAAAACAAATCATTCATCTGTTTATTTTTTGTTATCTGGTTGTTGTTGTGGCACTTACGTTCTTAGCAAAAGTTTAGGAGTTGTGTTGCAACTGTTTGAGGTTTGACGTTTGAAGTTTGGGGTTGCCTCGGGTAACCTCAAACTTCAAACGTCAAACTTCAAACCAATTCACACCC
>SL_5KL_010_SEDDRAFT_10001634_pt1 | contig 13276 bp, 10 predicted proteins | sample SodLakKL_010_SED_FD_9118 | JGI IMG/M metagenome (IMG submission 9118)
TGAGGCTCGTTGGGACTTCCTTGCCTTCTAAAGCCATGAGTGCCTCTCTAGCTTCTGCCGCAGGACCTACCGCCACACCAACAGGTTGACCACCATAACTCAAGGCACATCGGACTTCTATCCCTATCTCTTCACCCAATGAAACAAAATCTCTAGCATATCTTCTACCAGCTTCCATGTTGTCCACTTTAGTGTTAGGTCCAACTGGGATGTCCATGACAAGGTAATCAGCACCTGTAGCTTTCTTTTTTGACAGTACAGATGCTAAAACTTGTGGGTATGGATCGATCATCAGCGGATACTCTGCCCTTATGATGATATCGTCACTGGGGGCCAAATTCACACCACCACCCCATGCTATGGTTCCACCGACCTCCTCGGCTATCCTCTTTATTTCATCAGTGGTCAAAGTAACATCAGCTAGAACTTCGAATATATCCGCAGTCCCTCCTGCACTGGATATAGCTCTTGAACTGGTTTTAGGTATCATCATACCTGCAGCTGCGACGATGGGGACTATAAGTAAGGTGATCTTATTACCTGGCACGCCCCCGATACTGTGGTGGTCGAAAACAGGGTTTTTATCGAACTCTATACTATCACCCGTTTTGATCATGGCCCAGATGAGATCTTTTATCTCTCTATTGGTCATACCTTTTGAGTAAACACCACAAACATAGGCAGAAAGTTCTATATCTGATAATTTGTAATCTGTGATATCCTGGATTATTTCATTGATAGCATGCTCAGACAGTTCCTTACCCTCTAATTTTTCTTTTATATGCTCTATAGATTCCGGCCTGCCTGCAGTGACTATCTTTAACACGTCTCCTTCTTTTGCCTTCACTTCTTCGAAGACCTTTTCCAAGAGACCGATCTCTCCTTCATCCACCAAGGTATTAGAGGTTTCAACGATAGCACTAGCTGTACTGCCCTTATTATCGATCCGGACCCTACTTTGACTTCTAACACCTAATCTTTCTGCATCTATGTTATTCAAAAGGACTGTATGTTCACCGGCCTCGATGTCTATTTTTTTACCTTTTAATCGCAACATCCTCTCACATCCATTTCTCCAATGCCTTTCTAAGCTCTTGATGATCTTTTGCATACTCTCTTAGGTCTATACCTTTGTAGGCTGCATCTACAGCCTGTCTGAGTGCCGCGGCACCACTACTGACTCCTTCAGGATGTCCTGAAACCCCACCACCTGCTTGGATCTGAACATCCGGTCCACTTTTCTCCATGAGTTTATCGATCATGCCGGGATGCAGTCCTCCGCTTGCAACTGGCATCATGGGATCTAACCCTTTCATATCTTCCGTGATGACTTCTCTACTGTATATCTCTTCACTGACCTCCGCATGCATCTTACCGATACCGTATGTCCCAATATGAAGAGCGTCTCCCCCTGCTAATCGTACCAATTTACCGATCACCGGCATGGAGATTCCATGTTCTGGATTTTTTGTTATAGCCGCGTGCATAGCTCGATGAACATGTATGGGAACTTTAATGGAAGGGTCTTCAGCTAACGCCTGAACACCGGCGAAACCCACCGTCAAAACGTCCACCATGAGCTGTCTGGCACCATTTTCAAGAGCTAAGTCAGCAGCTTCTAGCATACGATGACCACTGGTGCTGATATTATGAGCGTGTATCATCTTGTGCCCTTCCTCTTCTAACCTATCTAGGGATTCGCTGACATGACTAACTCTATCTTGTAAAGGACAGAAATCTTGATCGACCAGAGTTTCGTCATCCTTCGAATTCGTTAGACCGCCTCTACCTGCTTGGTAAACATAATCCGCGAATTCCTTCGGTGGAAGTCCGATCTTCGGTTTGACGATAGTTCCTATAAGTGGTTTATCTGGTCGGTCTAGTATATCTCTTAGACCTTCGATCCCGAACTGCGGCCCTGGATACCTATCTATTATATCCTGTGGAAAATGTATATCGACTAATCTAACTCCCTCTAATGAATCCAAACCGAAGAGATTTCCTGCAACTATGCTCAATATCTGTGGTATCTCACCGATCTCACCTGAGAAATCTATGACCGGATACCCGATTTCGACTCTATTCCCTTCAGCCTTGGTCACTTTGGCCCCGTATTTTTTGAAGATATCTTCCGATAAAGTGGTCGGTCTAGTCCAAGTACCGGTGGATTCCTCTTCGGCTATACGTTTTCCGGCTGTTACGATATCCAGGTCACTTTTGACCGTATATTCACAGATAAGGTACTCATCTCCATCTAACTCTTCACCCAACGCCAAATAATCTATGGTCATCCTTCAATCATCTCCTTTATGACTCTATATGATTCCGAGGGTGATATAACACCTTCCTCAGTTATTATGGAATCTACATAATCTCCGGGGGTTGCGTCGAAAACTGGATTACTGATGTTCACCCCAGGAAATTCTTCTGGATCGACGACCTCAGTGGGGCTTCTTTCCTCGATCTCCACCATGTGGCCGAAAGCGGTTTCTCTAGAGAATTTGTAGGTTTCAGCACACACTGTAAAAGGTACACGTGACTCATGAGCACATAATGCGACCTGGGATGTACCTATCTTATTGATGACTGCACCATTGGATGCGATCGTGTCCGCTCCTACGTACACTTTGTCAACATCCTTCATCTTGTATCTGACAGCGGAATCTACAATGAGTGTGACAGGCATCCCGTATCCTGCTAATTCACGGACCGTGATATAACCCTGTTTTTTAGGACGTGATTCAGTGGCTATGACCTCGATTTCCTTCCCAGCTTCCCATGCATATCTTATACATCCTAGGGCCATCGAACTGTTACAGTGGGTTAAAACAGTGTCCCCGCTTCTGATCCTTTTTCCACCATATTCGGATATCTTATGGTATGCCTCGTGTGATCTCTCGATAAAATCTTCTGCTCTTTTCCGAATCTCATCCGCATTAAAACCTAAACTTTTATTTTTAGTTACGAAACGGAGTGCGTTCTTTAGCGACACTGCAGTGGGTCTTGTTTTTTTCAACCTTTCTACCGCTTTGTTGATCTCGATGTCCAGATTTTGTTTTTCCGATTCAACGGCTGTCTGCTTCAATGCCGCAGCTGCTGCTCGCGCGATCTTCGCAGCACCCCTGATCTCCATGGACTCTATCTTACTGGCTATATCGTTATAACCCATACCCTCGAAACCATCATCTTTCATAGACTATACATGTATAACAGAGTTGATAAAATCTTCGACCTGTAGATCTCTCATTCCTAAAGTGATGAAACGGTCTTCCAGACCTTAGTAAGGTCTTTTTCAGTGATCACCATATCGGCGGCATAACGGACTTTTTCATCGGCAGGATCGAAAGAGATACCAAGTCCAGAACGCTCAAGCATCGGTGCATCTATGAAACTATTTCCAACAGATACGGTCTTCTCCGGTGAGATGTCTAACTGGCTGATCAATTCATCAAAGACCTTCCCTTTATCGTTCAACGGAACCTCGAGTATACCTTCGCCGTTGAGTTTTTTCCCATCAGTATCGACATCGTTAGCCTTGATATGATCAAAATAATCTTTACCGATCATTAGTGCTAGAGGTTTTAGACCTCCGCTGATTATGGCTGTTTTGAAACCGTCTTCTTTAAAACATTCCAGACAATCTTCGTATCCGGGCATAATGGGTACGTTTTTTAGGATCTTTTTAAGATCGTTTTTCGAGATCCCCTCTTTCTTTTGCTTCCATAATGCGATATCCCTGCGTATGAACTCAAGATCGTCAATTTCTCCTTTTAGATATGCTTCTAGGGAATGATCGTTAGTGACATCGAAATGATCATGAACGAAAGCCCAAGAGCTGTGAACGTCAACAAGAACACCGTCCATATCGAAGACCACGAGTTCATAACCGTTTTTTGCCATATACTCTAATGGGATACAAGTATTATAAGAATTTTTTTAATTCGATTTGTTGTTAAATTTTCAGGTAAATTATTATACTACGTTCAATTATGTTGATTTGTTATGAGATGCGAGGATTTCGTTGTAGAATTTCTACCAGCAGTGAAGGCAACCATAGTAAGAAAGTTATATAATGAATACGATCTTAGCCAGGTCAACATCTCGGAGATCCTAGGTATTACCCAACCAGCAGTTTCTCAATATCTATCTGGTGCAAGAGGAGAATATCCTCTCGATGAAAAAGTAGAGAAGACTGCAAAAGATGTTGCAGACGAGATCTATGAACTCTATTCCAATGAAGAATTGACTCTTAGAGACATAGACGAATTACTCTGCAAGGTATGTAGAAAGATATGATTCTCTAGATCTTATCAAATGGTACACATTCAAAAACACTATATAACAGTGTGAATTATGGGTATCCATGTTCCAAAAATCATCCGAAAAAGACGTGACTAGAACGATAGTTAAAGAGTTTGGAAGAGTGATAGACGAGTACGCCGAATCTGATGTTATAGTCATAGGTGGTGGGCCTAGTGGTCTCATGGCAGCTAGAGATCTTGCCAAGAGAGATAGAAAAATACTTGTGATCGAGCGGAACAACTATCTCGGAGGTGGATTCTGGTTGGGAGGTTATCTTATGAACACAATCACTGTCAGGAGTCCTGCGGAGGATATCTTGGATGAGCTGGGTATCCCTTATAAAAAAGAAGGGAACCTATCTCGAGCGTTGGGGCCACATGCATGCTCAAAACTGATCTCTGAGGCCTGTGACGAAGGGATCCAGATATTGAACATGACGGAATTCGATGACGTAGTGTTTAGAGAAGATGACAGGATAGGAGGTGTTGTAGTCAATTGGACACCTGTATCCTCATTGCCCAGACAGTTAACCTGTGTCGATCCTATCGCTTTAGAAACAAAAATAGTCATCGATGCTACTGGTCATGATGCCTGTGTAGTAAAAAAGATGGAAGAAAGAGGTCTCATCGAAACCAGAGGTTTTGGTGGTATGTGGGTCGAAGAATCTGAAGATCTTGTAGTAGAACACACCGGTAAAGTACATGACGGTTTAGTTGTGACAGGTATGGCAGTATCTACAACATATGGTCTCCCACGTATGGGGCCGACTTTCGGTTCGATGCTGATGTCTGGTAGAAAAGGAGCGAAAGTGGTTGATGATCTACTCGGCTGAGTTTCCGTTCGAAAGGATAATTTTTTACGTCTCGGACAGGATCGACCGACTTGAAACTCAAGAGATCGCATCATATATACATAGTACAATAAAAAAACCAGTTGTAATGAAAGAGGATTTCTTTCATGAACATAGAAACGATAAAATATTTGAATCGATAGCTTCCACTAGAGTAGCCGACTTAAATTCCAGGAAGGATAAAGATCCATTACCTATGGAGATAGAGATAGAAAAAAAGATATTGAAAGGTAAAGGGATCTATGGCATCCTCTATGACGGGTGGAAATTATCAAAAAATATGTTCGAACTGCTTTCAGAGGAGGAACAAAAAGACCACATAATAGTCATCACCGACCGACTTATAGGGACATTGGAAAGGGGCGAATCTCGTTACCATGTCAGGACTGTCATCAATTCTCTACCCTCGATAATATCGATACCGGGGATAGTAGAAGGGCCTGCAAAGCCTAAAGAATTCTACCTTGAAACTGAGAAAAGATTTGATTTCAAACCTATGGAACATGAGGATATTAGGATGACTAAAGCAGTAAAGTCCTATGCACTTCAGACGATATTTTGGAGGTTGACGGGAGACCCTTTCTGTGATAAGATCGGATGCCCCCTTTTCAATTCACATTGGCAGGAAGAAGTCATCAAAAATCAGATTGAGGGGGAGTTGTGCGAAGAACACAAAGCTGAGCTAAAAAGATCTGTATGAATATATTATTAAGCGCTATCCAGCTCTTCTTGATACTCCTTCATGTGCTCTATAGCGCTCTCATAATCGCCCATCTTCTCAGCCTTTCTTGCCTTTTTGAGAAGATGGATACACCTTGAGACATCTATATTTGCGCCGGATAATTTTGCTTGTTTCAATTCATCTTTAGCACTCTTAACTTTATCTGACATATAATCTGAAAAGTCTTTAAAGATCTCCTCATGTGTTTCCGATAGTAACTCTTTTCCACCATCCCCTTCTTCGATCTTCTCCAAGTAGTCCGAAGCTGAACCCGTATCCATCCCCAAATACTCCGCAGTATCGATCAGGTACTTAATGGATTCTATCTTTTCCTCGGGAGAAGCTTCATCATCGATTATATCTAGTTCTCCTCCCTCTAGGACTGTATTTATGTCCCTGATGGTTACTTCGTAGATCTCCTTTGCTTCTTCGTATCTTCCTTTATCAGCTAGATCTTTACCTTCACGGAGCTTATTCAAAAAGGGCTTTATTTGACCTCCTATCTCTCTCAGCTCCTTGATACTTTCTCTTCCCTCATCTATAAGAGAATCTATCTCCTTCACCTTTTTAGAAAGGGACAAAGCTTCTCTTGCATGATCTATACCGGCTTCATAATCTTCTTCTTTTCGGCTTTCAACCGTTTTTTTGATCAATTCTTTTATATTATCTATCTTTACGTTGGTTTTACGTATATCATTTAAGGATTCTTTTGCTTCATCGATGACTAGCAAAAACTTCTCTTCAGTTACTAACTCCTTCTCCATATCCCCCATCTTTGAGGCTAGATCTTCCTCTACTTCCTTTTCTTCCTTAACCTTCTCTATATCCGATAGTAGTTCATGACAGGATTCTTCAGCCTTCTCATATTGACCTTCTTCGATCTCACTATCTATGATTTTCAATTTCTCAGATAAATATTCAGACTCGATGCCCTGTAACCCTTTCATGATATCATCATATATCGATGATAGCTCTTTCACTTGCCCTAGATTACTGAGGAGTTCGTCTGATTTCTCTATCGCTGTTTCCCTATCATCGTTATTTCTGGCATCGACTGCCTCTCTTAATTTAGACCCGAGATGGTCCGTGGGAATGTCCTCACGTTTTACGCTAAAATATGATCTCCTGGCCTCCCCAACTTTACTTTCCACTTCTTTGACACTTATAGCTTTTTCTTCTACTTCATCTTCCTCTTCTTCTAACTCTGGCATCTCTGGAAGATTTATTTGGTGTTTATTCACAGCCACTTTGTAAGCCTTGGTAGCCTCTTTTAGCTTCCCCAATCTTAATGACAGATTAGCCTTAGCAGTCCATATATGATCATAGAGGGGATCCAACTCGATTACCCTGTCATAGAGTTCAAGTGCTCTTCGAGGGATGCCCATCTTTTCGATGATAGCAGCCTTACAATAGTATAACTCTGGGTCTTCTTCTCCATCCATGATACGTTTTTCGTACTCGGCCAAGGCCTTTAAAGGATCTTCTATCTCACCTTCACTGTGGAAAACTTTACCTTCCACCAAAATGGATTGTCCACAATCTGAACAGTTATCCTCATCGATGGAAACAACAACACCACATTCTGGGCAAAATATCTCATCCTTGATACCCTCATCTGCAGAATCTTTCTTTTCCACGATATCCTTTGCATTTCTTTCCCTTATCTCTGAGATCTCTTTCAAATCTCCTATATCTGCATCTAGGATTTTCCCTTTATCCCTGTAACCTTCTCTCCATAATATCCTGGCTTTTAGATCTCCCACATAAGGGATATTTTTTAGCGCGTTTATCTCTTCTTTATTGCTATTCGATGACATTTGCCGTCCTCTATTACTTTGTTATATGTTTAGAATTGATACGGTGGTATCTTAACTTTTTGTATATATATCATTCGGTACAATAATCGAACAAACACTAATTCAGTCCCAAAATTGTTTCGTTCTAGCATACCTTATCTCCGCTTCGAGTATATCTCTCAAGAATTCATCTTCGTCCCTGTGGTTCCTTCTTAAGATCCTTCCAGCATTTTCATGTCCGACACCTCTAGCTGCTAACGCCATAGCAGCCCTTTTTTTGTAGATCCTAGCAAGATCCGCTAGTTTATAATATTCCTTCAACTTTTTCGTTTCTTCCTTTGAAAGGTTTTCCCTGTCTTTATCTATTATCGAGGGATCATCATATGACCTTAACGGAACCACCATGGCCGAACCGCAAGAAGGGCACTTTGGTTTACCGATATCCTTAATCCTTTTCCGTCTCCTCGTCCCACATTTCAGACATTTCATCACGATCTCCTCTGATTCTAACCTTTCTTTTAGAGCCATGAGTACTGCATGACTGACCCTTTCTGGACTCAGGAATTCTTTATGTTTTTCTAATCCCGCCTCTCCGATCGGTGATATACCTGTCTTAGAAATTACTAATTCTATCTCCCCCGTTTGTATCTTCTCTAGAAGTTCCTTGGTCTTTTCCACATCCATATTATCTCTAAGCGTCTTCTTTACAGCCTCGTTGTAAAGGGGCGTATGCTTGAAGGCATCGATCAAACGATCTATGTTTACCTTTCTGTAATCTACATCTTTCTTTACAGCTCCGAATTTTTTTGCTACGTGCAGGAACTTCCATCGAAAAAAAGAAGAATTCGTTATAGACTTCTCTAAAAGTTCATCCAATATCTCTGGATCCGTATCCATGAAAACGGATTCTATCTTCGACGGGAAAATCAACCTGGGGATCCTCATCATTATTCTATACGGATCTATCTGAAGTCCTACACTCTCACCCAATCTAGCAGATATCAGCGATGCAAATAATCTACCAAAGGTCTGGTTGACTAGTGTACCGAAACATGAATTCACGATAGCTGTGTCTTTACCGATCTCTATAACCACTTTTTCATGGGTCGGTATAGGGTGATCTCCCTGAGTAGCTAAAAATTCTACGAATTCATTTCTAGTCTTTTGCTCAACAGGAAATCCTGCGAATTCACCGGTCCATCTTGAACTTCTCAATTTCCCTACCTCAACTGCTATTTCGAAGGGAACCGGGATGTCCTCACCACTCCAATCAGGTATCTTGCCTAGGTCCTTAACCGGGTTGACCAATACCTCATCATCCTCGATATCGATGATCCTCCAAGCTTTACCTTGAAGTGTGATAACTCCTCCGATCTCACCCTTACTCGCTACGAAACTCTCATCAAGAGTTCCAATTATTGAATTCGATGCCATATCCTTCATAAGAAAGGTTTTCTCGTCAGGAATCATAGATATGTTGTCATAAAAATAGGTGAGAGATGCCCTTCTTTTACCTATCTTTCCTCTATCTTTCCAGATAACCCGTATATCTGATAACTGTTCAAGAAGTTCTTCGTATTCTTCTAGACTGAGATGTCTAAAGGGATAAGCTCTTTTAGCAATATCATAAAATTTTTTCGAATCTATTTTTTTATCGGAGTGTACCGTAGATATTATCTGGTTGGCTAGCACGCTCATCGGTTTCTCTGGTATAACGGTTACTTCTAAATCCCGGTCAAGTGACCTATCGGCGATGACTGCAGCTTCAGCGATATCATCTACCGTGCTGGTTATTATCCTTCCTTTAGATGTTCTACCTATCCTATGGCCTGAACGGCCAACCCTTTGAACATAGCGTGTAACCTGTCTTGGAGATTGGTACTGTATCACGAAATCCGTATCCCCGAGATCAATCCCGAGTTCCATCGAAGAAGTGCAGACTAGAGCTTTCAGATCCCCGGTCTTGAACCTTTCCTCAACATCGATACGAGCTTCCTTAGATAAGGACCCATGATGAACTCCCAATGGGAAATCTTCCATCCAAAGTTTGAAACAGGATGCAATGGACTCAGCAGCATCACGAGTATTCACGAATATCAGGGTGCTTTCATGCTTGTCTATCAATTTTTTACAGCGTCTTATGGCTGAAGCCATCTCAACATCGGTCTTCATTATCTCCGCCAATCTTTCGTCATCCTTCTCAACTATGGGTTTTTCGACCGTGGCTTCGAGTTCGTGATCTCCTGTTATCTCGATTACCTCGGCATCGTTTGCCATACCAGAAAGGAACCGCCTTACCCTATCTGGGCTGCCGACGGTGGCGGATAATCCAACCCTCTGAAAGCTGTTTTCAGTGAGGTCTTCAAGCCGTTCAAGAGCTAGAGATAACTGGCTACCCCTTTCATCGACTGCAAGTTCGTTGAGTTCGTCAACAACCACATATTCCACGTTCTTCAGACCGTTCCTAAGATGTTTACCAGTGAACATTATTTGAAGGGTTTCTGGAGTGGTTATCAATACATCTGGTGGATTCTTGGACTGTCTTCTTCTCTCTTTACGGGAAGTATCACCATGCCTAACACTCACGGAAAAATCTAATCGTTCTGAGAATTCTTCTATCCTCCTGATCATGTCCCTATTGAGAGCCTTTAAAGGAGTGATGTACAGGAGTTTAAACCCGTCTCTATCTTCCTTTTTAAGTAGATTGTGTAAAATCGGGAGAAGTGTAGCTTCTGTCTTTCCGATCCCAGTGGGTGCTATCAGAAGTGTATTTTTCTTCTCAATTATCGGTGGTATAGCTGCTTGTTGAGGTTGTGTCTCATCAACTATATCTAGATCATAAAGCACCTCAACGATATCTTCGGATAAAAGGTCGAAAGCGCCCAATAACACCACCTTATTGAGGTGTCGGCTGATGTTCTGGTGCAGGTATAGGTATACTCTTGATCTCCAGGAGTTTTGCTAATTTATCCAGTAATTTATCTTTATTTTCTTCTCCTACTAAGGCATGTTCCAAAACTTCGCCGAGGTTTTCGACAGGTATGATCTCAATCTGATCCTTATACTTATCTTCAAGAACAACGTCCTTTATATTTGATTTAGGTATCAGTATCCTATTCATACCACTCTCTGCAGCAGCTTCGATCTTAGCTGTCACAGCTCCAACAGGTAGAACCTGTCCTCTTACACTCAAAGAACCGGTCATGGCCGTTTTTTGATCTATAGGTATGCCTTCTAATGCTGAGATCACCGCTGTAGCGACTGATATCGAGGCAGAGTCACCTTCTACACCTTCTTGGGTACCGATGAACTGGATGTGAACATCATATTTCGAGATATCTTCGCCTGTATATTTTTTTATAAGAGCTGAAACGTTCTGAACTGCTTCCTTAGCGATCTCACCTAATTTACCGGTAGCCACCACTCGGCCTTCCTCCTTAGAATGGGCAGGCGTGACCTCAGAGGCGATAGGCAGGACTATACCAGAATATTCTGACATCCCACTGTGATCTCCACCCATAGCTGCTAAACCATTGACTATACCGACACTTTCACCTTCGGTTTGGTAAGTGCTGTATTCTTTACGTTTCTTGATATATTTGTCAGCGACCTGTTGTTCGAGAGACCTAGCACTCCTCTTAGCCTCTACTACATCTTCTGCAGTAGCTAGTTTATGGCCTTTCTCGACTGCCAAGTCTCCAGCGACCCTCACTAAACCACCTAGTTCTCTCAACCTTAAGGTGAGCTCTCCTCTCTTATTTGCTCTTCGTTGAGCTTCTCTTAGAACTTCTGCAATAGCACCTTTATCGAAATGAGGTATCTTTCGTTCGTCCTTTTCGATCTCCTGAGCCACGAACCGGATAAGGTCTATTCTATTTTCATGAGTATCGTCCATGGTGTCGTTAACGTAAACTTCGTAACCATATCCACGGATACGTGACCGCAAAGCGGGGTGCATACCACCGTGAACCCTACCTTCCTCATCTCTTGCACCATATATAGAATCTAAGTTCCCTGCAGCTACTAAAATGAAGTCTGTTGGGACAGGTTCACTGTGCACCATAGCTCCACTGCTCCTCTCGCTCTGACCGGTAATCGAAAATTTCCTCTCCTGCATAGCAGTTAGTAGTTTCTGCTGGGAAGACATCTTAAGCATGTTGATCTCATCTAAGAATAGTACACCTTTGTGTGCTTCGTGAATAGCACCAACTTCGACTCGCTGATGTGCTGGTGTTTCCAATCCACCGCTCTGGAATGGATCGTGTTTAACATCGCCGAGCAGCGCACCTGCTTGGGCTCCTGTAGCATCCACAAAGGGAGGTTTTTCACCCGGTTGATGCTCCGTCAATAATTTTGGCACCTCTCTATCCCCATCGCCCCCCATAGCCCTAGGATTCGCCCTCATAGCGATCATGAGCATAGCTGCCGCAAGTATCGCGAAAAACATTATCATAAATTGTCCAGTGAAAATCGATAGCATTATACCGGCACCGACAATCAAAGCTAGGATCAAGAACATAGCCTGATTCTTCTTTTGAGACTTTGCCTGTGCTTTTGCTCGGTGGCTATCGACTATATCCCGACCTTTACCGGCGGGTACTGTTCTGACCTTCGGATTGTTTTCATCTTTATCACTGGGTAAACAGAGTACATCTTCTAGATCTTCTGTTGGGAGATAATCTGTCATAGCCTTGGCTATCATGGATTTACCTGTCCCTGGCGAACCTATTAACATAACGTGTCTGTGCTGTTTAGCAGCCTTTTTTACTACGCTAACAGCTTCGTCCTGGCCGATGACCTGGTCAGCCAGCATCTCTGGGACATCTACGTCTTTTGTAGTATTTACATCGACGTCTTTGATCCAATCATTAACGGGCTTTATATCGCCCTCATCGTTTTCTGAGGTAGATTTCTCAGATTCTATTTTTTCTCTAAATACGTTGCTCATCAGTTACACCGGTTAGGGTTAAATTCATGTAACGCTCATCTTTATAAACTTTTGGTGTTATTTCTTTATATCTCAATTTCTTTCAGCTTTTCCAGAACTTCATCCACCGAAATACATCCTTCCACTGCATCTAAATCCCATGTTCCAAGTCCGAGTATCCTTTTCCCGTACTTCCTGGCCATTGATATCTCTGAAAGGGTCCCGTAGGATCCATCGATGGCTACGACTATATCACCGTTCAATACCACCAAACTGTTCCTGAGCATACCTAAGTTAGTCACTATAGAATGATCCAGATAGTCGTTACCTTCACTACGATCTCCGGACGGAAGTATCCCTATAGTGGTTCCCCCTGCGGATTTAGCACCTCTGCAGGCCGCTTCCATTACACCGCCCTCCCCGCCGCAAACCAAAACCATGTCCATCTCTGCGATACCTTTACCTAGTTCCTCTGCTCTTTCACGATCTTTATCAGTACAACTTCCTTTATCTCCACCGATCACGCTTACATACATCACTATGAGAACCTCTTTCAAAGATTTATTTTTTTGGTAAAAATAGAGAGGATGTCAACTTAATCACCTCGTAAAGTGGTACATACTTACAAACGATTCAAGCCAGTGTTGTGCTGTTTCAACACTAGCATTATGTGGCCATCG
>SL_5KL_010_SEDDRAFT_10001635_pt1 | contig 13275 bp, 9 predicted proteins | sample SodLakKL_010_SED_FD_9118 | JGI IMG/M metagenome (IMG submission 9118)
TCAGTCGGCCAGACAGGCGCCTACGGCTGGTCCGGAAATTTTGCACGGCCCACATCCCACCAAATGCATGAAGCGGATACAGAAGAAGAGCTCCGAAGCCTCAGGTATACATACGGCTTAAACTTAGGGGCCTATTTTGCCAATGACGGCACGGCCAACTACTACAATGGCAGCGGCCGGCATAGCCTGGAGTCAGCCATCAACAGACAGCAAAACTACAACCGCATCCGGGAGTCGCTGGGCTATGATTTTGAATTGCACGCTTTGCCGCAACAGATGAGCTATAATCCCACCATGATGGTCGGGGTTTTCGGCACCCTCCTTGTGGGTCAAAGAACCGGCATTCACGGCGAATTTAACTACATCAGGCTGCAAGCCGAAGACTACTTTAGTCTCGAACTCGACCGCCCCAGTTTTATCGAAGGCGATAACGTATATCTGTTTCCCTTACGTGGATCCGAAGAACGCTCCGAGATCCGCCTCGGCTTGCAACATACTGCGGAAATGGCTGGCAGTGAAGTGCATCCCTTCTTTGAAGGCGGCATGACCCTGGTCAACACCCGGGTGCGCGAAAACACCGCGAGGATAGAAGGCCGCTCCTACAGCATCAGGAATATCAGCGATACCTATTATGATTTTCGCGATGACGGGATTGGCTATGGGGGGTATGCCACGATTGGCGTCCGGATGGATATCGGCGAGGCTTATGCATTGGCCCTGGGAGCCAACAGCAGCTTTGTCAACCTCAACCTGGGAGACCATGACGCCTTCTACCTCAATTACAGCATTTTTGCGAGACTCTTCCTGACGCATTAAGGAGGCTTATTGCTTGTTGGCTTTCCGCCTGAGGTCAGCATGGAATGGAGCATCCCACCTGGCCAGGTGGGTCAGGCCTCAGCCCGATCCGACAAATTGAAGTTTTCGGGATGGCGCGCGGTTTTATCCCGGTAGAAGTCTTCGATGACTTTAAAATCGGCATCAAAGTCGCCGCTGGGATAGATCATTTTGCCCACACCACCTTCTTTCCGGCGATAATCCAGAAAGCCAAGGAATATGGGAGCCCTGGCCGTAAGTGCGATGAAATAAAATCCCTTTTTCCAGCGCGTGACCCTGCGCCGTGTTCCTTCAGGGGTAATCAGCAGGTGAAAACGCTCGTGCTTTTCGAATTCATGCGTGATCTTCTTTACTGTATTCTGGCTATGCCCACGGTCCACCGGGACCCCACCCATCCATCGCAAAACAGGACCAATAAGACCTTTAAACGCTTCCTTCTTGATCAGGATTTTGGGTTTGATCCCATATAAGAAAAAGGCCAGCCGGCCAATCACAAAATCCCAGTTGCTGGTATGTGGCGCCATGATGATCACCGCCCTGGGAATATCCAGGGAAACCCGCGTGTAGATATTCCACCCGGAAAGTCTCAGAATCAAGCGTGCCAGGTACTTCATCATTGCCTTTGCGAATTAAATGGTGAGTGTTTGCAAGTATTCTTTTAGCCAGTATGATCAATTGGTCATATTGTCCCCCGGTCAAACCTATACGATATTGCTATTTATGGATCATGCAGGCCAAAGGAGATTGTATGGACAGGCTTCTCCCAACAGCAAATTTAACAGAAAAAAGCCAATAAAAGCCGCAGTTTTGCGTATATCTGTATATCCCTGACAAACAGGAATTGTAAAACTGCAGATAAAGTCCTATATTTGAGGTCTGCAAAATGATCACAGGCATGAAGCTGATATATACACCCAAGCGTATCTATCTCAACCTGAAAAGGCGCGACACCTGTCATTATTAAGGACGGTCCGGCACCGCCATGCCTTGTACCCGGGTCCCATATGCCATCGTGCCATCAGCCCGGCTTTCCAATTTCATTTTTCATTTTTCATTCTTCATTCTTCATTTTTCATTTTTCATTTTTCATTTAATAATGTTTTCCCATGGAACTTCCATTTGCAGAACCCTATAAAATCAAAGTAGTAGAACCTTTGCGCCGCAGCACACGTGCAGAGCGGGAGCAATGGATTAAAGAAGCAAAATACAACCTGTTTAACCTGCGCAGCGAGCAGGTTTTCATTGACTTGCTGACCGATTCCGGCACAGGCGCAATGAGTCACCAGCAATGGTCAGAGATGATGCTTGGTGATGAGAGTTATGCCGGTTCCGTCTCTTATTTCAAACTGAAGAAGGTCATCAACGAGTTGCTCGGGATGCCTTATTTTGTGCCCACACACCAGGGGCGGGCAGCTGAAAACGTGTTGTTCAGCGCCATGATCAAGGAAGGCGACCTGGTTCCGGGCAATTCGCACTTCGACACCACCAAGGGGCATATCGAATTCAGGCGTGCCACTGCGGTCGACTGCACCATCGATGAGGCGGCAGACACCACCCTGAACCATCCGTTCAAGGGCAACATCGACCTCAACAAGCTGGAAAAGGTCTTCAAAAACAACCCGAAAGAGAAGATTCCCCTCTGCATCATCACCGTGACCTGCAACACCTCTGGCGGCCAGCCGGTATCGATGCAGAACATCAAGGAGGTAAGCGCACTATGCAAGTCATATGGGATCCCGGTCATCTTTGATGCCGCCCGTTTTGCAGAGAATGCCTATTTCATCAAGGAACGCGAAGAGGCATATGCCAACCACGGCATCAAAGAGATTGTGCGTGAAATGTACGACCAGGTAGATGGGGCCACGATGAGCAGCAAAAAGGACGCCATCGTGAACATCGGTGGGTTTGTGGCCTGCCGCGACAAGGAATTGTTTGACAAGATCTCGATGTATTGTATCTTGTATGAAGGTTACCTGACTTACGGGGGGCTTGCCGGCCGTGACCTGGCTGCCATGGCCCAGGGCCTGGAAGAAGGTTGCGATTATGATTACCTGGAGGCGCGTATCGGACAGGTGGCTTACCTGGGCAAGTTGCTCAAGGAGTACGGTGTGCCTTTCCAGGAGCCCACTGGCGGACACGCCATCTTTGTGGATGCCAAAAAGGTATTGCCACAGATTCCGAAAGAAGAGTACCTGGCACAAACACTGGCCATAGAACTGTACCTGGAAGGTGGCGTGCGCGGCGTGGAGATTGGCACCCTGCTTGCCGACCGTGACCCGGAAACAAGGGAAAACCGTTACCCGGACCTGGAGTTGCTCCGTCTCGCCATCCCGCGAAGGGTGTATACCAACAACCACATGGCCTTCGTCGCCGCTTGCCTGGGCAACATCTATGCACGCCGCAACGAGATCACCCGGGGATTCCGGATCACCAAAGAAGCTCCGATCATGCGGCATTTTACCGTCGAACTGGATAGAGCCAAATAAAGTCTTGATGGTTGACGTTTTATATATTTGAACGTATCGCAGGACCATGGAACTCATCATCACATTCATCATTGCGCTTGGATTGGCGATGGATTGTTTTACCATCGCCATATCCAACAGCAGCGTCAGCGGCGAAGTGAAGCCCGGGGTCCCATTGAAGGTGGCCATCGCTTTTGCATTTGCGCATGTGCTGCTGCTTTACCTGGGACACGCGCTGGGAAGCGCCATTCAACACCTTTTTGAAGGCGTGGAAACCTGGGTTGCCTTCATTATTCTCGGCATCATCGGGGTGAAGATGATCCTGGAGGCACGCAGGCGCCATCCCAGGCAAAAAGTGTTCGACATCAACCAGACCAGCGTGATCCTGGTCCTGTCGCTGGCCACGGCAATGGATGCTTTTCTGACCGGGGTGGCCATTTCGATGACCACCATTGGTCTGAACATGGCTACCATCCTGGTGGCCCTTACTGTGTTCGTGCTGACCCTTGGCGGGATGGCGGGAGGCAAACAACTGGGGGTGGCGTTTGCGCAGCGTACCGCCTATTTCGGCGGCGCCTTTCTGATGCTGGCAGCGGCCACCTTCCTTGCGATGATCATTTAGCGGCTGGCGGCACCCCAGGGTTGCCCGGACGGTTGATTCACGGCTTTTTTCGTTGTTTAATGTCAAATGAAACAACCCCTGCATGGCAACAGCTTTGCAGGGGTTGTTTTGCCACACACCATAGATCTGGGGTTATTCATGAAGAGATGAGGTAAAGGTCAGGAACTGTTCATGTAAAAGCAATGATTTCCTGACATAAGGAAAAGGAATGCGGACAGGCGGGTTTAGGAAGCGCCAGACCGGCGGGCTTAAGGTCAACCCACCATAAGGTTGCAGCCCCGGACATCGCTGTGGTCGAACCGCCCCAGCACCTCAAATGTGCCTGCTGCGCTTGTTTTTCCAAGATCCTGGGTCGCCAGGAAACTGCAGCTGTATACATTGGCCAGGTCGATCACCTGGATGCCGCCGCCCTGGCCGTCTCCAAAGACACGCAGCGGGTCATTGCTGTCGCGGATCAATACGCGCATCCAGGGTGGACAGGAAAACTGTCCCGCCCCTGTTGAATAAGCCTGGGACAGCATTTCTGTCATGCCATATTCTGAATGGACCGCCTCCTGTTGAAAAGCCTGGCAAAGGAGGCCGTGCATTTCCTCCCTGATCATCTCCCTGCGACGGCCTTTCATGCCGCCAGTCTCCATGACCACAGTATTCCTGAGCGGCATGGGATGGCGCTCCGCAAAATCAAGCAAGGCAAAGCTTACGCCGAGCAGAAGGGTTTTCTGACCCCTCGCCATTTGCCTGTCCAGCACCCTGGCCAGCCCGTCCAGGTCATCCAGGTAAAAACCGCTGTCCGGGTGCCGGCCAGCATCCATCAGGCGCCGGGCCATGTAAACCAGGGAAGCATCCTGCCGCTCCAGGTAACCTGGCAACAAAGCCAGCACGCAGTATTCTCCAGGTGGACCGTAAAACAGTTGAAAGCCCTTTAGCAGGCTTTGCACATACACGTGCAGATCGGCCACATGATGCCTGGATGGCACACTCCCGGTGGTGCCCGAACTGGCAAACACCTTTTCAGGCTGCCGGTCCACACTCAGGACCTTTCTGTGTTTAAACACCTCAACCGGCAGGAAGGGAATGTCCGACACCTGCATCACCCGTCCGGGATCCACCCCCAGTTCTTGACAAAACTCCCGGTATGGCGAATTTTGTTTGAACTGGAAACGAAAAACTTCAATGGCCTTGCGCCGGAATGCGTCTTCATCGCCTGGGGACAGGGAAAATATTGCTTGCGTATCCATCATCACCGCTGTTGGTGTGCCTGACTCTGTACTGTTGCGCTAATCAAAGATAGGGATAAATTGTTTAGTGTAACTTTAAGTTGGGAAGAAGCGTTTGGAGGATAAGGTTGAGGTTGAGGATAAGGTTGAGGTTGAGGTTAAGGTTGAGGTTGAGGTTAAGGTTGAGCGGTAGCGAAGTCCCGAGCTGCAAGTCCCGAGAGCGAAGCGATTCGGGAAGCAAAGCGCTTCAGGAAGCAATGCGGTTCGGGATTAAAATTGAGGCTAAAGTTTTTGGTGAGGCATGGAAAGCTGGGTAATCTGACTTAATGGGTTTTTCCTACCTTTGCAGGTAACAGTTTGGTCCGTGTGCAGGGTAGGCAACAATGTCGCTCAGGCCCCCATGGATGGGTTCTTCTGTTTAGATGTGGTACGGCAAGACACTCCATTTCTGACTTTTTGACGTTCCGACTTCGACTTTTTGACGTTTTGACATAATCTTTAACTATGAAAAATGAAAACCTGGATCCCTCTGCAGACAAGCTGAGCAAGGAAGAGCGCATCTTAGAGCAAACCCTGCGGCCCGGTAGTTTTTCCAGTTTTACCGGCCAGCATAAGGTGGTGGAAAATTTGAAGGTTTTCGTGGGGGCGGCTTCACAGCGCGCCGAAGCGCTCGACCATGTGCTGTTGCACGGCCCGCCTGGCCTGGGCAAGACCACCCTGGCCCACATCATAGCCAACGAAATGGGCGTAGGCATCAAGGTCACCTCTGGCCCGGTGCTGGACAAACCCGCCGACCTTGCGGGTTTGCTCACCAACCTGGAAGCCCGGGACGTGCTGTTTATCGACGAGATCCACCGATTGAGTCCGGTTGTTGAAGAATACCTCTATTCCGCCATGGAAGATTTCCGCATCGACATCATGATCGAAACGGGGCCCAATGCGCGCAGCGTGCAACTCACCTTGCACCCCTTCACCCTCATCGGCGCCACCACCCGGTCGGGCCTGCTCACCTCTCCCCTTCGCGCCCGCTTTGGCATCAATGCCCGCCTGAATTATTATGACGCCAACCTCCTGCAGCAGATTGTCAAAAGGTCGGCAGGCATTCTGAACGTCAACATTACCGATGAAGCCTCCCGCGAAATATCCCGGCGCAGCAGGGGAACCCCGAGAATCGCCAATGCGCTGCTCCGCAGGGTGCGCGACTTTGCCCAGATTAAGGGCAACGGGGACATTGACATGGACATTTCACTTTACGGCCTGGCGGCGCTCAACGTGGACAAGTTTGGTCTGGACGAGATGGACAACAAGATTCTCTCCACCATCATCGATAAGTTTAAAGGGGGACCAGTGGGACTAAGCAATGTAGCCACATCGGTTGGCGAAGATGCCGGCACAATTGAAGAAGTTTATGAGCCCTACCTGATCCAGGAGGGCTATATCATGCGCACCCCAAGGGGTCGGGAAGCCACTGAGCTGGCGTATCAACACCTGGGAAGGGTCAAGGCGTCCGGGCAGAATACTTTGTTTGATGATGTGTAAGAGGGTTTGGGGTTTGAGGTTTGGGGTTTGAAGTTGCCTGAGGGTTTTATGATGGATACTGGTGATGTGGTGAGTTTTTGGGTAAATGGGTTTGAGGTTTGAGGTTTGGGGTTTGAAGTTGCCTGAGGATTATGTGTTTGATCCTGGTAATGTGGTGAGTTACTGGGTTAAGGGGTTATGGGGTTATGGGGTTAAAGAGGTTTGAGGTTGAGTGACAGGAAAACAATAACAAAGGCGTTGAAGGCGAAGGCCCTGGAGCTGGGGTTTGCGGCCTGCGGTGTGGCGCAGACGAGGCGCTTAACACACCGGGAGGGCTTTTTGCGCGAATGGCTGAGAGCCGGGCATCAGGGCAAGATGGCTTATATGGCCAATCACTTCGACAAAAGGTTGGATCCCGGATTGCTGGTCCCCGGTGCGCTGTCGGTGATTTCCCTTGCCCTCAATTATTATCCTGCAGCACAGCAACCGCCCGGCACAAAATGCAGGATTTCACGCTATGCCTTTGGCAAGGATTACCACTTCATCATCAAAGACAAATTGCAAATCCTGGCAGACCACCTGGAAAGCATTGCAGGACCGCATCAATACCGGGTTTTTACAGATTCGGCACCGGTACTCGAACGCTCGTGGGCGGAGGAAGCCGGACTGGGTGGAACAGGAAAGAACACCTGCTTCATCATTCCCCGGCAGGGAAGCTATTTTTTCCTGGGCGAAATGATCACCAACGTCGCGCTTGAAGCAGATCCGCCTTTTAAAAAAGACCTATGCGGCAAATGCACGCGATGCATCGACGCCTGCCCCACGGGAGCCATCATCGAACCGGGAAAGCTCGACGCCGGGAAATGCATCTCTTATCTTACCATCGAATTAAAAGACCCCATTCCCGAACCTCTGCGTAAAAAATGCCGGGGCTGGATATTTGGATGCGACATCTGCCAGGAGGTTTGTCCGCATAACCGCCACGCCACACCACACCGGCACCCGGAACTGAAAGCGCTACGGCCAGTGATCACCTGGGACGATGACGACTGGTGCGGCATGACCAAAGAAGAGTACAACCGGGAAATCAGGAAAACGGCCTCTCCAATGGCCAGGGTCAAATACGAAAAGTTGATGGATAACATCCGGAACACTACCGGGGACGAAGGCTGTCGATAAGCATCTCTGGCACACGCTTTTTCCTTTCCTGGATGAATGCCATGAACTCCTCTTCAGTAAAATTGTTTTTGTCCATCACCAGCATCTTAATGGCAAAGGGAAAGGCGATCAGCGACAGCATATCCACAAAAAAGTGCGTGGGGTCCGTTCGCCGGATATTCCCCTTTTTTGCTTCATCGATCAGTTGCTTGGTGAATTGATCGGTGGCATAAAGGCTGCTGATGGCCTTCATCTCGGTGATCCGTTCACGGCTGCGGTGCAGGATCGCCATCACAAAAGACACCAGCAATGGATTCTCCGAAAGCATGTCAATATACACATACACATACTGCCTGACCTTTTCTTCCAATTCCAGGGCGCTATCCAGGATCCGGATCAGCTCCTCCGAATTCTTCTTCACCAACTGGGTGAAAATGGCATCGAACAGGTTTTCCTTGCTTCTGAAATAATAATTCATGAGCGCCAGGTTGATCCCGGCCCTGGTGGCAATTTCACGGACGCTGGTACGATCCACCCCCTTTTCCAAAAATAATTCGGTAGCGGCATCAAAAATCTTCTGTTCGGTATTTCTGCTTTTAGCCATGGCGTACTGTTTTTTGCAAAGATAAGATTTTCCATTGTTTTAAACGCCGTTTAAAACGATTTGTGTTACCTTTGATTCCTTTTTTATGGAAATTATTCTTTTCATCAGTTTATAATTTTTATATTTCGGTCACATGGAATTCGCCATGACATAATCATTCTCGTATTTGTCAATATATTGGCATGGCTCGTTTCATCTGTTTATGGTTTTTAATTTCGGTCAGATGAACCGAGCACTTGCGAGCTCGGCGAAGCCAAACCTGCATGAGATAATCATTTCCCTGTGCGTCAATTCTTTGGGATGAAGGTTTTATAAAATGAATCCAAACGTGCTGGTTGATTCGAGGTAGACCTGGCGAGACCTTTTGACCTTTCGACTTTTTGACATTTTGACATTTTGTAACCATGTTTATATATAAATTCCTTACGCGCAAATACTTATTCAGCATCCTGACTGGCTTGCTGCTGGTGTTAAGCTGGCCGGCGCGGGGCTTTCCCTTCCTGATCTTTTTTGCCTTTATTCCCTTGTTGTTTTTGGAAGACGACATCAACAGCCTGAAATACAAAGTCAGGGCGCGTGTTTTTTTTGGCCACGCCTGGTTGAGCTTTCTGATATTCAACCTGTTCACTACCTGGTGGATCATGCATGCCACCTTGCCCGGCATGATCGCCGCAGTGATCCTGAACTCCCTCTTCATGACGCTACCCTGGCTACTAATGCACCTGAGCCGAAGAATCCTACCCTCCCGCCAGGGACCCTTATCGCTGGTCATGTTCTGGTTGGCTTTTGAATTCCTGCATGGCCGCTGGGAGTTAAGCTGGAGTTGGTTGGACCTCGGCAATGTATTTGCCGGTTACCCCGCCTGGGTGCAATGGTATGCCTTTACCGGAACTGCAGGGGGTGCCCTGTGGATCCTGGCAATCAACATCTTGCTATTTCTCGCGCTCAAGCAAATGCGAAAAGGCCGTTTTGAGATCCGCAAAGCCAGGGGGAATGCGGTAATGGCGCTCAGCCTGTTCGTGCTTCCCGCCTTGTTTTCCTTTTATTCCTGGCTGAATTACGAAGAAGATGCCAGTCCGGCCCACGTTGTGGTCGTTCAACCTGCCCAGGATCCTTATGATCCGGCTGTGAGTCAGCAGGAGGTCGCCAAACGGGTGGACCAAATGATCGCCCTGGCTGATGAAAAGATCAATCCATCCACCCGCTTTGTCGTCACCCCGGAAGGTGCCAATCCACGTGGCATTTGGCGGCACGAAGCGGAGGCACATTATACGATCCGGCGAATCCGGGAGCACCAGGAGGATAATCCGGGCGTGACCTGGCTCCTGGGAAGTTTCGTGTATGCCTTTTATGATGATGGAGATGCCATCCCAGCCAGCGCGCGGCTTCACCAGCAGCAAAACAGGTTTTATGACGTGTTTAATGCGGCCGTAATGATCCCTCCGGGCGAGGAACTGCAGTACCATTACAAGTACAAACTCGTTCCTGGCATTGAAAGGATGCCTTATTTCACCCTGCTCCGGCCACTGGGGCGCCTGGTAGACCGCTTTGGCGGCATTGCCGGAAGCCTTGGCACGAGCGACCGTCCGGAGGTGATGACCTCCCCGGAACAGATCAGGGTTGCCCCGTCGATATGCTATGAGTCCATCTATGGCGACTATATGCGGGAGTTCACGCTTCAGGGGGCTTCCATGCTGTTCATCATGACCAACGACGGATGGTGGCAAGATACCCCGGGTTACCGGCAGCATAATCAATACGCACGCCTGCGGGCCATCGAAACGCGACGAAGTGTCGCCCGCTCGGCAAGCACGGGCATCTCCGCATTCATAAACCAACGTGGGGAAACCATTAAGCAAACAGCCTGGTGGGAGTCCACCGCCATCGCGGCCGACATCAACAAGAACCTTAGCCTGACCTTTTTCGCCCGAAGCGGCAACTACCTCGGACAGTTTGCCACTTTCCTGTCCGCACTGTTTATCCTCTATATGATCTCCCAATGGATTATTGCTCGCCAGTGTAGTAAGAAGTAGGCAGTAAATAAACAAAGTTTAAGGTTGAGGTTAAGGTTGAGGTTGAGGAGTTATTGGGTTAAAGGCACAAGGTACCGCAGACCCGGACTTTTAGACCTTTCGACTTTTTGCCCTTTAGACATTTTGTCTTTTTGTCCTTTTGTCCTTTTGTCCTTTTGTCCCTACGACGGCATCCGAAAATCCGGGGAGAGGTAGACGGGGTATTTATTGAAGAATTGTGAGGTGTTTTTTGCGGCATCCTCTATGGATCTGAACTCCACGTTAAGGGCCTTTTTGATCTTTTCATTGGAAAAATACCGCCTGATGTTGGCATTCCGGGCCGTTTCTTTGGAGAGCAGCGGTTTTTGCCCGGTGACAAAACTCCTGGAAAGCTCCAGGCGCCAGGCCATCTCACTAAGGAAGCGTCCAGCACGGTATTTTGGTGGTTTGGCGCCGGAATAATGGGCAAAAAGGGTGAATAACTCCCTATAGGATAAGTTTTCGCTGGTTAGCACGAAACGTTCATTAACAATGTTGGATTCCTGCAAGTCAACCATCACGGAAGCCACATCACGGGCATCCACGAAACCAGTAACCCCTGAAGTATAAAACTTCATGCCGTTCTTTACCGATTGGTACAATTGTGCACTGGAACGGGCGGGGTCACCCGGACCGATCACCACCGTCGGGTTGACAATGACCACCGGAAGTCCTTCCTCTGAAGCACGCCATACTTCTCTTTCTGAGCCATATTTGGTGATGGCGTACCAGGAATTCTTTTTTGAAGCCTTCCAGGTCAGATTTTCATCCACTGCCCGGCCTTTCTGCGGACTTCCAAGCGCAGCCACAGAGCTGCAGTGGCAAAACTTTTCGATGTCGTTCATCATGGCCACGTTCACCAGGTTGGCCGTCCCTTCCACATTGATTTTCTTCATCAGCTCCCGATCCTCCGGAAGAAAGGAAACCATGGCTGCACAGTGATAGATCTGCTTTACTCCCTGCATGGCCTCTTGCAGGCTCACAAGGTCATTCAGATCGCCTTCCACCCATTGGATGTCTTCAAAAAGATCTTCGCCCTGATCCGGGTTGTACCAATGAAAGAGCCGCCTGATCAGGTCCGTGTTGCTGCCATCGCGCTTCAGTGCACGCACACGGCGTCCGCGCATTGCCAGTTCATAGAGCAAGTGAGAGCCCACTAAACCTGTACCGCCTGTGACAAGGATCATATGCAAATGGATTTAAACAGATGCAAAAGTAGAAATTTTTTGTTTCTTTGTGTTTTGCTATTCACCAAAATACAAAAACATGAAGATACCACATGCCTTATTAAGCGTTTTATTTGTAATTGGTCTTGGGACACTTGCAGCCCAGGAGCAGCAACCCCTGGATCCGGAAACCATGTGGGAGATGGCCCGCCCCGGAAATCCGGTGTCATCGCCCGATGGACAATGGGCTGTCTTTCCGGTAACGGAATACGATGTGGAAGGCAACACTTCCGCCACGAACCTTCATTTGCTAAACAACCAGACCGGCGAAAATCGCCAGATCACCTTCAGTGACAGGGACAGCGGTCCGGCCTGGAGTCCTGACGGCAACCGCCTCGCCTTTGTCTCGGGCAGACACGACGGTCCCGGACAGGTCTACATCCTCGACCTGGAGAAGGGTGGCGAGGCACAGAAAATTACCGATTTGCCAGTGGGCGTCTACGGACTGAAGTGGTTTCCGGACGGACAGCGCATCGCCTTTGCCGCTGACATCCTGCCCGAATATGACGGCGACTGGGACAAGCAGCGCGAGTTACAAGAAGAGATGGAAGCGTGCAAGGTGACGGCCAAGGTCACGGAGAATAACATGTACCGCTATTGGGATCGCTGGCTGACTGACGGCTATGTATCCCGCCTTTTCACCATTGATTTGGAAAGCAAAGAGGTAACCGACCTCATGCCTGAGAATGGCAACTTCTTCGGACTGATGGGCGGTGTGTCTTATGACATCTCGCCCGATGGGGAAACCATCGCGGTAAGCAAAAACTCCACACAGCCTCCTTATGAACGCACCAACCACGCGATCTACCTTGTGCCGACCGACGGCAGTGGCCAGCTTACCAATATCACGGCAGATAATCCGGCCAACGACCTGAACCCGGTCTACAGTCCGGATGGCCAGTATATCCTCTATGGCCGCCAGTCGATCTACCACTTTTACGCCGACCGCGTCGTGATGGTACTCTATGACACCAGCGACGGATCGGTTACCGAACTAACCAACGATATTGACTTAAGCACCGAACAGTGGTTTTGGTCGGAAGCCGGAAGCACCATCTATTTCATTGCCGAGGACCGGGCCAAGAAATCCATTTTCAGCATTTCGGCCGACGGCGGTCCACATACCGAAGTCTTCAGGGGTGGCACCAATAACGGCGCTGCGCTGGCCGGCGGACAACACCTGGTGTTCAACCATCATAACCTCAGCGCACCACCCGAAATATACCGGGTAGACCTGCGACGTGGCGATGTGGATCAGATGACCACGTTCAATGACCATATTGTGGAAAACATACAGTGGGGAGAGATTGAGAATGTCACCTACGAAGGCGCCAACGGCGAGGAGATCCAGATGTTTATCAACTATCCTCCGGATTACGACCCCGACAAGGAATATCCCCTGGTGATGATGATCCACGGTGGACCTCACGGCATCTTTGGCGACACCTTCCACTTCCGCTGGAACAGCCAGATCTTCGCCGCACCAGGTTATATCGCCGCCATGCCAAACTTCCATGGCTCCAGCAGCTTCGGCCAGGACTTCGTGAAGAGCATCCACGGCAACCATGCCGAGTTGCCTT
>SL_5KL_010_SEDDRAFT_10001636_pt1 | contig 13272 bp, 7 predicted proteins | sample SodLakKL_010_SED_FD_9118 | JGI IMG/M metagenome (IMG submission 9118)
CGAGCCGCGAGGCGGGGGGTGTCGTGGGTTTCGGCGGCGGCGAAGGGGGGCAGGGAAAGGTGCGGCGCGGATCGGAAGAAAGCCTTGCTTTGGCCGTCTTCAACCCGCGGCTGGAGATAGAAGCCGTTGCCGGCCATGATGTTGAAGCCGTGGGCGCGGTTCTCCTCAGCGTTCGAGGGGTCGAGCTCCTCGGTGATCAAGCCGAAATCCGGGTCGACTTCCCGGGTGGACTCAATGATTCCATGCAACAGCTCTTCCGGCAGGGCGTGCCCCATATCGATGCGCGCCCCGTCGATGCCGAACGTCCGTTGATAGTAGGGCAGGACCCCCTTCAATGTCTCCCATAGCGGCGTGTTGGGTTGTCTGCCCGGATAGAGGTTGCTTTTGATGGTATCGTGGAGGATGAAAGGAGGCGTGTCGTCCTCGACGTAGGGCCTCGCGGAGGAGGGGTGGTCGAGGTAGAGCTTGAAGAATGTGACGTCGTCCCAGGCGGGCTGCTGGTCGTTGATCTGGTCGCTGAAGGCCGGGGCGACGGTGAGGTTGAACGTCTCTTCGATGGCGCCGAGGATGTCCGCTTCGTCCTTGATGGCTGCGAACGTGTCGGCATCAAGGGTTCTGGGGTCCGCGCGGAACTGCTGGATGTGGCGCTTTACGTCATCACTGCCATACATCGTCGGCAGCTGTTCCTCAGTGGGCGGGGTGGTGGAAGGGATGCCTTCGACCCTGGGTGGACGGTAGTCATCCCGTGCATCGCAGTCAATCCAGTAGAACCATTCGGGATAGTCGCGGATGAAGGTGCTATCGAGGCCGTTCGTCCGCGGAATGAAGTCGATGAGGACCCGGATGCCGAGTGCGTGGGCGGCGTCGACAAGTGCGGCGAACTCTTCCTCGATGGTGAAGGCCTCCCCCGTCAGGGTCTCCTTGAGAGACGGATCGAGGGCGAAGAAATCGATGACGCTGTAGGGACTGCCGGGGTCGCCTTTGCTTTGGCGGCGGCTGTGTTTCATGATGGGCAGAAGATACAGCGCGTCGATGCCCATCCGTCTGAGATGAGGCAGCAGGGCGATCATCTTGATGAAAGTCCCCGTTTCCTTGTGGCCGTGCACGTTGGTGTGTTCGATGTAGCCGCTGCGATCGGCGTCGAACGCGGCCGAGGTCCGCACAAGGCTGCTGTAGATGATGGATTGTCGCAGCCACTCTCCGTCGCTTTGATTGTTTTGTATTTTAGATAAGGAGAGGCCGGGCACGCTGTCCTTCCTGAGGGAGCGCACCAATTGATAGAAATAATCGTAGGGGTTGGTCAGCATCTCTCCGGTAGGCGTATGGGTGATCTTCGCCTCGGGTGGTTGGGAGAAGATATCCGGAATCGCCCAGATCAGACGTTCGTCACGGTTTCTCTCGAAGTATCGCTCCAGTTTGAGCAACGGACTGTCCATGGCGCAATCTTCCTTTCTATATTATCAAGTTGAAAATGCCGGTCCATCACCATTATACAGGAAAGCGCGTGCTTTCGAAACTCGAAAGCCATGAAGTAAACGTTTACGGGCGGGGGGTAACGCTGTAAAAAAAGGGCTGCACTTGTTATAATCAATATGGGAGTGATTACGATGAAAAAACCGGTAGCATTGATTATCATGGACGGCTGGGGTCTTGCCGATCCCGGCGAAGGGAACGCTGTCCATCTTGCCGACACACCGAATGTGGATAGGCTCACGGCACAATATCCATCGACTACTCTACAGGCATCCGGCATGGCGGTCGGTCTGCCCGATGGTCAGATGGGCAACTCCGAAGTCGGCCATATGAACCTCGGCGCCGGCCGTGTCGTCTATCAGTCGCTGACCACGATTCACAAGGCGATCGACGATGGCAGCTTCTATGAGAATCCGGAGTATCAGGCGGCGCTCGACCATGTCAATCAGAACGAATCAAAACTGCACATCATGGGATTGCTCAGCGATGGCGGCGTCCATTCACACATCAACCATTTCAAGGCGATGCTCGATATGGCCAGGCGCAAGGGCGTCAAGCGCACCTATGTACACGCCTTCCTCGACGGAAGGGATGTGCCGCCCGCTTCCGCCACGAAATACGTCCGGGAGTTAGAGGATTACATCCAGCAGATCGGACACGGAACCATCGCCAGCGTGCACGGACGTTATTACGCGATGGATCGTGACAAGAACTGGGACCGCATCCGCAAGGCCTATGACGTTCTCACCGAAGCCGACGGCAGACGTGCACGCACAGCCGTTGAAGGCATTGAAGCCTCCTATGAAGAAGGCGTCAACGACGAATTCGTCGTCCCCTTCAGCGTGGATGCCGAAGGGACTGTCGATGAAGACGACGCCGTCGTGTTCATGAATTTCCGTCCCGATCGGGCAATCCAGATGTCCACAGCCTTGACGAACCCTGACGAGAGCGGTCTCGAGAACCCGAAATGCTTCGAGAACCTGCATTTCGTGTGTACGATGCACTACTCCGAGAAGGTCAGAGGCAGCATCGCCTTCAGCCTCGAGACGCTGGATGGGCTTTTCGGGGATGTCGTCAGCGCCGCCGGACTCAATCAGCTGCGCATCGCCGAGACCGAGAAGTATGCACACGTCACGTTCTTCTTCGATGGTGGCAAGGATCGGGAGATCAAGAACTCCAAGCGCGTGCTCATCGATTCCCCGAAAGTCGCGACTTACGACATGCAGCCCGAGATGAGCGCACCCGAAGTCACCCGCAAAGTGCTCGAGGAACTCGACTCCGATGTCCACGACGCCATCATCCTCAACTATGCGAACGGCGACATGGTCGGTCACACCGGCGACATCGACGCGGCAATCAAAGCTGTCGAGGCCACCGACGAGGGTGTCGGAAAGGTTGTCGAGAAAGTTCTCGAAAAAGGCGGCGTGGCGATGGTCACGGCCGACCATGGAAACGCCGAGAAGATGCTGGATGTACAAGGAGGCGTGCACACGGCGCACACCGGCAGCCCGGTCCCCTTCATTCTTACCGACAAGGGTCGGACGCTCCGCGAGGGCGGCATTCTTGGCGACATCGCCCCTACGATGCTCGAGTATCTGGCCGTGGATCAACCGGCCGCGATGACCGGCGAAAGTCTCCTCAAGAAATAAGACGTGGGTGCAATTTGTTGCAAAAGCCACGTGTCGTCACAAAAAATAAGCAATAAGCACCGACCATACAACCAATCCAAGAAGGAGAGATGTTTCCATGCCCTACATCAGCGAAATCTATGCACGTGAAGTCCTTGATTCCCGCGGCAATCCGACCGTCGAAGTCGAGGTGACCACCGACTCTGGCGCCTTCGGGCGCGCCCTCGTCCCCAGCGGCGCTTCCACAGGCGAACACGAGGCGGTTGAACTGCGGGACGGCGACAAAGGCCGCTACGTCGGAAAAGGCGTCACGAAAGCTGTCCAGAACGTCAATGAAGTCATCGCCCCTGAATTGATCGGCATCGACGTGACCGAACAGGCGCTGATCGACAACATCATGATCGAGCTTGATGGCACCAAGAACAAAGGCAAGCTCGGTGCGAATGCCATCCTCGGCGTCTCGATGGCCGTCGCCCGCGCCGCGGCCGAGCATGTCGAGCTTCCGCTGTATCAGTATCTCGGCGGTTTCTCCGCACGTGAACTGCCCACTCCGATGATGAACATCCTCAATGGCGGTTCGCACGCCGATAACAACGTCGATTTCCAGGAGTTCATGATCATGCCCGTCAAGGCCGATTCATTCAAGGAGGCCCTGCGCATGGGTGCCGAGACCTTCCACGCCCTCAAGGGTGTCTTGAAGGCCAAGGGCTACAACACCGCCGTCGGTGATGAAGGCGGCTTCGCCCCCGACCTCAAGTCCAACGAAGAAGCGATCGAGGTCATCATGGAATCCATCAAGAAGGCCGGCTACACACCCGGTGAGGACATCGTCCTCTCGATGGACGTCGCCTCGAGCGAATTCTACGATGCCGATAAGGGCGTCTATGTCCTGGCCGGCGAAGGCGGCCGCGAAGTCAGCGCCAGCGAGCTGGCGGACATCTACCTCAAGCTGCTCGAGAAATACCCCATCGTCTCCATCGAGGACGGCCTTGACGAAAACGACTGGGACGGCTGGAAGACCCTGACCGACAAGCTCGGCGACAAGCTGCAGCTCGTCGGCGACGACCTGCTCGTCACCAACACCGAGAAGCTTCAGTATGCGATCGACAACAATATCGCCAACAGCATCCTCGTCAAAGTCAACCAGATCGGCACGCTCAGTGAAACGTTCGAAGCGGTCGAGATGGCCAAGCGCGCGGGCTACACGGCCGTCATCAGCCACCGCAGCGGCGAGACCGAGGATTCGACGATCGCCGATATCGCCGTGGCGACCAACGCCGGCCAGATCAAGACCGGCTCGCTCTCGCGCACCGACCGCACGGCCAAATACAACCAGCTGCTCCGGATCGAGGACAGCCTCGGCGAGACCGCCATCTTCAAAGGGCTTGACGCGCTTTACAACTTGAAATGAACTTCCAAGCCCCCGCTGTAGGCGGGGGCTTTTTTTGTAGGGGGTTATTGCACGACACCGCAATGGAATTGCAAGTCGGCGAAAGCCGACGCAGCCGTGTGTTTTCACTTCAAAAAAACGCCGTATCCGCCAAACGCCTCATGAAGGTTTTGAGAAAATTTGCTGTTATCTTGTAATTTTCAGAAAACGTTTACGGGTGAAGGGTTTCGCTCAATCGGACATTGACGCGTTGTGAAAGGTATTCTAAAATGCAATATAGAAAACCTACACTTCAAAAAAGAGGAGGATTTTTACTGTATGAAGAAAGTGTTGTTTTCACTAGTCGCGCTGACTTTTGTGTTTGTCCTGGCAGCGTGCCCGGCAGATGACCCGGACGCTCCGGGTGACATCGACGACCCGGACATCGACCCGGACGATGACGACGTCCTGTTCGTCGGCACCATGGAATTCAGCGGCGAATTCATCAACTGGGGTGGCGCCTCGGCTTATGACATCCAGATTCAGGACCTGATCAACGGCTACAGCACCGTCTCGACCGACAAGGATGGCGAATTCGTCATCAACGAGACCGTCATCGAGAATGTGGACGAGGTCGAGGATACCATGGCGGAAGAAATCGACCCTGACGACCCCGAACCAAAGACCTATACGTTCGAGATCCGTGACGACCTCGAATTCTCCGATGGCGAGCCGATCACTGCGGAAGACTATGCCTTCGGCATCAAGATGCAAGCGGCCTACTCCATCGCCCAGGCTGGACACACCAGTCCGACCGGTGGACAGGAACTTGTCGGCTTTGACGAATTCCGTGACGGCGAGACTACTGATTTTGAAGGCGTCGAGGTTGTTGACGAGCACACCCTCGAGCTGACCATTGCCGAAGAGGAACTTCCCTACTTCTATGAACTCGCTGCTGTTTCGGCGGGTCCGCAGCCCAAGCATGTCTACACCGACGACGGCGAGTACGAGTTCCTGACTGCGGAAGAGCACGATGAACTCGGTGATGACGAGGACCACATCGGCGAATACATCGCCCAGTACATCGATAATCCCCCTGTCAACAGCGGACCCTACACCTTCGAACACTATGAAGATGATCAGTTTGTCCGTCTTGAAAAGAATGAAAACTTCATCGGTGACTTCCGTGGAGAAACACCCTCTATCGAAGACGTTGTCGTACGCGTGGTTCCGAGCGCGACCGATGTCGAGCACCTGATTCAAGAAGAAGTCCATCTGCTCACAGGCATGGTTGAAGCGGACGACATCAACCGTGCGCTTGAAGAGGACCACCTGGTTGCCACCAACTACGACCGTCCCGGTTTTGGCGGCCTCTACTTCCACACCGATTTCGGTCCGACGGAAGATCCGCTCGTCCGTCAGGCCATCAGCCACGTTGTCGACCGCGAGCAATTCGTCGAGACCTTCCTCGAAGGCTACGCTGAACTCATTGACGCGCCCCTTGGTCTCGGCCTCTGGATGACTCAGGAGTCGGACACCATCCCCGACGAACTCCATAACTACTCCCCCGATCTTGATGAGGCCAACGAACTGCTTGATGAAGCCGGCTGGGGCTATGACTCCGACGGCAACGAGCTGAACGAAGACGGCTGGGATGAAACCGGCTGGCACGGAGACGACTATCGCTACAATGAAGACGGCGAAGAGCTCTATCTTGGCTGGATGGGCACCGAGAGCGAGTTCTCCGATATTCTTGCCGTCTACATGAACGAAGGCATGGAAGAAGTCGGTGTCGACTTCTACTCCACACAGGCCGGTTTCGACGTTTTGCTGGACAACTACTATTTCGGCTACGACATGCCCGATGAGGAACGCGATTTCCATATGTTCAACCTCGCGACCAGCTACACGCCGCTCCATGACCCCTATCTCAGCTATCATTCCAGCACCGCTCCTTTCGATGCGAACCCGCAGAACTATGTAGACAGCCCTGAAGACCCGCAGTTTGACGATTTCGAGGAGCAAGCGGATTTTGACTGGTACGACGAGGATGCAGAACAGCCCGGCCTCACGACCGACGAACTGACCGAACGCATGCGCCAGCTGCCTGCAGAAGACGATGAGCAGTTCCTCGAGTACTGGGAGGCGCTCATGATGAGACTCAACCGCACACTTCCCGTACTGCCGCTTTATTCGAACATCGAATACAACTTCCACCACGAGGATCTCGAGAATGTCGACATCCGCGGTTTCTGGGAGTGGCAGGATGCCATCGTCGACTTTGAATGGGCCGATGAATAACGGCTTCCATCAATGAACCCAACTGCACCTTCCCTTGTGGGAGGTGCAGTTTTTTGTTTCGGTGCATATTCCCACTCCCTTTTACAAGGCCGTTTGCGGCTTTCTGGTTCGCACAGGAACCAGATAATCATATCGAGTGCCGGCGGTGCACTTCACCTTGACCTTGACGCAACATGTCATGAGACAGAGGGTTTTGTACGCATGTAGAATATTTATAATCAAGCATGCTTTTTGGGGGTTGCAATATGGATGAACATCAAGTATCGTGTACATGCACGGCTTTATTGGTCGTTTCTCTTTCCTCCTTCAACGTTTCTGGTTTACAGACTCCTCTTGAGAGGCACTCAATACTCCTCGCATGAAAGCGTTCAACATAGCAGATCGACTATTGACCGCAGCCGGGCTTTGGAGTAGAATGGTGACAAACCTCGCAGAAGCAGGGGTTAAAAAAAGAGGAGGAATGCGTTAATGAAGAAACTCTTTGCATTGCTGCTTGGGCTCACACTGGTGTTGACCCTGGCGGCGTGCCCCGATGACGATCCGGAAATCACAGACCCAGACGACCCGGATTTCACAGATCCTGCAGCGCGCGACACGCTGTATGTAGGTACCCCGGAATTCAGTGGTGAATTCATCAGCTGGGGGACCGCTTCATCCTATGACATCGCCATCCGCGATCTGATTGTTGGCGGCGGTGTTGTAGCGACCGACCAAGCAGGCCAGTTCCTCGTCAACGAGAACATTGTTGAGAATGTGGCCGAAGTCGAGGAGATCATGGCTGCAGAATCCGAAGCCGACCTTGACGATGCTCAATACGCATCGGATGTCTTCGATGCGGACGGCAACAAGACCTACACCTGGGAGATTCGCGATGACATGCTCTTCTCCGACGGAGAACCCATCACCGCCCACGACTATGCTTTCGGCATCAAGATGCAGGCCGCCTATTCAATCGGCCAGGCCGGCCATACGTCACGTACCGGCGGCGACGACCTTGTCGGCTTCGATGCGTTCTTTGACGGCGAGACAACCGACTTCGAAGGCATTGAAGTCATTGACGATTACACGTTCACCTTGACCATCGATGCAGACAATCTCCCTTACTTCTATGAACTTGCCATGGTCGCCGCTTCGCCGCAGCCCATGCACATCTACACCAATAACGGCGAATACGACTTCCTGACTGCCGACGAACATGATGAACTCGGTGACGACGACATGCATATCGGCGAATGGATCGCTCAGTTCATCAGCGAACCCCCTGTCAGCAGCGGACCTTACGTCATGGACCATTACCGCCGTGATCAGTTCGTGCGCCTGAAGCTCAACGAGAACTACGTCGGTGATTTCCGCGGCCACAAAGCGGAAATCGAAACCGTTGTCGTCCGCATCGTTCCGAGCGCGACAGACATCGAACATCTACTGAAGGAAGAGATTCACGTGCTGACCGGACTTGTCGAGGGCGACAAGATCAACCGCGGCCTCGACGCCGATAATCTGCAAGGACACTACTTCGACCGCATCGGCTTTGGTGGGCTGTTCTTCCATACGGACTTCGGTCCCATGCTGGATCACAACGTCCGTCAGGCTCTTGCCCACCTTGTTGACCGTGAACAGTTCGTCGAGACCTTCCTCGAAGGCTACGGCACCTTGATTGACGCACCTTTCGGTATTGGACAATGGATGTATCAGCAATCCGATCGCATCCCTGATGAGCTCATCTCGTTCTCGCCCGATACGCAAGAAGCCTACGATCTGCTTGATGATGCAGGCTGGGGCTATGACGAGGACGATGACCCCTGGGAAGAAGGGGCCGGCTATCGCTACAATGCAGATGGTGATCGCCTGCGGCTTGGATGGCTTGGAACTGAGAGCGAATTTTCCGATGTCCTTGCCGTTTACATGAACGACGCCTTCAGCGAGGCCGGCATCGACTTCAGCGCTCGTCAGGCCAGCTTTGACGTGCTTCTCGACAACTACTACTTTGCCTACGAGCTGGAAGAAGAGGACCGCGACTACCACATGTTCAACCTCGCGACCGGCTACACGCCGCTTTATGATCCCTACTATACGTATCATTCCGACGGCCTCGGCACGACTCGGAACACCAACCAGTTCGCGGATAAAGCCGATGAGCCGATGGCGGACTTCAGCGAACAGGTCGGACACGGTTTCTCCTGGGATCCGACCGTGGATGACGGCATGACGGTCGACGAACTGACGGAAGCCATGCGCAACCTGCCTGCTGCTGAAGACGAACAGTTCCTCGAGTACTGGGAGGCACTCATGCTCCGGCTGAATCGGTTGCTGCCGGTGCTGCCGCTGTATTCCAACCAGTACTACCAGTTTGCTGTCAACGATCTCGAGAACTTTGAGCTGACAGGTTTCTGGGACTGGCAGCATGCTATTGTGGATTTCCGGTTTGCTGATTAATAACATCCGAATCCATTATAACCTGTAGTTATGATTGTTGAGAGAGTAGTTATAGACCAACATAACTACTCTCTCACTTTATGAAAGGAGAATCCCATATGCTCAAGTACACCATCCGAAGACTGATCCATCTGATACCGGTGGTCATCATCATCTCCATCGTGATTTTCACGATGCTGAGATTGATGCCCGTCTCACCGGAGCGTTTCATGGTGGACTGTCCTCCCGAGATGAGCCAGGAGCGCTGTGATCGTGAGCGTCAGGCCTTCCGGGATCGATACCGGCTCGATGAGCCGCTACCGGTCCAGTATCTTTTCTGGTTCGGCAACGTGCTGCAAGGAGACCTCGGTGATTCCGAGCACTACAATGAGCCAGTCGCCGATCTGGTCGGCTACTACATCATGAACTCTGTCTATCTGAATACGGTGGTGATCGTGGCCTCCTTCCTGATTTCCATACCAGTCGGGATTGTATCGGCCGTCAAACAGTACTCCTTGTTCGACAATTTCTGGCAGGTGTTCTCTTTGCTCGGTCTTTCCATGCCGAATTTCTTCTTCGGTATCATTCTGCTCTACATCTTCTCCATGCAGCTGGGGTGGACGCCGCTTAGCGGCATGACCTCGGACTACTTGGGCACGATGGGCCCATGGGAGACATTTGTCGACACAATGCATCACATGGTGCTTCCCGCAAGCGTTCTAATTATCTCCTCTTTGGCCGGTACGGTCCGTTACGTACGTAGTTCCATGCTGGATGTCATCCGTTCGGATTACATCCGGACCGCTCGGTCGAAGGGTCTTTCGGAAAAAGTGGTCATCTATTCACACGCTTTCCGAAATGCATTGATTCCAGTCATTACGCTGCTTGCCTTCCAGATTCCCACGCTGTTCAGCGGCTCGGTGTTGATTGAACGAATCTTCGCCTGGCCGGGCATCGGTGAGATTCTCATTGAAAGTCTGCAACGACGCGATTTCTCAGTCGTGCTGGCGATGAACATGTTCTACGCCGTGCTCGCGTTGGTTGCAAATCTGATCATGGATCTCGGCTACGCACTTGTAGACCCGAGAGTCAAGCTCAACTAAGGGGGGCTCGCTAATGGCAGATAAGAAAAATCGTAAAGAACAGCATTATGTTGCTGAAGACCAGATAGAAGACCTACAAGGTAAAGAACTAAGTGCGGAAGAGCAAAGACGTCTCGATGAAGCACGTGAAAAGGAACTAGAGCGTCTTGAGCGTGAAGACGTCGTCATCAGCCCCGCGCGGATGGTGTGGAACAACTTCAAGGCACGCAAGATCACCATGATCGGCGCGGGCATGTTCCTGTTCATCATTCTCTTCTCTTTGTTACTGCCAGTTTTCCTCCCGGAAATCGAGACCGACATGGCCAACCGGCGTGTCGGCCCCTCGTTGTTTTTCTGGCGGGAAGGGCATTACCTATTCGGAACTGACAACCATGGTCGTGATGTCTTCTTGAGAGTTGCCGACGGCGGTTTCGTCTCGCTATATGTCGGCGCTGTCGCGACCTTCATCTCCGTCATCATCGGGACCATCATCGGCTCTGTCTCCGGGTATTTCCACGGCATCATCGACAACATCCTTCAACGTTTCACGGAGATTGTCCGTGCGTTCCCGTTCCTGCCGCTTGTCATCACGCTATCGGCGGCCATTGGAGCCGATCTGGACGAGGATGAACGCATCTTCCTGATCATGGTCATCCTCGGTGTGATCGGCTGGACCGGTCTTGCGCGTCTGTTGCGGGGACAGATTCTCTCGCTGCGGGAGCAGGAGTTCATTCTCGCCGCCCGGGCGATGGGCGTCAAGAACTTCCAGATTATCGCCAAGCACATCATCCCCAACGTCATCAGCTTGATCATCGTCTCCGCGACCCTGCAGTTCGCGGCGAACATCCTGGTCGAATCCGGCTTGTCCTTCCTCGGTTTCGGGGTGCAGGAACCCGGAAACTCCTGGGGGCTTCTCCTCAGACAGGGCACCCGAGATTCCTCGGTCATTCAGAACCAGCCTTGGCTCTGGTTCTTCCCGGGACTTTTCATCCTCGCTACGGTGCTGAGCATCAACTTCATCGGCGATGGACTCCGGGACGCAGTCGACCCGAGAAACGTGAGAAGGTAGGTGCACATGATGGAAAAACTATTGGAAGTCAAGGACCTGCACGTCTATTTCCCCAGTAAACGGGGTGATATAAAGGCCGTGAACGGCGCGTCGTTCTCCGTCGACAAGGGCAAGACTCTCGGTATCGTCGGAGAAAGCGGCAGCGGCAAGAGCGTCTCCTCGATGGGTGTGATGCGCATCGTCGACCGTCCCGGCTACATCGCCGGCGGCAGCATCCGTTTCGACGGCAAGGAGATTACCGAGCTCAGCGAGCGTCAGATGCGCAAGCTGCGGGGTAACGACATCTCGATGATCTTCCAGGAGCCCCTGACTAGCCTGAACCCGGTCTTCAAGGTCAAACGGCAGATCGGCGAGGTGCTCAGGCTGCATAAGGGCATGTCGAAGTCGCAGGCGAAAAAACGCTCCATCGAGTTGCTGGATCAAGTCGGCATCCCGAGACCCAAGCAGGTTGTCGAGAATTATCCGTTCCAGCTTTCCGGCGGCATGCGTCAGCGTGTGATGATCGCCATGGCGCTCGCCTGCGATCCCAAGCTGCTCATCGCCGATGAACCGACCACGGCGCTGGATGTCACCATCCAGGCGCAGATTCTCGACCTCATGAACGACTTGAAGAACCGCTACGGGATGAGCATCCTCTTCATCACTCACGACCTCGGCGTCATCAACGAGATGGCCGACGAAGTCGTCGTCATGTATGCGGGGCAGGTTGTCGAACGCGCGCCGGCTAACATGATTTTCAACCCCGAGTCGACCTATTCGCATCCGTATACCGAAGGCTTGCTCAAGTCCATCCCGTCACTTCATATGAAGGACCAGGAACTTGAAGTCATCCCCGGCAACGTCCCCCATCCCTTGAACCTTCCGAGGGGCTGCAAGTTCGCCCCGCGTTGTTCCTATGCTACCGCGAAGTGCTTCCAGAAAGAACCGACACTCGACAGCCTCAGCAACGAACAATCCATCAGATGCTTCTATCCCGAGAAGGGGGTGCGTAGCAGTGGCGAGTAATACCGAACGCAACGTTGTCGTCGAACTACGCGATCTCAAGAAATACTTCCCTGTCAAATCCCAGACATTGATCGGGGGCATGGGCGATACCGTCAAGGCGAACGACGGTGTCTCGTTCAAGATTTATGAAGGCGAGACCTTCGGCCTTGTCGGCGAATCCGGTTGCGGCAAGACCACGCTCGGCCGGACGATTATCCGCCTCGAGAAACCCACCGGCGGGCAGATTCTCTTTGACGGTCACGACATCACGCGCATGTCCAACCGTAACCTTCGTCCCCTGCGCACCGATATGCAGATTATCTTCCAGGACCCCTATGGCAGTCTCGACCCCAAGCAGACCGTCGGACAGATCATCGGCGAAGGACTGCTAGCTCATAAGATGTTCAAAAAAGGGCCCGAGCTTGAAGAATACATTCTTGACATCATGGACAAATGCGGCCTTGATGACTACATGATCCACCGCTACCCGCACCAATTCTCGGGCGGGCAGCGCCAACGGATCGGCATCGCCCGGAGTCTGGCGCTCGATCCCAAGTTCGTCGTGTGCGACGAAGCCGTCAGCGCCCTGGACGTCTCGATTCAATCACAGATCCTCAACCTGCTGAAACGGCTGAAGGACGAAGAGAACCTGACGTATCTCTTCATCTCCCACGATTTGAGCGTGGTCAAGCACATCAGCGACCGGATCGGTGTCATGTATCTCGGCGAGATGGTCGAACTCGGCGGTGCGGAAGCTCTCTACAACGACCCGCTGCACCCCTACACCAAAGCGTTGCTCTCGGCCGTCCCGACGACGGACGTGCAGCGCAAAGGCGAGAAGATCATCCTCAAGGGCGATATTCCAAGCAACGTGCACCCACCCAGCGGCTGCCGTTTCCATACACGCTGCCCCCTCGCGACGGAGAAGTGCCGTCAGGAGGTGCCAATCTGGGA
>SL_5KL_010_SEDDRAFT_10001638_pt1 | contig 13270 bp, 11 predicted proteins | sample SodLakKL_010_SED_FD_9118 | JGI IMG/M metagenome (IMG submission 9118)
TGAGGGCACTGGTGATGATCACTCCTGCCTGAAAACCCCCGCCCGCTCCGACATGGCCGTGGAGCAGCACATATACTCCAAAGAGGAGGAGAAAGGGAACCATCAGGCGGGCAACTGTTTTTACAATGATGTCGTTGTCCCTCATCCAACCCCTCCGTCACGCGGCCCATCCCCTCCGGCCTGTCTGAAGAGATGTCCTTTCTCCCCGCTGTCTGGATCCTCTCCACTGTCGCTTTTGTGATCGCTCTCCTCCCTGTCATAATCCCTATCGTCCACATCCTCCTCTGTTCTCTTGAAGAGCAGCCCTATGATCGCAATACCGGCAGCAACAATCACCGTGAGTTCGCCCAGGGTGTCAAAAGCACGGTAGAATGCAATGATTGCTGTGACAACATTTGCAGACCCCGTGGTCTCATATGCCTCTGCAAGGTAGAGGTTCCCTGTACCTGTTGCACCGGGTGAGTCGGGATCTCCAAAGTCCGGCATACCGGCTGCAGCCAGGACAAGAAGGCTGCCGACAGCGATGACGATGATGAGAGGACCAGTTTTGATCCCGGTATCCTCTTCCTCTTCCTCGGTGCGCCTGGTCATCTGGATCGTGACAATGAAGAGGATTGTGGTGATACCCGCACCAATCGCCGCCTCGGCAAGGGCAACGTCAGGGGAGTTTAACTGGGCATACATTATCGCCATTAAGAATGAGTAGACAGAGAGGGTCATGGCCGCCACCAGGAGATCACGGCTCCTGAGAGCCCAGATGGCTAACACGATCAATGCAACAAGAAGTGACCCGTTTAAGATCCAGATCATTGTATCTCCTCCAACCGTTTTTGATATTCATCCTGTTCATCCAGGTTCTCTGGTATAATCCCTGCCCAGTATGCACCCTTGGCAAGACTTTGTGCGGCAGTGGGGCTTGAGATCAAAAAAAAGATGCTGATTGCAAGGATCTTCACCGAGATGAGGGAGACACCTTCAAAGAGTGCGATCCCAACCAGGATACAGGTCTGGCCGAGGGTGTCGCACTTTGTCGTGGCGTGGAGGCGGCAGAAGAAATCCGGGAGCCTGATGATTCCAATTGATCCAGCGAAAAAAAAAAGCTGCCCGCAAGGAGGAGGATGGCTGATAGAATGGTCAAAATGGCTGTCATGGGAAGATCCTCCCTGTTGTCAGGTATCGTGATGCAACTATGGTGACCAGAAATCCAAGCAGTGCATAGGTGAGTGCAATATCAATGATGAATGGCTGGCCGATCAGCACCGAAATGATCACAAGCATAACCGCTGTGGTTGTGCCGATCACATTGATTGCCGATATCCGGTCTGGCAGGGTCGGGCCTTTTGCGACGCGGTACAGGCAGAGGAGTGCTGAGATGATCAAAATGATAACCGCGATTGTCAGGACTGTCTCCATATGCCACCTCCATCAAAGACGCCTATAACAGCATCTGCGATCTCCTGTGTCTTCTTCTGGTCTTCTGGAGGTCTTGTCAGGTAGTGGATATAACAGCTGCCATTCTCCTCGATATCGATGGTCAGGGTGCCGGGAGTGAGCGTGAGCGAGTTTCCAAACGTTGTGAGAGCGGTAGGGCTTCTGAGATCTGACTGGAATTTCTTAACTGATGGAGAGATTGGAAGGGCCGGATCAAGAATAATTGTGATGACCTCAATGTTTGCCTTGATAATTTCATACTGGAGCCGGATGATGTATGAGAAGAGATGAAACATAAACAATCCGGACTGGCGAATGCTCCGTCCTTTTTCCCCGATCATGACAACCGGGAAGAGGTATGCTATCAGGAGTGCTGAGATCCCACCCATGCCGAGGTGAACCAGATCGAGGTGTCCTGAGAGTATAACCCAGAAGAGAAACAGGATCCCCGCGGTCAGGATAACATTGATCTTGCTCCGTCCTGGCATATGGTGAATTCGTCTTTTGGGAATGAAAAAGGTATTGGTGAGAAGGTGGCGGAAGGTAATAAGGATATGGAACAGTGGAATGGAACTCGTTTTGTATATGGGTTTTTGTATGGTGCCAAAAAAATATTGCCCTCAACCATGCATAAGGCAGGATTCGAACCTGCAAACCCTTACGGGACCGGAGAAAAGTAAACCGACGTTGACATACGGAACTATTCTCCCGCCCGCTGAACCGGGGTTATTCCCTGTTAGGCCATTCCTTGTTCGGTTCTGCGTGTCGTGGTGACCGTTACTACCAGTTCTAAGAGCACCTGTTTTTGGTCTTTTGGGTCTACAATCAGTGGGGGATATGTTCACTCTATATTTCGTGTTCCCCTTCGAGTACGATCAATTTTGCGATTTTATTTTCATCATTGCTGCAATATTGCCGATTATCAAATGTACATTTTGAGATCAAAGATTCAAAAATGTTCGATAATTGAATTTTGAGATTGTTCAGCGTGCTATTTGTCCCGGTTTGTGGAGGGGGGCTAAAGGGACTTTTTCGGAAAGGGCAGGTATGAGAGAAGTAAGCTTAAGGTGTTCTCCCCCCTGTTCTCCCAACTGGCGGTTGGTGTGGCGCGAACGCACATGCCCCGATGGAGGCCAGATATCCTTCGGCTTTTTCGATAAGCTGCTGCCGTTTCTCTTCCGGCATGCGGGTGATATAGGTGATAAAGGGGGCCATCCGCGGGTTATGCTCAAAGATGCCCCGATGGACGTAGAGGAAGCGCCAGTAGAGCGCATCCCAGACGTCGCACCAGGGACCCCTGGGATAGTTACTCATTTTCAGGATATACCGGGACCCGGAGATGTAAGGCTTCGAACTCATCATCCCCCCGTCTGCAAACTGGCTCATACCGTAGACATTGGGTACCATCACCCAGTCATAGGCATCAATAAAGAGCTCGGAGAACCAGTCATAGACGCGGCCAGGATGGAATCCGGCAAGAAGCATGATATTGCCCAGCACCATCAGCCGCTCGATGTGGTGGCAGTACGCGGTATCAAGGACCCGCCTGATTATGGTATCCACGGGTTCGATCCCGGTCGAGGCATTCCAGAAGCAGGGAGGTACCGGATGGGATAATCCGAATATATTTGACTCCTGCTCCTTTTTTCCAGCGAAGAGATACACTGCCCTGATAAACTCCCTCCAGCCGATAACCTGACGGATAAATCCTTCCAGAGATTCAAGAGGGATCTCGTGGTCCTTTGCGTATTCAAGGGTGGCAGCAACCACATTTGCAGGGGTGAGAAGCCCGATATTCAGCAGCGGACTGAGTGCAGAATGAAAAAGGATTTGTTCATTCCGGTGGATCGCATCTTCATACCGCCCGAAGAAGGCCAGCCGGTTTGCGAGGAAATCCTCAAGCCAGCGGTTCGCATCCTCAAACGTCACCGGCCAGAAAAAAGGGGTTACATCGCCATAGCTATCGGGGAAATGGTCTTTCACATACCGGATTGCTTCATTTACATACTCGTTTTCGGCCGGATGCCAGACCGGAGGTATCGGGACATCCTTGGGCAATGGTTCGCGGTTCAGGGTGTCAAACGTCCAGCGCTTCCCGGCCGGTTTCCCATCCTTTTCGAGCAGGATCTTATGGCGTTTCCTCTGGGCAATGTAGAATTCAGTGTGGAAAAACCTCCTGCTCTCCTGGTAAAACTCTGCAAGGTATTCGCGGGAGCAGAGGAACATGGGACTCTCATAGGTGACCAATCGGATCCCTTGGATCTGGGAGGCCGTTTCAATCTCTCCAACCAGATCGTGTTCGAGAGGATCGCAGAGGTGGATCTCTGAAATACCATTCCGGGCCAGCAAGGCGATGAGGTCTGCGCTGCTACCAAGATCTGCTGCTTGGATATATTCGACCCTGAACCCCTCTGTCGTAAGGTAGTCTCTGTATCTCCTCAATGAGGCACGGTGGAGAACGAGCTTCTGGGCATGGAACCGGAACCTCCTGAAGAACCACGGGTCTTCGGCAAGCACGACCGGACGATCCTGAGATAGCGCAGGGCTTTCCCAGAAAAGCTGGTGAGGATAGACTACGGTAGCATCATTATGGGGAGTGATCTCTACGTTTTTTACGGTCCTGTCTCTCATTTCTTCCGTGCGTCCCCGGACCCTTGCTGATTGGTTGAGGCTTTCCTGCTCTTCCAGACATCCCTCCCACGCTCCGTGAGGTCAGGGGGAAGATCTGAGAGTTCGAACGGATAGGGTGCAAAGAAGGTCTGATCTATGAGACTTCTCTCCTGGAACCGAATCACCCATGATCGGAGCAGGTCGCGGGGTTCGGCAAGGGTGGCATGGCCGTTTTTATACCGGTCGATCAAACTGAGACAATACGCTTTCTCCTCGCTCGTGACACGACCGCTGAAATGTCCCAGAGCATGCTGGAGGACATTGATCTGATTGGTATAGCGGGGAACACGGGAGAGTGCGATACAGAGCATCTCGCGGTAGTGACTAAACAGCGTTTCCGGATCCTGGGGAGCCCGGTCTGCAACCCATCGCCCCATTTCGTGCGTGACCTGCTGGTGGGAGGCCATAAGGATGAGCTTGTTTGCTGCATGGAACCGTGCAAGGGCTTCGCGTTCCCTCGTCTGTTCAACCTCCCGGAATGCTGCAAGGGTGAAGATACCTGTCTGGAAATGGTCACGGATCCGCGCATTGTTCAGGCGGAGTTCATCCTCGATCGGCAGGCTCGGGAACCGCTTCAGCACTTCCCGGGCAAAAAATCCGGCAGAACGATCGATCGCCATTGACTTTTCAGCTGACGGATACACCTTGACGTTGCTGGTCCCGGAGGTGGGCGATCCACCTTTGAGGATGAAACCGTCAACCACAGGGAGGCTGTCCAGGAACTGCTGGGTGAACCTTGTCATATCACTGGTCACATCCCGGCCGGTCGCGGGCTGGATGAGGTGGTCAACCCCGTCAATCCGGACGATTCTTACTGTTGCCCGTGGGATACCCAGGCCAATCTCAACCTCGGGACAGACGGGAATAAAGTCAGCAAAGGCTTTCAGGTGGTCCACTGCAGGGGATGGTATCTTCGAGCCGTCATACCTGCAGGGATCAAACTCGATGCACCTGCTGACGACCACGCGGGGTCGAGGAAAATGCCGATCCATAGATCATCGCTCACATCTCTGTTGCTCTGTAAACGTTATGAATTCTCCTCTCGTCTGATTAGTATTAATACTCTCAATGGAATAGTATGAAGGAGAGGAATCATGGTATGCAGGATCCGATAAAAATTCCCAAAATGTCAAAAGCGGAGTACGACTCCCTCATTGAACGCCAGCACGTATCACGAATTGCTTTTGCTGCAGCGGAATATCCCTACATCGCGCCCTTCATGTACGTGTTTGATGGAAAATACCTCTACTTCCTTTCCACAAAGTATGGCAGGAAAATTGAGTATTTCAAAAATAACCCCAGGGTCTCGGTCGAGATCGAGGAATATGCACCCGACCTTTCTGCTTTCACGTTTGTGAGCCTCCAGGGCTTTTTAGAGGAGGTCCAAGACCTCTCGCAGAAGAAGAAAGTGCGCAAACTCTTTGTGGATATGATGAAGGACAGGGGGCTCTCATCCCGTGTATTGACTGCCTTGGGGCATTCCCCCAGTGAGCCGATCGAAGCCCTTGAAAAGGAAGAACGTTCAATGGTATGGAAACTGGTCGGGGTTAAGGATATTGTAGCGCTGAAAAATGGGTAAACCCATCCATGGAAAACCCCTTTCAGTATCCAATAGCCCAATAAAGGTTGTGTTCTGTTCGTGATCGGAACCAAACCGGATCAGACCGTCCTTTGAGGTTTGGAAAAGGAATCAAAAGAATTGGAAATTATCATACATGATTGAGGTATTGATTGCCAGTTCCTTCAGGCAGCATGTTGATCAGAGGGGATATCACATTCAAAGAGAGAGTTATGGGCCAGATCCGTATTGTTACCGATGAAAATTATACAGGGGAGGGAATAAGTCAGGGCCTGGCACGTGGCCTTCTGGTGTACTACCAGGACTGCAATCTCACCGGCGAAGGCATGGGGATCGGAAGTATTGCGCTGAGGGATATCCACTACACGTATTTTTCACGGTCATGGACTGATGCTGTTGATGGGGAAATTCTCACCCGTACCTTTTTCATCGATACAAGGATGATCTGGAGCATACAGGAAAAGCAGGTATTCCTGCTTACGAGACTGATTGAATATGCAACAAGGATTTATATGCGGCTGCCCCGTGCCCAAAAGATCCTGATGATACCGGTATTCCCCTTGCGCACACTCCTTGGCATACATCCGGTCTTCGAAACCATATCTCCTCTTGGTAAAGTACGTTGTACTTACAAGGTGAATGAAAATGACATTGAGGTTGAGGTCTGCATGGAAGACCCGCTGAAAGAACATGAAATTCTTTTTCTTTTGAACGAGCTGAGTGCCAGATGGTTTACTGATGGATGTGAAAAAGGACGACAGACATATCAGATTCCAGCATGGGAGAGAATCAGCTCGGTAAACCTGCCGGTTTCACTGTTTGATCCCGTTCATAGGATCCGGTTTTTCTTGAATCGCCCATCAGTTCCTGACTATATTCCCTTCTCCGTGTATCGAGGCAGGGAGCACACTGAAGATCTCTGCTGGGCAGGTTTCTGTATTCAGCTTGGTCCATCAGATACGAAACAGATTCTCCCCAAAGTCGGGTACAGGATTAGTTTTTCAGAGGAGAAGTGTTCGTCAACGATCACCACCTGAAGGAAGTGGCTTGAAATGCAAATAATAACACACGCATTTCATTGTAATGCGCACGAAAATTGTTCCAGCGAACCTTATTCGTACCGGTCGGTTGACACGACCACTACCGATTATCGACATAGATGTCAAATCACCGGCTACGTTCACCATCCCCGACCCACTTATACTGAACTCCGGGATTGTGGAGCAGTCAAAGACAACATCTCCGTATGCGTTAGCAGGAAATGTCCAAACAGAGTATCGTATTCAGAACACATAAGAATTAAAGAGGGGGCAATTTCCCCACCCTGAAGGATGGGGTCTCCTTGCCCAAGTAAGATGAATTCTCACCATCCTTCCGGGGTTACCCTGGTTTATCCCTTTTTTGTTTGCAGGAATCCTGTCGAAAAACTTTTTCCTCCTCTGGGTATTGCCTGCCTGGCCAGCCAGTTGTCAGCCCTGGACATCCCGGTCATGGTCGTGGATTGTACCTTTGAAGATCCCGAGGAAGTAATCGATCGAATTGCAGAATCGCAGCCTGCAATCATCGGGATCTCTATCATGGTCACGATGAGCAGGAATGCCTTCGAGCTGGTCGAAAAACTCCGGGATAGGCTCCCCGATACTCTTTTTGTGGCAGGAGGACCGTTACCGACCGTGCTTCCTCACCTGTTTGCAGAAGCATTCGAGGTGGTGTTCTGCGGTGAGGGGGATGTGACATTTCCCCGGTTCTGCGAAGATTACCTCGCATCGGGGAGCACTCCCTGCAACCTTGCCCTGGACCTTGCCTCGTACCCGGGATTGTATCGTGCCAGGGAGGGTCTCATATGGGCATCTCCCACCGTCCATAACCCGCAGGATATCCTTGATAATCTTCCCCTCCCTGACCGCTCTCCTTTCAATCACCTGCGCTACCAGGAAGCAATGGAGAACAACACCGGGGAAAAGCAGACAAGCCTCATGATAACCCGTGGCTGCCCATATTCCTGCGACTTTTGTTCAAAACCGGTGTGGGGAAACCATTTTCGGAAACCATCGCTTGAGCGGGTCTTTTCCGAGATCGAACAGATCATCGAACTTGGGTACACGAGTCTCTGGGTTGCGGACGACTGTTTCACTCTCGACATGGATTACCTTGCTGCATTCTGCCGGGAGATGATTCGGAGAAAGGTTCCCCTCAGCTGGACATGTCTTTCGCGGGTCGACAGGCTGACTCCTGAATTCATCGATCTCATGAGAAGGGCGGGGTGCGTGCGAGTATTTCTTGGACTCGAATCAGGGAGCAATGAGACGCTTCGCCTTATGAACAAGCGGGCAACTGTGGAACAGGGTATAGAGGCAGTTAATCTCTTCTCCAAAGCAGGAATTGGTACCGCCGGGTTTTTCATGGTTGGCTATCCCGGCGAGACCAGGGAGTCTATCGAAAAGACCTTTGCCCTTGTACTGGCTCTTCCTCTTGATGAAGCCTGGTTTACCGTACCTCTCCCTCTTCCCGGGACACCTCTTTTCAACCGTGTTGCGGATCTCGCCATGTGGGATGACTGGGAGGTCTCAAACCAGGTAAAATTTGTCTATCCCTCTGAATTTGATGAGCGCTGGCTCAAGCGCCGAATCGGAGAAACAATGGAAGCATTTCATGAAAAAAAGCGCGCGGCATCCGGAAGGGAGAGGCCGGGTGAATGGCAATCCCCATACACCTGCTGATCCTTTCTCGATGACTTCAATGATGGCAGGTTTGATACACAATCGATGAGGCTCACTTGCTTCCAAACCAGATATTGCTCTATAGTATTACACAATACATCAGGCTGGTGAACAACCATGGTATCATTCAAATGCAAGGATAATGGGATGGACTGTAAGTTCGAGGCAACTGCACCGAATTGTACAGGAGCTGGATGAATAGATTCCTAGCATGTCCGAGAGGCCCACAATATCCCGAACCTGGATAAGGAGATGTGGACCAAGATTCACCGGGCAGAGAAGTAACACAATTTTTTACAGATTTTTTCAGATCGCAAGAATATTTCTCAGAAAGACACCCTTCTGATTTTTTTTCAAATGGCATTCCTTCCCGCCCTGAAGGGCGTGGCATCCTGCCTGTTGATAGTGAAAAATGGCCTGCTCTTTTGAAGAAAGAAGATTGGGGATACTCGAAAGAGAACATCGAATCTAACCAGGAATCCTGGTAAGTTCTACAAGGGAGAACCATCCTCGTGGATCAGTATGCCAGGAGCGGGTCTCAAGACCACACGACTGAAAGACTGATTCAATGTTTTCACGCCTGAATTTACGTGATATTTCCGTGAGTATCGATTCACCTCTCTCAAAATGAACCTTGAGCGGGATAGTTCTGAATGCGACGGTCAAGGACCGGTTTGCCACCAGGTGCATCTCGATCTGTTCACGCTCGCGGTTAAAAAAGGCCAGGTGATCGAATGCATCGAGATCGAAATCTGCAGACAATCCTTCGTTAATAACATGGAGAATATTTTTATTGAATTCTGCAGTCAAACCCCTGGAATCATTGTACGCAGCTTCAAGAATGGCGGGATCTTTTACCATGTCGATGCCGAGCAGGAACCGGTTTCCCGGATGCATTGCCCTGGCTACTTCCTGCAGAACCGCATGCATACGCCGGGGGGGAAAATTTCCTATCGTGCTTCCCATCAGGAGGAATACCGTGTTCTCTGCATGTGGCAGGTGGTGGAGGTCCCTTGTGAAATCGGCCACATAGCCGTGGACATGGATGCGGGGGAACTGCGATGTGAGACATCTTCCGGCTTTCACCAGTGCAGATTCGGATACATCAATGGGAATATACCTGATATCTTCTCCCTGCCTGCGGGGGGATGAACTGATCAGAGTGGAAATCTTCTCTTCAGATCCCGAACCCAATTCAAGAAGGTCGATTGACCGGGGTGGCCCGATGATCCCCGGGGCGATCTGCTCAAGAATCGAGATCTCGGTCCGGGTAAGATAATACTCGGGTAGGGTGCAGATTTCCTCGAAGATTCGTGAGCCGTTTGCGTCGTAGAAATATATACTGGGTATGCATTTTCTCTTCGCAGTCAATCCCTCCCTGATATCATTTACGAGATGATTTGAAAACGATCCATCGAGGCAATTCGTAATCCTGCAACGGGAGTTGAGCATTCGTTTCTTCACTTTCATCTCTCGCATCACTTACCTGCAGGTGACAAACCTCACCAGGGGTTTTTCTGCGGTAACAACGTCTTTTAATTCATTGAGGAATCGTTCTACTTCTCCACGTGTAGAATGAGTGCCAAGAGATATACGGATTGAGCAGTGCACATCTTCATCAGAGAGATTCATGGCCCTGAGAACATGTGATGGTTCGGGCGATCCCGAATGACATGCCGACCCGGCAGAAATCTCTATCCCTCTCGTGTCCAGCGCAAGGACAAGTGACTCCCCGCGGTAGCCTGGAAGGACCATGTTGAGGGTATTGGGCAGCCGTTGGGTGGGGTGGCCATTCAGACGTGCAGCAGGAATTATTTCTCGTATTCCGTCTTCAAGTCGGTCGCGGAGAGAGGATAACTCCTCAGCACGCAGGAGGTGGGTCCTGGCCAGCTCTGCTGCCTTTCCAAGGCCCACAATACCTGCCACATTCTCGGTCCCGGCACGCATCCTCCCTTCCTGCTCGCCACCATGAAGGAAAAGGTCTATCCTGGCATCTTTTTTCATGTAGAGAGCTCCCACACCTTTTGGCCCATACATTTTATGAGCTGAGAGCGAGAGGAAGTCCACGTCGAGCTTCTGGATGTCAATAGGGATCTTGCCGATCGCCTGCGTTGCGTCCGTATGGAACAGTGCACCTTTCTGGTGCGCAATGGCACAGAGTTCGCCTATCGGCATGATCGTCCCGGTTTCATTATTTGCGGCCATAATCGAGACCAGGAGGGTATCCTGAGTGATTGCAGCTGCAAGGATCTCCGGTCTTACCATGCCCGTCTCATCAACGGGGAGATAGGTAACCCGGAATCCGAACTTCTCCAGCCAGCCGCAGGGTTCAAGGACTGATGAGTGTTCGACTGAGGTGGTGATGATGTGATGCCTATCCCCGTTCCAGTGAGCAAAAGCGATACCTTTGATGATGGTGTTATTTGCCTCAGTGCAGCAACCGGTGAAGATGATTCTCCTCGCCGTGCAGTTCAGCACCTGGGCAAGGGAGCGACGGGAGGTTTCAATCGCGGCTTTCGCTTTTTTACCCGCCCGGTAGATACTCGAGGGATTTCCGAACTCTCCGGTCAGAAACGGCTTCATGGCCACACACACCGAGGGGTGGACGGGGGTGGTTGCATTGTTATCGAAATATATCCTGGAACGTGATGACCCCGGTGCTGCGATATCAGGGATACCCTGCCCCTCCCCGCTCCCGATGGAGACCGTTTCGCTGCTTCCATCGTCCCTGGATACTTCACAGAGGAGCGCCTTGTACACAGGAAATCCCGATATCGGATCATAATTGCTAAGATCGGTGAGAAGGTTCACGTTTCCTTCCTGCCACGCAGGTGGCCCTACATGGCATCCCCCACCCATGTTGGCCTCAATGACACCGGGGATAATATCATCAGTGACGAGCGCCCTGAGCTTGACTGTACCCCTCGGACTCCTGATGACCACCCTGTCGCCGTGTTGAATCCCGCGAGCAGCAGCATCCCTTGTGTGGATAGTTACGGTCGGCTCAGGACGCTCTTTGAGCAATCCCTTGACCCCGTGATGCTGAGCGTGAAAATCCGTGGTGACCCGAGCCCCTGAGTTAAAGATGAGGGGGTAGTTCTTCAGGAGGTCAGGCCGGGAGATGGGACTCTCTGTGGGTTCAGTGTAATCCGGGAGCGGGTTGTACCCGTGCTCTTCAAGGATAGTTGACCAGATCTCGAATTTTCCAGTCGGGGTATCAAACCCCGGTCTGCCATCAGGACGGAGAAGGCCTTTTTCCCATTTTTTGTATTCTTTCATCCCGGTAGGTGAAATGACGGTTCCGCCGGCATTCATCACATCCTCAAGGCTGAAGCCAGAGCCTTTGAGTACACGGATGAGTACCTCCTCCTCGGTTTGCGGGAAGAGATGGCCGTAACCAAGACGCCTTGCCAGTTCGCCCATGATGACCAGGTCGTTTCTCGCCTCACCGAGGGGTTGGATGACCCGCTCGCGTAGCCGGAATACCGGGCCGTAGGTCCTATAGGAGTAATTTTCATAGAGTGTTGTTGCCGGGAGTACGATATCTGCATACGCTGCATCAGCGGTGAGCTGGCGGTCGATGCACACCAGAAAATCAAGGTTTTTCAGGGTTTCTTTCCACAGAGGGGTCTGGGGCCAGGAGATGAGGAGTGACCCGGCCTGGATTATCAGCCCCCTGACAGGATACGGTCTGCCTTCGAGGACAGATTCGGGGAGTGCGATGGCATGCGCTTCTTTGCGGTACACAGTGTATACGGGGAAACGATCGGTTCCTATGGCGTTTTGGAGGTTTGGATTGGGAAGGTACTCAGACCGGTTGATCGGAAAATTGTCGTGGGGCATGGTGAAGCACCGCCCGCCAGGAATATCGAGCTGGCCGGCGAGGGCCCAGAGGACAATCGCGGCCCGGATTGCCTGGACCCCACTGTTACTGTATTCAAGGCCGGTGTACATCGCCCAGGTGGCACCGTTAGCATCCGCAATTCTCCGGGCAAGAGATACCACGGTCTCCTCTTGTATTCCTGTGATCTTTTCAACCACTTCGGGGCGGTAGTGCTGGACAAGTTGTGCGAACTCTGGAAACCCATGTGTCCAGGTCTCCACGAAGTCTGCATCATAGAGTTCTTCTGAGATGAGGACATTGCACATACCGAGTGCAAGTGCCCCGTCGGTGCCGGGTCGGACAGGTATCCATTCTGCACCACAGAGATCAACGGTCCGGGTCCTGCGGGGATCAATCACAACCACCTCTGCACCGCGTTCCCGGGCCTCCAGTATCTTCTTCAGGATGTGAGGCGGAAAATCAGTCGCAGGGTTGGTCCCCCAGACCACGATGAGATCTGCGTGTTCGTAGTCAGAATACGTGTCGATGTGCATCCTCCCCATCGTGACATGCGGTGCGATCATTGCAAAAGCGACGTAGCACAGGGCACCTACCCCCATGGTATTGGGTGAACCATAGGGAAAGAGGACGCTTGATGCGGAGGAGACTGCGACATCACGTGGCTGGTAGACATCACAGAATGAGAGTTCGAAGCTTCCGGACCCTGTGTAAATTGCCATTGCCTCAGGGCCCGACTCTTCCCGGATCATCTTCATCCTCTCGATGATGATCTCGTATGCCTCCTCCCAGCTTATCCGCTCGAACTCGAAAGTACCTTTCCTGCCGACGCGTTTCAGGGGGTACAGGATCCGATCCTCTGAATAAACAATTTCAGGGGAATGCTCCCCCAGTTTACAGATTATTCCCAGTTCGGAACTTTCATCTGCCCTGACCGCAGCTATCTTCCCATCAGGGTCGTAGGTGACGATGACACCGCATCCCGCTGAGCAGATTCCACAGAGGGCCCGCATTTCATTCATGCTCTCT
>SL_5KL_010_SEDDRAFT_10001641_pt1 | contig 13259 bp, 16 predicted proteins | sample SodLakKL_010_SED_FD_9118 | JGI IMG/M metagenome (IMG submission 9118)
AACAGTTTGAGCCGCTTTTGCCAAAACCCCGGAGCAGGCATTCTGGATAAGGCTCTTAATTTTTAACTGTATATAAAATCCACACGTTGCGTCGAGGAGCCTCTGCCTGATAGGCCAGTTCAAGGCATCAGCAGGCTATATCATGACCAAAAGGGAGTTACACAGATGAAGGAAATCAAACAGGACGTGTTCAGGGCTTATGACATAAGGGGTGTGGTGGACAAAGACTTTGACCCTGAGTGGGTGAAGGTCCTGGGACAGGCATGCGGAACATACTTCCGCAACCTGGGCCTGGATCAGGCTGTGGTGGGACATGACTGCCGGCACAGCTCTCCAGAGTACCAGGCAAAAATGATAGAGGGACTAGCCAGTACTGGAATGGATGTGATCTACCTGAACATGGTAGCCACTCCTCTTTTTTATTTTGCAGCCAGAGAACTCGGACGCCAGGCCGGGGTAATGATTACTGCCAGCCATAACCCTCCGGACTTCAACGGATTCAAGATATGGGCCGGTGAAAGTACTATTCACAGCGAAGAGATTCAGAAGATATACCGGATCATGGCTTCAGGTGAATTTGTCCGGGGCGAAGGTATAGCCAGTGAGGTGGATATAGCCCCGGCCTACCAGGAGTATCTGCAGGCCCAGGGCACTATTGTTTCGCCGGTAAAAGTCGTTGTGGACGGCGGCAATGGAGCAGCGGGCCCGGCTTGTGTCCAGGCTCTGGAAAACGCCGGAGCGCGTGTGATACCCATTTACTGCGAGCCTGACGGAAGTTTTCCCAATCACCATCCAGACCCCACTGTGATGAAAAACAATCAGGACCTGGTGGCAATGGTCAGGGAAAACAAGGCCCAGCTAGGGGTAGGACTGGATGGTGATGGAGATCGTATCGGGGTTGTGGACGAACAGGGAAGCATGATCTATGGGGACCAGCTTCTGGCCATCTTTGCCAGGGAGGTTCTGCAGGACAACCCCGGAGCATGTATTATTGGAGAGGTCAAATGTTCGCATCTTCTGTTCAGCGATATTCAAAAACACGGTGGCAGGCCCATTATGTGGAAGACCGGACATTCCCTGATCAAGGCCAAGATGAAAGAGGAAAATGCTGTCCTGGCCGGTGAAATGAGCGGACATATGTTTTTTGCTGATCGCTATTTCGGCTTTGATGATGCTGTCTATGCAGCCAGGCGTCTGGTTGAGATTGTGGCCAAGAAACAGGATATCCCGGTAAGCGCTTATCTTTCGGACTGGCCAAAAACATACAATACACCTGAAATTCGTATGGATTGTCCGGACAGGATCAAGTTTGAAGTAGTCAGACAGGCTCAGGATTTTTTCCGGCAACAATACGATATAGTTGATGTTGATGGAGTCAGGATAACTTTTGATGACGGCTGGGCTCTTCTGAGGGCTTCCAATACCCAGCCGGTGCTGGTGCTTCGCTTTGAAGCAGAATCAGAGGCAAGGCTTGAGGAACTGAGGGAACTCATTGAACAGCCTCTGCAAAAATGGATCAAGGACCTGTCTTAATTGCTGCGCAAGATCTTAATACTTATCCTTATCCATGTGCTGGTGCTGGGGGGGTTATGGTGGTGGCGTTCTGTACCGGATTCCCCAGAGGTATTTGAGGCCACCCGTATAAATGTGAATGGCCATACCCGGGGTGTAACCATGCAGGGAATGGTTAATATTCCCGGCGAGACCTCTGTACCTGTGACCATTAAGGGTCCTGCCAGCCTTTCACTGTGGATTTATGTTCCTGAATCCGAGATGGACAGGGTCCGGCAGTTTTCAAATCTGGAGTTCAGCATGGACGGCTTTGGAGAAAATCTTTATGCAGGCAGGGTAGCCGACATCAATCCTGATCCAAAGACCGTCAAGAACAGGACATATTACAGGATCCTGGTGGAACTCATTCTGGATCAGTTTCCGGATAAAAGAGAGGGTGCATTTAATCCTGTACAGGACAGTGAAGAAAATGAAAAATGAACGCGACAGCTCTAAGGGGGAAATAAAACAAGGTTCCGCGACTTCCGGGAAAAAACCAAGCCTTGTTACAGGTCCTGGTTTTTCAGCCCGGAGCAGCGCGGGCATACTGGTTATCATCCTGTTACTGTCAGGTATGGGTTATTTATACTGGAAAAGTTCCCAGCGATTCACGGATTCAGTGCTGTCCAGGTATCTGGTAATGGATGAAACAGGCACCTTAACTGATGTTCAAAAAAAAGACATTTCTTCTTTTTCCTCGGACATGCTTGCAAGACACGGATTTGGTCTGATGCTCAGGGTCTTTGAGGATCACGCCGCTGTTCCTGATCCGGATACCCGGATGATTTTCATGGGCCTGAGTCCAGACCATGAACAGGTGATAATCGTCTGGCCTCCGGTATTAAAAAGGGCTATCCCTCCAGAAGTGATTCACTATCTGGAACAGGAGCATTTTTTACAGTATTGGGAGGATGATTGGCCTGCAGGAGTTGTTGCGGCCATGGACAGGCTCTTAGAGGAGTTGAATAAAATTGAACAGTAACAGCAGCCCGCTGGTGGATATTTACACTGACGGGGCATGCCAGGGCAACCCGGGTCCGGGAGGTTATGCAGCCATACTAAGATGGAGAGACGAGGAAAAGGAAATAGTTGAAGGTTTTCAGCATACTACAAATAACCGCATGGAACTGTCTGCAGTGATTGCAGGGCTCAGGGCCCTTAAATATCCCTGCCGGGTGCGGATACATACTGATTCCCAGTATATATCCCGGGCAATAAATGAAAGCTGGCTGGATAAATGGCAAAAAAACGGGTGGAAAACCTCCCAAAAAACCGAGGTCAAGAACCAGGACCTTTGGGAGGAACTTGTTCAGCTGATGCATGTGCATAAGGTTGAGTTCATATGGGTGCGCGGTCACAGCGGGCATGAATATAATGAACTTTGCGACCGGCTGGCCAGACGGGCAGCGGAAAAAGAGGCCAGAAAAGCAGTAAACAGGTGACTCGGATCAGGTTTCAGCAGTAATTATTGTCCCCCTGAAAGATACAGGTGCAAAACTCAGATAGAAACAGGCTGCGACAAATATAGATCACCTGACATCTTGTTTTTACTGGTTGCTGTCTTCTGACCCCCTTATCCCTGTGACTGCACAAATTACTCTCTGCAGTAGCGTCCTGAAAGTCGTGTCTTCTTCGCACATACTCTGGATATGAGCGTTTTATTCCGCAACCAGAAGCAATCGGGCCGCAGGTCCCGCAAGCCGATGTGCAGGCTGGTATTTTATTGCCCCTGAAGGAGAAATATATTGGTTGAAAATTTTCAAATGAACAACTTGCAGGAATTGAATGAACTGCAACAAAATCTGGGGTATGCATACAAGGATCAGGAATTGCTGATTATGGCATTGACCCACAGCTCCTTTGCCAATGAAAGACAACTGGAGCACAACGAACGGGTGGAATTTCTTGGAGATGCCGTCCTGGAACTGTGTATTTCACATATACTGTTTTTGAAGTTTCCCAGCTCCACTGAAGGTCAGCTGACCAGGTTGCGCGCAGCCCTGGTAAGCGAGGCATCCCTGGCCAGGGTAGCCAGGACATTGTCTCTGGGAAAATATATTTTTCTGGGGAAGGGCGAAGAACAGCAGGGCGGCCGGGATCGCGATGCAGTTCTTGCGGACACTCTGGAGGCGATCCTGGGTTCAATATTTATTGATTCAGGATATTATCAGGCCTACGAATGCATTTTCGCACTGTTTGCCGGTGAACTGCCTGAGAGTGCAGATGTGCTGCCGGCTTCCAAGGATTATAAGAGCAGGCTGCAGGAAAGCACCCAGCATCTTTTCAAGGCCAGGCCTGTATACACTCTTGTGGACAGTTTCGGCCCTGAACACGAAAAAAGATACCTGATTCAGGTGGAATTGCCCGATGGATCATGCATTCAGGCCCAGGCCGGCAGTGTCAAAAAAGCGGAACAGGCTGCTGCAGGAAGGGCCCTCAAATATCTGGACCGCATGCTTAAAAACAGGTCCTAGCAGACTTTTTAAAGGTCCTCATGTGGAATCCCGGCCGGAGCTTTTGTCTTCTTCCCTTCCATCGAATAGGTCCTGGATGCTTACTCAAAAACTTAAAATCACGATTGAGCCATGTCATCACTTGAATTGAATCTGTCATCAGAAGAAAAGGGTTATCTAAAGAATCTGGCCTTTCTGAGCATCAAATCGGCCCTTGATGGAACTGATCCTGAATACCCCGTCCCTCCAGATCCTAAACTGGATGCGCGTTTAGGTGCCTTTGTTACCTTGAAAATAAACGGTCGGCTCAGAGGCTGTATCGGTCATATCCTTGGCGACAGACCAGTATGGAAAACCATCATCAGGATGGCCAGAGAGGCGGCTTTTAAAGACCCCCGATTCCCAAAGCTGAAGAGCACTGAACTTGAACTCTTGGAAATTGAGATTTCCATTTTAAGTCCTCTTGAGCAGGTTACTGATCTGAGTCAGATAGAACCAGGCGAACACGGCCTTCTTGTGCGCAAGGGTGCCCTTTCAGGCCTTCTTTTGCCTCAGGTTGCCCGGGAATGGGGATGGGACCGCAGTACCTTTCTGGCCCACACCTGCCAGAAAGCTGGTCTGCCTCCTGATTGTTTTGAAAACGATTTTGTGGAGATATTCCGGTTCCAGGCAGAAGTCTTTTAGCCAAGTCAGATCAGCACAGTGCATGTCACGGCCAGAATGGCTGCCTGAACAGGCCCAATAACTTCTGCAGCAGATGTCCATGGTTTTCCAGGGTGCTCACAATGAACGTAACCAGTTTGACCTGCAGGGATCAGCCTGCCTGGACCATGTCTCTGTACCTGGTAAAGAAATAGCGGCTGTCATGGGGCCCTGATGCAGCCTCCGGATGGAACTGAATAGCCATTATCGGTCTGGATTTGTGCCTGAATCCTTCAAGGGTATGGTCATTTAGATTGATATGGGTCTGTTCCAGAAACTCCAGATGATCTATCTGCACGCAGAAGCCATGATTCTGGGAGGATATCTCGATCTTGCCGGTGCTGAGATCCTTCACAGGATGATTCATGCCATGGTGGCCGAACTTAAGCTTGAAACTTTTTCCTCCCAGGGCCAGGCCCAAAAGCTGGTGCCCCAGACATATGCCTGCCACTGGATATTTGTCCAGCAGTCCGGAGATGATTTCCAGGCTTCCGGACATTGCCGCAGGGTCTCCCGGGCCGTTGGACAGGAATATGCCGTCGGGCCTGACCATGCTCACCTGTTCACAGCTGAAATTCCAGGGCACTACCAGAAGTTCCAGATTCTGGGCCTTGAGCAGCCTCAGTATATTCCATTTGATTCCGTAGTCATAGACCAGAATCCTGGGGTTGCCGCCCGGCCAGTCGTAACTGCCGTCCTGGTTTAACACCGCCTCCACCGGCCCCAGGTCAGCCCAGGCATAAGGTCTGGTGCATCCGGCCCTCTCCGCCAGGTTCAAACCCTCCATTCTGGGCAGTTCTCTGGCCCGGGCTGCAAGCTTCCATGGATCATTTTCCACCGTGGATATTACTCCGCGCATAGCCCCGTTTTTCCGTATGTGAGTAGTCAGAGCCCTGGTGTCAATGCTTTCAATGCCCATTACCTTGTAGTCCCTCAGATAATCCGGCAATGACTGAACAGCTCTCCAGTTGGACGGTATCCGGCAGCACTCCCTGGTAATAAATCCGGCAGCCTGGATCTTTTCTGACTCCACATCTTCCCGGTTTATCCCGTAATTGCCCATCAGCGGATAGGTCATGCATACTATTTGCCCCATATAGGATGGATCAGTAAGGATTTCCTGATATCCGGTCATTCCGGTGTTAAAGATGACTTCTCCGCTGGTCTCGCCGACACCCGTAAAGGAACGGCCCTGAAACCATGTGCCGTCTTCCAGGGCAAGCATTGCTTTCATTTACGTCTCTCCTTAAGCATTTTAACTATCCTGGATATGTCTTCAGGCCTGTCCACTCCGTGGGATACATGTTCGGTCTGCACCACATGTATAGGGATATCCGCCTCCAGAAACCTCAGCTGCTCCAGCTTTTCAAATTTTTCCAGGGGGCTGGGTCCCAGGCTGGAGAATTTTTTCAGATACTCCATTCTGTAGGCATACAGCCCGATATGTCCGAGAAAAGAACCTTGTCTGTCCTGGGAATAAGGAATCAAGCTTCTGGAAAAATAAAGGGCCCGGCCGGTTTCTGAAATCACAACCTTGACCACGTCGGGATTCTCGGCCGTGGCTGAATCAATGCTTCTCACCAGGGTGGTTATGTTCGCCTGGGATGCAGATACAAAAGGGACCAGGAGCTGATCAAGCATACCAGGTTCCAGTGCAGGCTCATCACCTTGAATGTTGACCACTATGCATTCCGGGTCAAGATCCATTTTCCGGGCCGCCTCCATAATTCTGTCCGTACCGCTTTCATGCGCCTTTGAAGTCATGAACACAGGCACGTCCAGATCTACGGCTGATCTGTAAATTCTTTCATGGTCCGTGGCCAGATAGGCTTCCCGGATGGAACTGCATTCCAGGGCCCTCTGATATACATGCCAGAACATGGGGCGGCCCAGGATATCTGCCAGGGGCTTGCCCGGGAACCTGGATGATGCGTATCTGGCCGGGATAATGGCCACGCAGCGGGGAAGCACGTTTCCTTGTCTCTGCAATCTTTTAGCCCGTACTTCTGATTACCAGCCCGGCCAGAAAATCAGTACCTCCCCGGCGCTCCTGCAGATATTCCCTGAATTTATTTACCACCTTATCCCTGGGCTGAGTTTGCGGTTCTGTCAGCCTGGAAAAAAGTTCTTCTTCGTCCTGCACCTGGATCACCAGTCCCTGGTCAATAATTTCCTTGCCTACCCAATTGAAGTTGTCCAGGAAAGGGCCTACGCAAGGGACGACGCCCTGGGCCATGGATTCCAGGAAATTCTGTCCTCCGCAGGGCATAAGGCTCCCTCCCACAAAAACGGATCTTGCCAGTGCATATGCCGGTTCCAGTTCTCCGAATCTGTCCCAGATGACTACCCCAGGCATGGCCTGGTCTGTTTCAAGCCTTGAGCGCAGTGTACAGGGAATATTTTTTTTCTCCAGCAGGTTCTGCCAGGCCTGTACTCTGGGCAGGTGCCTGGGGAAAAGGGCAATGGTGGTCTTGGGCCGTTGCTCATGAATTTTCTCAATGACCCTGGCCACCAAAGGTTCTTCTTCCTGCCTCACAGAACCCATAACAATCAAAGGGTGCCTGGGCTTGAAATAGGATGAGAGAGGATTTTGTACGTAGGCTATGGGCTCTTTATCCAGCAGAAGGTCAAACTTGATGTTGGACATGGTCATGGTGCCGGCCCCGGGAAAAAGAGATGCAAACCTATCCCTGTCTCTTTCAGAGACCGCTGCCACCTGATTTGGTCCTATGGCTGCAAGGAGTTTGCGCAAGGGATAATAACGGCAGAAACTCTTGATGCTCATACGGCCGTTGCCCAGAATGACGGGTATGTTTCTGCGTCTGCAGGAATAAAGCAGGCCTGGCCAGATCTCTGTTTCCAGGAGCAACAGGCAGCCCGGCCTGATTCTGCGCAGGGCCAGCCCCATAATGCACCTCATGTCAAAGGGAAAATAGGCCTTTTGGATTCCCGGACCCAGCTCCTTTTCCAGCACCTCCATGCCCTGTCTGGTGCTGGTTGTGACCAGAATTCTTGCTACTCCCCGCCGGGTCAGTTCCCGGACCAGATTTACGGCCAGTCTGGATTCTCCAATGGAAGCGGCTTGAATCCAGACCTTGAAGGGTCCCTTGGGCATTCCCAGGCCAAGCCTGCCGCTGTCCGAAGGAGTATGTCTTTTGATGATCAAAAGCAGGGGCAGGACAACGATCCAGAGCAGGGAGTAAAGCATGATCAGGGCCCAATGTCCCTTGGAAATCCGGTAATGTTTCATCTTGTCACCTCGGTAGGTTGGAGTTCAATGCCAGGGAGAGCAGCCTGGCAATAAGTCCGGTGAATTCAAGACCGGCCTGGCGGGCGGCCTTGGGTACCAGGCTGGTACTGGTCATTCCGGGCAGAGTGTTTGTTTCCAGAATGAATAATTTATCCTTTTCATCCAGTATAAAATCCGAGCGGCTGTAATGCCTGAGGCCCAGGATGTTGTGGGCTGTTAAGGCCATTTCCTGAATTTTGAGAGTAACAGCCCGGCTCAAGGGCGCAGGACAGATCTCCACTGCGCCATCCTGGTCGTACTTGCTCTGGTAGTCAAAAAAAATTCCTTTTTTAGGCTGGATCAGAACAGGGGGCAGGGCTGAATTGTCCAGGACAGCACAGCTTACTTCTCTGCCCCGGATAAACTCTTCCAGAAGCACTTCCTGATTTTCCCCGAGACCATGCAGGTAACTTTCAAGTTCAGCCTGATCTGAAAAGATATGCATATCCAGGCTTGAACCCCCCAGGTTGGGTTTGCATACTACAGGTGTTTTCAGGGGTATGTTCTTCAGTTGCCTTCCCGCATAAAAAAAGCCGCGCGGGGCAGGCAGTCCGTGGTTGATAAAGATCTGTTTGCTCAAGGCCTTGTTCAGGGCCAAAAAAGACCCCCTGGAACGGGACCCCTGGTAAGGCAGGCCCACATCCTCCAGAAGTGCCTGGATGCCCCCGTCCTCTCCAGGGCATCCGTGCAGATTGATAAAGGCCACGTCAGCCTTTCCGGCATGGTTGATCAGAGCCTGGTAGTCCGGGGTGAGGTCGAAAAATAGAACTTCATGCCCCAGCTTTTCCAAAGCCCGGCGAATCTGAGACGCTCCATCAAGGGAAACTTCTCTTTCTTTAGACCATCCCCCGGCAATTAAAAGTACACGCATTCAAATCAGTCTCCAGAGCCTGATTCAGCCTGGTTTGAATGGCCAGTGCCTGTTGCCATGATTTATAAATCAGGCCTCTCATTCTCTCATTAATACCGTAGCGGTCGTACAGATCCTGAAATCTTGCTTCCAGGGGCACGATCTTATCGTGCTTGACCCGCTTGTCGCAGTAGATAATGACCAGCGGCAGAAAAAACTTGTGAATATCTATTTCACCGGGCCAATATATATGGTGCATTACTCCCTGGGCAATAGCCGGATTGCCCGTCAACTCCATAACCAGGCTGGCACCAAGCTGGTTATGGGAACCACCGTGCTTTATGCAATAGAATTTCCCCAAATCGTGCAGGAGAGCAGAGGCTACCACCGCTTTCAGGGGTGCATCCAAGCCTTTTTTCCGGGCCAGACAGCAGATATGTTCTGCCGCTGCCGCCACAAGCCTGCTGTGCTCCCTGATATGCTCCGGCAGATTGTAGGTGTGCCAGTACTTGAGGCATTCATCCGTGGATGGAATCCTCCAGGCTGAATCCGTGGGGTAATGCACAGGCCGGAAGGTGGATATCATGAGCTTGTATATGACATTTCAGGATTGCATGAAGTTTTGATTTATAACCCTGATCGCTGGAAAAAGCAAAACAATTTCTATTGACCATATGCTGGACGTATTCATTGATTTTCACTGATATTTCCATAAATGTGACTGTACCGGGTTTTTCCAGAGCAACTTCCTTGCCGGATCCTGTGGCCAGGGATTTTTAGAGAATTCATTGACCTTTGCCTGCCGGCTGATTAGTTGTCTATGTGCATTATTTTTTTTAGCTGCAACCCGGGAGAGAGCAACAATGTGTTTGGCTATACCCATGGAAATTACCTTCATAGAAGGCAATGTAGCCCAGGTGGAAATCGGGGGAGTTAAAAACCGGGTCCGCCTGGATATAATTGATGAATCACCTGTGGTGGGTGATTTTGTTATAGTTCACGCCGGCTTTGCCCTGCGCCGCATCAACAGGGAAGAGGGTCTGGAAACTCTTAAGCTCTTTCAGGAAGGTCTGGGCCTTGAACTTAATAAATGAATTCAAGGATCCGGCCCTGTGCCGCCATATCCTGGAACAGATCCAGGCCGAGGCCAGAACTCCCTTCAGGTTTATGGAAGTATGCGGCACCCATACGGTGGCTATATTTCAAAGCGGAATAAAATCTCTGCTTCCGGAGAATTTGACCCATATATCAGGCCCGGGATGTCCGGTCTGCGTTACCAGCGATCAGGAGGTGGGTGCTTTCCTGAACCTGGCCGGGAAGAACCTGCTGCTGGCTACTTTTGGCGATCTGATGCGGGTTCCAGGGCCAGGGGGCCACAGTCTCAAGGCGGCACAGGCCGAAGGTGCAAGGATTCAGGTGGTGTATTCCGCTTTTGATGCCCTGCAGCTGGCTCTAAGCAACCCCAGGGACAAGGTTGTTTTTCTGGCTGTGGGCTTTGAAACCACCGCGCCCACTGTGGCTGCAACCTTGAAAATAGCCAGGGAACAAAGTGTTTCCAACTTTTTTGTGCTTTCCATGCACAAATTGGTCCCCCCGGCCCTTGCTGCCCTGGCTGCGGACAGGGATATCCAGGTCAACGGCCTGCTTCTGCCCGGGCATGTATCCGCAATAATCGGGGTTGAGCCGTATTCTTTTCTGTCCCGGGAATTCAATATCTCCGGGGTAATTACAGGTTTTGAGCCTCTGGATATGCTGCAGTCCATTTTGATTCTTTTGCGCCTGAGCAAACAAAAACAGCCCAAAGTTGTAAACAACTATAAGCGGGTGGTTGCAGACCAGGGAAATCCCAGGGCTTTGGCCGTAATGCAGGAGGTGTTCATTCCTGGGGATGCCTTGTGGAGAGGGCTGGGGAATATTCCACTCAGCGGCCTTAAATTACGTAAAGAATATAACCAGTTTGACGCTTGGCAGGTCTTTGATCCAAAGGCCCCTGACATTCAGATGCCTCCTGGATGCAAATGCGGCCAAGTACTCAAGGGACAGATTCTGCCGCATGAATGCCCGCTTTTCAGGGTCGGATGTACCCCGGCATCTCCTGTGGGGCCGTGCATGGTGTCCACAGAGGGTTCGTGCGCTGCTTTTTTCAAATATTCTCTTTGATCAACGAACATGACCCGCTTTTTAGAAATCCGTTCCACCAGGTGCTGCCTGCGAAGAGGTATAAACGGGCTGTTATGATTTACACAGTTCAGTAAGGGTGAAAATTCAATGTCTCATAAGGTTCTTTTGGACTACGGGAGCGGAGGAAGAGCATCGCATCGTTTAATCAGGGATCTTTTCCTGAAACATCTGCACAGCCCCGGTTTGAGCCGCCTGGATGATGCCGCCCTTATTCAGGACCTGAGCGGGCCCCTGGCCATGAGCACTGATACCTTCACCATTTATCCCCTTTTTTTTCCGGGAGGAGATATAGGCTCCCTGGCAGTGCACGGTACTGTCAATGACGTGGCCATGCTGGGTGCCGTACCCAAGTATCTGAGCTGCGCATTTCTGCTGGAAGAGGGCCTGGAGATGCACGAGCTGGAAAAAATTGTTCGGTCCATGGCCCTGGCCGCCAATAATTGCGGGGTACAGGTGATCACTGGTGATACCAAGGTGGTTCCCAGGGGTGCAGCAGACAGGATATTCATCAATACAACGGGGATTGGCCGGGTTATAGCAGATCCTGCTCCCTCAGGATCCAGTGCTGAACCAGGTGATGCCGTACTCATCAGCGGCACTATGGGGGATCACGGCCTGGCCGTTCTGGCCCACAGGCAGGGCATGGACTTTGAAACTGCTATTATAAGCGACAGCCGACCCCTGAACGATCTCACTGTCCAGTTGATAAGGGAGGTGGGTCAGATTCATGTTTTTCGCGACCCTACCCGGGGAGGACTGGCTACCACACTGAACGAAATAGCTCTACAGTCGGCCCTGGAAATTATCATCCTGGAAGACAGAATTCCGGTGAGCCAGGAAGTCCAGGCAGGATGTTCCTTTCTGGGGCTGGACCCCCTGTATATGGCCAATGAAGGCAAGTTCATCTGCATTCTTCCGGAAATACTGGCAGACAAAGCCCTCAAGGTCATGCGCTCCCATACCGCTGGAAAGGATGCTGCTCTCATCGGACACGTCCAGGAAGGACACCGGGGCAGGGTGGTTCTGAGAACCTCCCTGGGGGGACAAAGGCTTCTGGACATGCTGGAAGGAGAACAGCTTCCCAGGATCTGCTGAAGCACTGCAATCCGAATTCAGTATGTTGAGATAATCATTAAAAGTTAAAGTTAAACATGAGAAAATAGGATATGCACTTCTGGCCTGAAACGGGAAAAGTCCTTATTGTTCTCGGCCTGTTGCTGGCGGCAGTGGGCCTGTTCCTTGTATTCAAAGACAAGCTGCCTTTCACTCCGGGCCGCCTGCCTGGAGACATTGTAATCAGGAGGGAAAATTTCACTTTTTACTTCCCCCTGGGCACCTGCATCCTGGTAAGCGCAATTATCACCATTGTGTTCTTGCTGTGGCGCAGGTAATCCTGAAAAAAAAGAGGAAGTTTATATTATGAAACCTGTTCATGAGATTATCAACAATGCAGTATCCGGCCTGTCTCCCCATTCTGCGGTTCTGGGCGTTGGCGGCAGCCCGAGAAAGGGAGGCAACTCCGATGTCCTTCTGGAGTATATACTTAGTGGTGTCCAGGAACATAAAATCTCCACGCACAGGATACAGTTGCGGGACCTGCATTTCCGGCCATGCCTTGGCTGCGAGAAATGCAGACAGGATAAAATATGTACAGGTCTTGCAGACGGCATGTCCCTTGTTTACCCTTTTGTATACAGGTCCCTGGGCCTGGTCCTGGTGTCACCCACCCACAATTACAATGTTACTGCCTGGATGAAGGCCTTTATTGATCGCCTGTATTGTTTTTATGATTTTCAGGACACCCGGCCCAGAGCATGGTCGAGCCGGCTGGCCGGTATGGGCCGCAAGGCCGTGCTGGCGGCAGTGGCTGAACAGGAGGATGACTTTGACATGGGTTTTACCCTTGAAGCCATGCAACGTCCTCTTGAGTCCCTGGGATATGAAATAAGAGGTGAATTGCCCGTATACGGGATCTTTGACAGGGGAGGAGTCAAAAAAAACAAGGACGTGCTCCTGGCTGCGGAAAACATGGGTGTTGATCTGGCTAAAGCCCTGTTACTCCGATAAGTTATAACTAGTTTTCATCCGGAAACGGTTCTTTTTCCTTTTGGCTGCGTCAATCTGCACAATTCAACGAAGATTACGCAGATTTCAAGCATAAGTGAACAGATTACAAAAAAGTTTGTACGGCATGTACAGGGAAGGCTGACCATTTGCAGGTACAGGTTGAGTG
>SL_5KL_010_SEDDRAFT_10001644_pt1 | contig 13246 bp, 11 predicted proteins | sample SodLakKL_010_SED_FD_9118 | JGI IMG/M metagenome (IMG submission 9118)
GGCGTCCTCGAAGGAGGGGATCTTCGCCCCCGTCTCGGCCCGGGGATACTGGACGAGGAATCCCGGCGGATAGGCCCGGAGTCGGAACTCCTGTAAATAGCCGGTCGAAGGGACCATGAGGCTGTACATGTAGTTCAGATAGCCGTCGCATTCGTAGAAGTGGACGATATCCTCCGGCCGGTAACGGATGACCTCGAGTTTGTCCTTGTAGCCGTGTTTCTTGTAGAACTCTCGGGCGTCCTCTTTTTCCATCTCATGGCGTCTGATGGGCAGATCCGCTTCGACAAGACGCTTCATCTCGCTCTCGATCCGTTTGATGATTTCGCTGATGTTCGCGCCTTCCTCGAGATTGAGGATGTGGCAGAACACGGAACGGGAGATGCTGTAGTTGAATTTGAAGTCATAGTCGGGATAGATGTTCTTGAAAGCCATCGCCATGAGGAAACGGAGGCTCGCTTCATAAGCGTGCACGGCCTCGGGATGGTGGGAATCGAGGAACTCCACTTTCGCATCGTAATCCACCTCGTAGTGGAGCTCTCTGAGGCGGTTGTTGACGAGGGCGATATAATGGCGTTTTTCGGGATCGTCCAACAAATCGAGCAGCTTCACTTTCTTCTTGTATGTCTTCTTTTTGCCTTCGATGTCCAACGTGAACATGGCGGTCTCCTTTCTGTTGCCGTCTTCGGTAGTACCATTATACCAGCTGGCGGCCTTTTTTCAAGAAAAGGTGGATACGCAGAAGAGCGCAAGATGATATAATGATGGTAGGGAAGAACGAAATTCGGGAGGGATGACTGTGGCCTTTTTGGAGACGTGCGATCTCGCCACATTGAAACTGCGCAAGAAGATGAAAAAGACGATCCGGGACACACCGGTGCTCCTCATCCATCACGAAGAGAAGGTGTACGCCCTTTCCGACCGCTGCCCCCATCGCAAAGCCTCACTCTACAAGGGCGGCTTCAAGGACGGCATCATCACCTGTGCGGCGCACGGAGCAGAGATCGACATCAAGACCGGTGCAATCGTGAAGAATCCGAAGATCACCTTCTTTTCCGTCAAAGCCCCCGCTGCGAAGACATACGCCGTGAAGATCCAAGACGGCAAGGTTTTCATCGATTTGTGAGATTTTGGGGCTTTTCAAGCCGTCCCATTCATGGTAGAATATCCTACGGAACGACGAGATGTGCCGCTTTAGCTCCAATCGGTAGAGCAATTCCATGGTAAGGAAGAGGTTGCTGGTTCGAGTCCAGCAAGCGGCACCATCATTTTTCTTGCTTTCGTTCCCCGATTCGGCCTTGAACCTCGCGGGGCTTTCGGCGCGGCTTCAAAGCCGCCTTTTTCTTTTCCGAAGAAAAAAGCCCTTGCGGGCTTTTCACCAAGGCGGTCCGCCGGGTCGGTCCGAAGGCGGGCCCGGCGTATGGTGGGGGATGTCCTTTTCTTCCATGATTCTCCTGAGCTCGCCGACGGAAAGGTCTTTGAGGTCGGCGAAGGAATAATCGTCGGTCTCGTCGTCGATATGTTCGATGAGTCTCAGCCGCATGACGCTCATGCCGTGGGTTTGGGCCCGTTCTTGTTCGTCGGGGGTTTCGTCACCGCCGTGGCCGCGCATGACGGCAAACCCGGCGATCCGAGTCCCCACGACGTCGGGGAGTCTCTCTTCGAGCCTTTGCAGGATGCGTTCCTCTTGTTCTGCGGAAGGTCCGCGGACGTCATAGACGATATAGGGGGCTTCATCGGAAAGATATCCTCGCTCAATGGCTTTGTCGATGATGTTGTCGATCACATCGTCCAAAGGCTTGTCTTCCGGCTCGTCGAGGAGGGTGAGAAAATCCTCGCCGTCGGGGTTCGTGGCGAAAAGGTCCAAGACGTTGTCTTCCTCGTCGATGGCGATCCGGAGACCGGGGTTGATGTCGAGATAGACACTGGTGGCGCCGTCAATGCCGAATGGAAGGATGAGAGCCAGCATGAACACGGCCACGACCGCCATCCCGGCATAGACATAGCGCAGGGCGAAAGACTTCCCGGAGGTCGTGGAGCGTTTGTGCAGTGCGCTCGTGATGTGGTTTTGGTAGACGTCGGAGGATTTGATCTCCTCTTTCACATCGGGGACATCTTTTTTGGCGGCGGAGCGGATTCTTTTTTCCCATTCTTTATTCTTCATCGGGCGCACCTCCTTTTCGCCTCATCTTCCCGAGGGCGTTTCGGTATTTCCAAAGCACCGTCCCCAAGGGTCTTGCGAGTGCTTCGGCGATATCTTTGTGTTTTTCCCCGAGTACCGCATGCCGGATGACGATTTCCTTTTCCTCTTCATCGAGTGTCCGCATGAGTTCTTCGAGTTCCGACCTTTTCTCGCTGCCGTCTTCTTGCGCGAGGAGGGAGAGCGGCCCTTCGTCGTCATCATGCGGGCTTTCCTTCTTGCGTTCGTGATAGGCGTTCAGCGCCAGGCGTTTCGCGATCGTCTTGATCCAGGCGCGGAACTTGCCTTGCGGCCGGTATTTGGGCAAAGATTCGATCATCTTCATATAAGTGTCCTGCATGATGTCTTCACTCAAAGAAGGGTCCTTCAACACCATGAGTATCGTATAGTAGACATCGGCGCTTGTGGCTTCATAAAGGGCGTCGAAGGCACTTTCATCACCCTTTGCGAAGGCCCGGACGAGTTTGTCGAGTCGCTTGTCGGTCATGATTTCACCCCGGGTCGTGACCGCTTACACCTATACAACAAAGGAAACGGTCGTTTTATTTGTTCTTTATGACATTAAGGCATCGATCACGGAGAAAGAAAGGAAGATGGCCTTGGAATGTGTCGCGACGACGGCGTTCGGCATTGAAGCCGTGTGCCGGAGGGAACTTGAGGCTTTGGGAGTCTCCGTCAAGGAGACGAAGAACGGCAGAGTGTATTTCACAACCGACCATAGCGGCATGATGCGGGCGAACCTGCATCTTTGCACGGCCGAAAGGGTCCATATCGTGCTCGGACGCGCTTTTGTGCGTTCGTTCGACGAACTGTTCGCCTTTGTCGGAAAACTGCCCGTGGAGCGTTATTTCCGCCCTGAAGGCAAGTTCATCGTGAACGCGAAAAGTGTGAAATCCACCCTGTTCAGTTTACGCGATATCCAGTCCGTTGGCAAGAAGGCTGTTTTGGAAAATCTCCGTTCGAAACTGTCCGTGTCCGCTTTCCCCGAGACGGCCGAGCCCTATCGCATCCTTCTTACGTTCGAAAAGGATGAAAGCGAGTTCTGGTTGGACACGAGCGGTGCACCTTTGCACAAGCGGGGATATCGCGAGGACACCGGCGAAGCCCCCATCAAGGAGACGCTCGCCGCGGCCATCGTGCTCTTGAGTTTCTACGACCGCACGCGGGCACTCTATGACCCCTTCACCGGCTCGGGGACCATCCCGATCGAAGCGGCCCGGATCGCGAGAAACATCCCCCCGGGCTTGGACCGCACGTTCGATTTCGAAGCGTTCCCGTTCGTGGACGACAAGCTTTATCAAGAAGTGAAGCGTCAAGCCTACACCGGCATCCATCACGGTGACATCGGTCCGATCCGCGCGGCGGACATCGATGCGAAGATGATCGAAAAGACACGGAAAAACGCCGAAAGAGCGGGTGTCGCCGAAGACATCGACTTCGTGAGCGAGGATTTTCGGGCCATGGCTTTCGCGGATCCCCACCCCGTGGTCATCACGAATCCCCCTTACGGCGAGAGACTCATGCAGGCCGAGGATTTCCGAAGACTCTACCGGGACCTCGGCGACATCATCCGCCGTGAAAAAAACGCCTCGTTCTACATCCTCACCCCGGTGGCGAACGCCGAAGGCTTTTTCAAGAAGAAGGCCTCCCGGACAAGGGTGCTCTTCAACGGTCCGATCAAGACGAGACTCTATCAGTATTTCGGTCCGCCCCCGAAAAGGGAATCCTGACATCACCCCCTGCCAAGGGGGTTTTTGCATTTTTGGGGAGAAATATAGAACCTTGCTCTCTATCATGCGGGTGAGGTGATGATATGAAAAAGATCCTGATTGCCCTCATGGTCCTTTTCGCCTTTGTGAGCGGAAGGGTCCTCCATGGGGAGGATTCAATCCCCGGCGGGAAAAATCTTTTGAATCCCGCCATTGTCGAGTCGGACTGGGAGACCGACAGCTTCCGCACGATTAGCCCTGTGAGCGTGGAAGCGGGAATTGCACACACCTTCTCGATGTCGCTTCTCGACCAGAGCCGCATCAAAATCGCCACCTATGACGGCACAATCATCATCGACGATTCTTTCGTCGACCCCGACGACTGTGAACAAGACGACGGACGTCTGATATGCACATTCACACCCGCAAGCGAGGCCGTCCAGATCGAAGTGAGCGAGGATCATGCCGCGCAATACTACAGTCATTATGGCGCCTGCGGCTTGGAGTTGCAGTTGGAAAAGGGAGATGCGGCCACCTCCTATGAACCGTATGAAGCCGTGTATCCCACCGAACCCGAATTTTCGGGAAGTGGGCTTTTCGTCATGAGCTATGAGGAGGCGACATCGATCGAGGACATCGTCGATGAACATATCACGGCCTATGACGAAATCGACGGCGACTTGAGCGATGAGATTGTCATCGCCGAGGATGCCTACACCGGCAACGAAGAGCGGGTAGGAGAATATCCGGTCCGTCTCGAGGTGACGGACAGTTCGGACAACACGGCCTATTTCGACCTCACGATCATCGTCAAAGACGAGATTCCCCCCGAGATCGAAGGTCCGAGCGATATTGTCATCGATGTGGACGAAACGCCACCCTTGGCGGTGATCATCGAAGAACATTTTCATTTCTACGACGACCATGACGGAATCATCACGGAATATACCATCATCGATGATGACTACAGCACCAACAAGGAGGTCCTCGGCCCGAAAGAAGTGACAATCAAAGTGGCCGACGAAAGCGCAAACGAAACGGAGAAATCCTTCACATTGGACATCGTCGATGTCACATCGCCCGTGATCGAAGGGCCGGACGATATCGAGATCCTCCTTTCCGAACCCTTGTCATTGGAAGAGATTCTCGCGCTCTACACGCCGCAAGACAACCATACACCGTCCGAAGATATGGAGATCGCGGTCGCGGAAGGTATCGAGGAACTCTTGCACACCGCGGGCGAGCACACCATGCATCTCTACACGGAGGACGCCTCCGGCAACGGGACGGAAAGAGGGATCCTCATAGAGGTCATCGACGATGTGCCTCCGGTCTTGAGCGGCATGGCGCATATGCGGATATCGTATACGGAAAGTCTGGACACCCTCGCTTTGCGAGAAGAGCTTTCCGTGAGCGACAACCATGACACCTTGACGAAAGAGGACATCTACATCGAGACGGACACGGTGGTCGCGGGCGAAGTGGGCGTCTATGAAATCGTCTTCGGCGTCAAGGATGCCGCCGAGAACCTGGCCACCCATCGCATGACAATCGAGATCATCGACGATGTGCCGCCGGAGTTCATTCTCAGCGAGAAGATCATCGTGTCGCCGGAAGCGAGTCTTTCCGAAGAGGAGATCTTCACCTATCTCCGGAACCGTTCCGCCGACGATTTCGAGCCCGTGGAGATGGAAGTCCTTCAAGAGGATTATCATGACAACGCGGACACGCCCGGTGATTACTCTTACATCGTCGAGTTACGCAACGAGGCCGGTGAAAGCGAAAGACACGAGCTCACCATCCGCATCAGCGAACCTCTCGAAGAGGATGAGAGGAGTTTGTTGCCGATGATCGCGGGCGGCATCATCTTGACGTTGACGGTGATCACGGGCATCTTGGTGAAAAGGAAGCTGCGCTGACTATGAGGCTGTGACGAAACCGTCACAGCCTTTTTCTTTATTTTGCCCATTGACATACGTAGATTCTCGGGTATAATGGTTAGGTAAACGCTAACTAACTAATTACATTTCGACAGGAGGAACCTATGGACAAGGAACGTGTCCGGAAATCCTTCAACTTGTTTTTGAAGATGTATTTCCAAAGCTGCCGCGAGGTGTATGAGGAATTGGACCTCGAAGGGATCAGCGACCGGCAGTTCAAGTATCTTCGCAAAATCGACAATCAAGGCTCCGTCACGATGACGGAACTTGCCGAGATGTTCAATCTTTCGAAACCGACGGTGACGGAAGTCGTCCGCCGGTTCGAAGAGGGCGGTCTCATCGAGAAGAAGCGGTGCACCCACGACGCCCGCGTCTTCAACATCACCCTGACGAAAAGAGGCAAACTCCTCGCCAAGACGAACATCCTCGAGAGCGACAGGGCCCTGGAGAAGATCTTCGCCACCTTGGACGCGGATGAACTCGAGACCCTCATCAAGTTGTTTGACAAAATCGGGAAGGTGACAACATGATATTTTCCAAATCCATCAACCGTTACTATCTGAAATTCTTCTATCTCTTCCTCATCGGCATCATCGCCCTGCTGGTCGTCGACCTCGCGCAGCTCGAAGTGCCGATGTTGATCGGCAACCTCGTCGACGAGTTGGAGGCCTATCGGGCGGGAAGAATCGATGAAATCGACGCACAAGAGGCCGTACGCAGCATCATTCTCACCCTCGTGATCATCAGCGTACTCATCGTGCTGGGCCGTTTCACATGGCGGATCGGCATCATGGGCGGATCGCGCCGTATGACCTACGAGCTTCGCGATGACATGTTCCAACATGCGCTTCTCCTTTCCAACCGTTTCTATTCGGAAAAGAAGGTCGGCGGACTCATGGCCATCTTCATCAACGATGTCGAGGCGGTCAGAAGAGCCATCGGGCCCGGCATGATCATGTTTGTGGACGCGATCTTCTTGGGTGTCCTCGTCTTGATCCGGATGCTCATGCTCGATGTGCGGATGACCCTCGTCCTGGTCATTCCCGCAACCACCGTCGCCATCATCGGCATCTTCATCGGCAACAAGATGCGGAAACGATTCCGCGAGGCCCAACAGGCCTTCGAGGATTTGAGCGATGTCGTGCAGGAGAGTTTTTCCGGCATCAGCGTCATCAAGGCTTTCGTCAAAGAAGAACTCGAAATCCGCCACTTTCTCAAGCGCAACCAGAACGCCAAAGAGAAAAACATCCGTTTCGTGCGCATGATGATGTTCATGCGGGCTTCGATTCGCGCCATCGTGAGTCTTTCCTTTGTCCTCATCATCGCTTTCGGTTCCGCCCTCGTCAGCGAGACGGCGGGAACGGAAGACCCCTTCACCATCGGGAACCTCGTCGCTTTCGTCTCCTATTTCGGCATGTTGATCTGGCCGATGGTGGCCATCGCGATGATCATCAATGTCCGCAGCCGCGGTAAGGCCTCGTTGGACCGGATTGAAGAGTTCCTCGACGAGCCCATCGATGTCAAGGACGCCGACGATGTCGAAGACATCGACGGTCTGCAAGGCGGCATCGAGTTCGACGGTCTTCACTTCAAGTATCCCGACGAAGAAGACGAACTCTATGCCTTGAAAGACATCTCCTTCAAAGTGGAGCCGGGTGAGATGGTCGGCATCCTCGGCCGTACGGGAAGCGGCAAGACTTCCATCGTCGATCTGCTTCTCCGTCTCTACAATCTTGAAGAGGGTCAACTGAAACTCGACGGCAAGGACATCATGAAACTTCCCATCAAAAAGGTCAGAGAAGATATCGGCTATGTGCCGCAGGACGGTTTCCTCTTCAGCGACACCATCAAGAACAACATCGCTTTGGGTGTCGACCCCGAAGAGGCGCACATGGATAAAATCCAAAANGTCGCCGAACTTTCCGACGTCCATGACAATATCGCCGAATTCAAGCACGGCTATGAGACCATCATCGGCGAGCGTGGTGTGACCCTCTCGGGCGGACAGAAGCAGAGGGTCTCCATCGCCCGCGCCCTCGCGAAGAATCCGCCCATCTTGATTCTCGACGACTCGGTGAGCGCGGTCGACACGAGCACCGAAGAGAAAATCTTGAAGAATCTGCGTACGATCCGCAAAGGCAAGACGACAATCATCATCGCCCACCGTGTCTCCACGGTGAAAGGGGCCGACAAGATCGTCGTCATCGACGAGGGCGAAGTCCTCGATGTCGGCTCTCATGAAGAGCTCTACGAGCGTTGTGAATTCTACCGCGACCTCGTCGAGAAACAACGACTCGAAGACGAAATGGAGGCGGCCTAAATGTATGATATAGACACTGACCAAAGACAATACATGTACTCCGACAAGACCATCCTCAAGCGGTTGCTCTCCTATGCGAAACCTTTCATCCCCGCCTTCATTGTCACCTTCATCCTCATGGTGTTCTCCGTAATATTCCAGCTCATGGAACCCTTCCTCATCGGGGAGAGCATCAACATCATCACGGGCGACACGCTCACGATCGAAAGGTATTTCGGTATCGTGCCCACCCTTGCCATCGTGCTTTTCATCTTCGCCCTTTCCATCATCCTCGGCGGCATCCTCGAATACGCCCAGACGATGATTCTGCAGAAGGCGGGCCAATCCATCATCTACAACATGCGGGAAGAAGCCTTCACCCATGTCGAAAAACAAGACATCGAGTACTTCACCAAGATTCCCACGGGGAAACTCGTCACCCGTGTCGCCAACGACACCAACAAACTGAACGAGATGTACACCGACGTATTGGTGAACGTCTTCCGCAACCTCTTCATGATCATCGGTATCTCCGGAGCGATGTTCTTTTTGAACTGGCGCCTCGCCGCCCTCACGATGATTGTCATGCCGTTCATCGTCCTTTTCAGTTTCATCTTCCGCCGTTTCGCCCGCAAGGCTTATCGGCAGGTGCGCATCCACACATCCCGGGTGAACGGTTTCCTCTCGGAACATCTCTCGGGGATGAAGATTGTCCAAATCTTCAACAAAGAAAAAGACAAGCACCAAGAATTCGACGAGAACAACACCGCCCTCAAGGAAAGCGAACTGCGCCAGCTCCTCGTGTTCGCGATCTATCGGCCCACCATGTACATGCTATTCATGGTCGCCACCATCGTCATCTTCTATTTCGGCGGCATGCAGGTCATCGCCGGCACCCTCACCGCGGGCACGCTCGTCGCCTTCTACAACTACCTGCGCCGTTTCTTCGAGCCCATCCAGCAGCTTGCCGAGCAGTTCAACGTCATCCAGGAGGCCTTCGCCTCTTCGGAACGCATCTTCGCCATCTTGGATGAAGAACCGACCGTGCTCGACGCCCCCGATGCCATCGAACTGGACGACATCAAGGGCGAAATCGAGTTCAAGAACGTCTGGTTCTCCTACATCGAGGACGAATGGGTCCTGAAAGACGTCAGCTTCAAAGTGAACGCCAAGGAGTCCGTGGCCTTCGTCGGGGCGACCGGCGCCGGCAAGACGACGATCCTCCGCCTTTTGACCCGGGACTACGACATCCAGCACGGCCAGATCCTCCTCGACGGTATCGACATCCGCAAGATCAAGATCGGCAATCTGAGAAGCTTCATCGGGGTCATGTTGCAGGATGTGTTCATGTTCAGCGGCACTATCACCTCGAACATCACCCTCCGGGACGAGACCATCACGGAAGAAGAAGTCAAGGAGGCCTGTCGCTACGTCGATGCCGACCGCTTCATCGAGAAGTTGCCGAAGACCTACCACGAACGTGTCCGTGAACGCGGCAACAACTTCTCGGCCGGACAAAGACAGCTTGTCAGTTTCGCCCGCACGCTCGTCCACAAGCCGCGCATCATGATTCTCGACGAGGCGACCGCGAACATCGACACGGAGACCGAAGAGATCATCCAAGAATCCTTGAAGAAGATGATGAACATCGGCACGATGCTCATCGTCGCCCACCGGCTCTCCACCATCCAGCATGTCGACAGAATCATCGTCATGGAAAAAGGCGAGATCATCGAACAAGGCGACCACCAGGAACTATTGCGCCAACGAGGGCATTACTACTATCTTTACAGACTCCAATACAAGGACCAATGACCAAAGCGCCTCCGAGAACTCTCGGAGGCGCTCGTTGTATATGATTGCGCTCGCCTGACCACTGTTGTATAATACGACTGAGGAAGGAGGATGTCTATGGTCATTATCTTCTCGGTCTTCGTTCTGGCGCTTCTCGTCATCATCGACCATGCGACGAGATACAAGCGTCAACCACTCGTCTACTACAAGAACGACCACCGTTTCTCGGTGATTGTCGCTGTGACCAAAGACCACGGCCGACTCGACCGATTGTTCGAGATCGCCGAGAACTCGCCCCACGACTTCATCTTCGTCAATGTGAACGCGGCCATCGACCCGGATTACTACGAAGGCGCCAAAATCGTCGAAACCAACCATTATGTGGATCCGGAAGATCCCGTGTCCAAGACCACGCTGCTGACCGCGGCTTATATCGAGGGCGTCAAACACGCTTCCATGCCGTATCTCCTCTTTTTTGATGCCGATTTGTCTTTGGCCGGCCAGAAGCTGCTCGGGCACATGGCGAACAATCTCGTCGAACACCAGCTCATCACGTTGAAAGCGATGTATGAACGAGGGACCGTGAAAGAAGGCTACAAACTGTTCTTCGATTTCTTCCGGGATGTGAACTTGACGAGCGACCGGATCAACATCTCCTTCTTCGCCTTGAAACGTCAGACCTATGACCTCATCGGTTGCGGCGACAAGATCTATGACGACGTCGCCTCTTTCGAAGAGGATGTCTCGAAAAAGAACGTGAACATCGTGCATATCCGGCACGATGGTGTCGTGGGAAAGGTGGAGACCTTTCCCTCCTTCCGTGACTATATCGGAAACTGGCTCTTCCACTTCTCCAACCGGGCCTCCCGGGGCGGGATACTGCGGATGATGCTCTATCTTCTCGCCCTCCACATCTTCTATGCCGGCATCATCTACAGTTTCCACTTCGTGAGCTTGCCGCTCATCGCGCTCATCCATGCCGGCTTCTGGCTCGTGACAAGGCCCTATACGAAACACCATCCTCTCACATATGTCCTCCTTCCCTTCCACATGCTTCTTTTCGACTTCTATTTCTTCAAGGGTTCGACCAAGAGGATGATTGCGAACATCCGCCGGCGGCGGGCGGAGAGTTGAAGACAGCCGCCAAGTTCCGTCGCCGTCTTTTCAAGAAGAAGAACGTCTTCGAAGGCTGGTATGTGCGCCTCCTCGATGAAAAGACGGGGCTCAACCTCGCTTTCATCCTCGCCGTGAGCTTCCATGAAGAAGACCCGCATGCCTTCATCCAGCTCTTCGACGGCCAAAAAGAAAAGAACCGCTATCACCGCTACCCCGTCACGAGCTTCTCCTTCGAAGCGGGGACGCTTCATATCGGTGACAGCTCCCTTTCGCTTTCCCACATCGCCATCCGTCTGCCCGGCTTCCGTCTCGAGGGCGAAATCTCTGTCAGGACGACCACCGGCAAGGGAAGCTCCATGGGGTTCTTCCGTCATCTGCCTTTGGAGTGCTACCAGGAGGTCGTCTATCACGAAGCGGCGGTGCAAGGCGTCTTGGAGACGGCTGATGAGGAAAAGACGCTGACGGCGAGAAGCTATATGGAAAAGACGTATGGTAAGAGTTTCCCGACCGAATGGTTCTGGCTGCAGACGAACACATTCGCCGCCGAAGGCATCGCCTTGAGCATGGCCGGAGGCTTCGTCCCTTTCAAGGGGTTCCGCATCTTCGGGTTCTTCGCACATCTTCATCATGACGGCCGCAACCACCTCTTTTCGACTTTCAACCTGAGTTCCATAGACATCACCGAAGAAGAGGGTCTCGTCCGGTTCATGTTGAAAAAGCGGCGCCGACGACTTCTTGTCGAAGTGCACCGTGCGCAGGCGACCGTCCTCGTCGGCCCGGGCAAGAACGCCCGGATGCGTCGCGATGTGCAAGAGACGCTGTCCGCCCGGGTGAACGTCACGTTGCGACACGGCCGGAAAACAATCTTCCATGGGGAAGGCGCGTTTGCCGGTTTTGAATACACCATCACCGAGAAAGGAAGTAACAATGCATGAAGTATTTCGTCTTGAACAACAGTGTGGAGATCCCTTCGATCGGACTCGGCACTTTCCGCAATGAGAGCGATGACGCCTACAAGGCGACCTTGCACGCTCTGAAGACAGGCTATCGTCACATCGACACCGCCGCCGCCTATGGCAACGAAGAGGCGGTGGGACGCGCCATCCGGGATTCCGGTGTCCCCCGGGAAGAAATTTTCGTCACCACGAAACTCTGGAAGTCGGAACTCGGCTATATGTCGACAAAACGGGCTTTCCGCGCTTCTTTGGAAAGGCTCGGACTCGATTATCTCGACCTCTACCTCATCCATTGGCCGGGCGATCACGACGAGAACAAGCGAACCTGGCGCGCGTTCGAGGACCTCTATTTCGAAGAAAAGATCCGCTCGATCGGCGTGAGCAACTTCTCGTTCCACCACCTCGAACACCTGTTGGAGGATGTGGAAATCGTCCCGCAGGTGAATCAAGTGGAGACACATCTCTATCTGCAGAACAAGAAGCTCCAGGATTTCTGCATGGCGAACGGCATCCATCTGGAGGCCTATGCCCCGCTCATGAGCAAGGAAGTCAAGACGCTCCTCGCCGACGAGACGCTCGTGGCCGTGGCCGAGAAATATCATAAAAGCCCCGCCCAGACGGCCATTCGTTTCCTTGTCGAAAACGAGATTATCGCCCTGCCGAAATCCGTGACTCCCGGCCGGATCGAAGAGAATTTCGCCATCTTCGATTTCGAACTCGCCAAGGAGGACTTCGACGCCCTGCGCCAATTGAACCGGGGTAAGAAGATCTTCCCCGACCCCGACAACTGGCTCGTTTGAGCGGCAACAGAAAGGAGCGGACTCCATGATGATCCCCCCTACAATCGCGACGATCCTTTCGCAAACCATATTATGGGTCGCCATCGGCATCCTGCTAGCGGCGCTCATTTTGCATAGCGGTATCATGTTCTTCCGCAACCGGACCCTCAAAGTCTATCGCCGTCTCCTCTATGAGGACGAGCTCACGGGCTTGAAGCGAAGTATCTACCTCGAACAACGCTTCTCGGACGTCTTGGCCGAAATCGGCGACGATGTGTCGTTTTACTATATCAATATCGACAATTTCAAGAACTACAACGACCTTTTCGGTCACCACATCGCCAACCACCTTTTGAGAGCTTTCGCCGACAGGCTCACCGAACTGGCCGAGCCGTACGGGAGGGCCTATCGGATACACTCGGACCGTTTCCTCGTCGTCTATCCGACCCCGGAGAA
>SL_5KL_010_SEDDRAFT_10001645_pt1 | contig 13246 bp, 13 predicted proteins | sample SodLakKL_010_SED_FD_9118 | JGI IMG/M metagenome (IMG submission 9118)
ATGAGGGGCCCCGAGATGTCCTGAGTGAGATTCTCACCGGTCCCCCCCTCGCGCTTGTTCGTGGACGGCGTTGGTCGGGCAGGCCGGGCCTCGGAGAGGTGCTGCCGAACGGGCATCCCCCCGCAACAGCATCCACGAACAAGGCCCCAGGGGCGTTCCGAAGGGGGCTCCGGAGGGGGGCTTGGCCAGGAGCGGCTGACGGGGGAGCCAGAGAGCCGGGTCCAGCGAAATCCCGGGAGGTGCGAAACCCTGAACGCGTCCGGATTTTCGGCCCTCCGTTCAGCAAAACCCACCGCGTGGCTGCCTGGACGGTCCGGTCCTCGCGTTGCCATTGCAACCCCGCCCTCGCCCGTATCTCCCTCCCTCAGCCAACGCAGTGGACCAAAAAATAGAATCCAGATTCGGTTTTTGCGCGGTTTCGCCTACCGACGGTAGTCCGTGACGTATGCTGTTGCTCCTGTCCCGGGATCCTTACAGCTTGAAGAAGCGGCCCCACTCCTCCCGGGGCTTCGCGCCGAGTGCACCCGCAACCGGAGCGCCCGTCATGGTCCCTACCGCATCGTCGTCCACTCCCCCTTCTCAGTCTTCCTCCGTCGATTCCGACTCCCGCACCCCGGCGTACCTCAGGGAGGCGGACCGCTACGGCGCCCACAATTACAAGCCACTCCCGGTGGTTCTGGAGAGAGGTGACGGTGTTTGGGTCTGGGATGTGGAGGGTCGGCGCTACCTGGATATGTTGGCCGCCTACTCGGCCCTCAACCAGGGCCACCGCCACCCCGCCATCCTCAAGGCGGCGCGGGAGCAGATGGAACGGATCACCCTGACCTCCCGCGCCTTCCACAACGATCAGATGGGGCCCTTCCTCCGGGAGCTCTGCCAGGCCACCGGATTCGAGAAGGCCCTGCCCATGAACACTGGGGCCGAGGCGGTGGAAACCGCCATCAAGATGGTGCGGAAGTGGGGATACGAGCGGCGTGGGATCCCCAGGGACGAGGCCGAGATCATCGTCTGCCGGGGCAACTTCTCCGGTCGCACCACCACCATCATCTCCTTCTCTTCCGAGGAGCAGTACAAGGAGGGCTTCGGTCCCTTCACCCCGGGGTTCCAAGAGGTGCCGTACGGCGATGTGGATGCATTCCAGGCGGCGGTCACCGACCGGACAGTGGGATTCCTGGTGGAGCCGATCCAGGGGGAGGGTGGGGTGGTGGTTCCTCCGGACGGCTACCTGCGGGAGACCCGCCGGATCTGCAGCGAGCGGGGGGTCGCCTTCATGGCCGACGAGATCCAGACGGGGCTCGGACGGACCGGGCGCCTCTTCTGCTGCGACTGGGAAGACGTGCGGCCCGACGTCCTGATCGTGGGTAAGGCGCTTGGGGGAGGGGTCTACCCGGTTTCCGCCGCCATCGCCGATGGCGAGTTCATGGATGTCTTCCGCCCCGGCGACCACGGCTCCACCTTCGGGGGTAACCCGCTGGGCGCGGCCGTGGGGCGGGCCTCGCTGAGAGTCGTCATCGACGAGGAGTTGCCTCGCCGTTCCGACGAGTTGGGGGCCTGGTTCATGGAGGAGCTGCGAGGGGTGGGGTCGCCCCACGTAGATCATGTCCGGGGCAGGGGGCTCATGATCGGTGTGGTGATCAAGGCGTCATCCGGTCCTGCCCGTCCCTTCTGCGAGGCCCTCATGGAGCGGGGGATCCTGGCCAAGGAAACCCATCACCAGGTCATCCGCTTCGCACCTCCCCTCACCATCGACCGGGAGACATTGGCGGCGGCCCTGGACGACATCGGTCCGGTGCTGAAGGGCGAGGGCGTCAGGCTCTGAGCAGAGGTAGCGGCAACCCGGTCTGCGGGGCCCCCCAGCTTCCCCGTTCGAGACCCTCAGCTCATCACCACTGGATCGACCCCTCCTGGGAGGTATCCACCTTCTTGCCCTGGCCCTCACCCAGGAGCACGTCGTCGATCTGTTCCCAGAGGAAGCGGCGGGAATCGGCCTCCCGTGGGTCCAGCCCATAGTGATTGATCAGCGCAGTCTGGTGCTGCAGCCACTCGCCCCAGCAGATCTGGCAGATCTCCCGCTGGATCCGCTCACCCCGCTCGTTCCGGAAAGGTGGGCGGGGAAGGGCGGGGCGTTCATCCTTGCAGCGGCGGCACTGAATGCTCTCCATCACGACGACTCCTTGGTGGGGGTGCGGTGAGTGGTGGTGGGCGGCCCGGCGATCGGTCCGGACCGTCGCGGATGCGGTCCCGATCCCGCCTCCGGGCCGGATGCGTTCCTCTCCGGCCTTCGGTACGCCTGGGCGACCTCTCGGATCCACCAGAGGTCCCGGCTTTCGCGGCGCCCGACCTCGTCCGACACCAGTGCTGGACGGGAACCGGGATCAATAATACCTTTTAACGCTAATCTGGAAGGGCGCTGGATTCCGGTGGACAGGCCAGCGGAATGCTCTTTCGTCCCACCTGCTCTCGGCGGAGATTGCTGGATGCTGACCAAGGAACAGTTGGAGCATATCGAAAAGAGGTTGTTGGAGGAACGGGCTCGCGCCCTCCGCTCCCTGGGTCTCTTCGACGAGATGGCCAAGGCGGATCGCGAGTCCGGCGATTCGGCCCTTTCAGCCTATACCGATCACATGGCGGATCAAGGTACCGAGGCCATGGAGCGGGAGAAGGCGGCGCTCTTCGCCACCAAGGAAGGCCGCTACCTCTACCGAATCGAGGAGGCCCTCCGCCGACTCTACAACGATCCCGACAACTTCGGCCGCTGCCACGGCACCGGCGAGATGATCGCTTTCGAGCGCTTGGACGCGGTCCCCCACGCCCGCTACAGCATCGCCTACAAGAGGAAGCTGGAGGAGGAGGGGTCTGACTGACTGACCTGGGGATAGCCCCTCCAGTAGCTCCGCGGTGGACGCATGAAGCGCCCGGGATCCCGAAGTGGGGTCCCGGGCGCTTCATGTTTGAGGGGATACGGTCGCTGTAACCCCCGGAGAAGGCTCTGCGGTCAGCTGGCTTCGTCCAATTCCTCTTCCTCCGACTCCTCCGGCTCTTCCGCGTCCGCAGGGAAGAGGGGGCTCGTTTCCCGCCACAGGCGCTCAATGTGATCGCGGAGACCCCGGATCTCCTTCTCGATGGGCTGATCCTGCAGGTGGTAGCGTGCTGCGCTCAGGGCCCGGTATGCCCGCCAGAGGGCAGCCGACGCCGGGGTCTGTTCGTGGCTCCTGCGCTTCTCCCCCTGGACCCGGGCCAGAACCCAGTCCGTCATCTCCTCGTCCAGGAGCATGACGTCCCCATCGGACTTGGATTCCTTCTCAACGAACTTCTGGAGCTTCTTCTTGAAGCTCTTGGGCACTCCCGCCACCACATAGACGGACAGATCGTCCCGCTGCAGCATCTCCGAAGCCATTTGACCTCCGTATCCCTCGTTCTAGGTGCTCGATGTGGAAGAGGCGGTGCGCCCCAAGGGCCCACCCCTCCACCCGGATTCCGTGATTCTTACCGTGTGAGCCCGCTCTTCGCCGCGAGCCCGGTCTGCGAAATGAAGCCGCCCGGTGATGTCACTCCGGGCCGGCCCCCTCACCGGCCTCGGCTCCCGACCCGGCCAACGCCGCCAACATCTCGGCCCCCATGAGCTCTGCCTGCCAGCGACGGACGGAGGGCACATGAGTCAGCTCTTCCAGGGTGCGGGGGGGCTCAGCTGCCAGATCCGTCAGGACCGAATTGGAGATGAGCGCGCCCCGGTCGATTCCCAGGCGCTCCGCGGTCCGGTTTCGCACGTCCTTGAGGCGGTAGAAGCGCTCCTCCTCCTCCGGCGGCGGTCTTCCCCTCCCGTTGCGCTCGCGGCGCGGTAGCCCCTGGACCTCCCGGTCGGGAAGGGTGTCCACCTGGGCGAGGCGGTCCAGCAACTCCTCCCCGGACTGCCGGGCGAGGCGCTCATTCATCCCCCGCACCTTCACCAGATCCTCCACGGATCCTGGTGAGCGGCGGGCGATCTCCACCAGTACCGAGTCGTTGGTGACGCGGAATGGGGCCCGATCCCGTTCCCTGGCGATGGCGTCCCTCCAGGCGATGGCCTCCCGGAGGCGATGCACCTCGCGGTCCGAAAGGTCCCGGCTTGCCTTCATCCTGGCCGCGGGATCCGCCGGTTCGGGTTCGGTGAACCGGATCTTCTCCAGTTCACGGAGTTCCTCTTCCACCCAGGCGCGGCGTCCGGCCCGCTCCAGTTCGTCGGAGAGGCGATCAGCCAGATCCAGGAGATGAAGGGTGTCCTTGGCGGCGTACTGGAGCATGGGCTCCGGGAGTGGTCGAATGGCCCAATCGGCCCGCTGGTACTTCTTGGGGAGGTGAATTCCCAGTTCGTCTGAGAGAAGGCTCTGGAGCCCGATTCCCGGTTTGCCCAGGAGGGTAGCGGCTACCTGGGTATCGAAGAGGGAGGTGAGATGGATCCCAAGGTCCCGGTCCAGGAGCCGAAGATCGAAGTCGGCGCCGTGCATGATCACTTCCCGGCGAGGATCTTCCAGGAGGGGCCGGAGGGTTTCCGCCGGGGAGACCGCAAAGGGATCCACAAGGTAGGTGACCGATCCGGCGGTGAGTTGGAGGAGGCAGAGCTGGTCGGAGTAACGGTGGAAACCCGCCGCCTCACAGTCCAGCGCGATCCGGGGAGCGGACGAAATCTCCTCCCTCATGCGCTGGAGTTCCTCGTCGCGGTCGATCAGTTGAATGTCCATGGACCCGTGGCTGCGCCCCTCAATCGGCAGTCCGCCGCCCCGGGGCCTGGGGTGGTCCGGATGATGGGCTCCCCGGACCATAAGCCATTTCCTACCGCCCGGACTCACGATTTGTTCCTTGTTTTACGCCACTCCCGTCACGATCAGGAGAATTTCCTTGCCTCTTCCGGCCGCGTCGGGTGACCTTTCGGTCTAACGCGTCCCACAATCTGATCTCCTACCGTGGCTCCCGGAGGGCGTCATGCTCCGCACGAAGATCGTCTGTACCCTGGGTCCGGCCACCTCGGATCCGGACACCATCGGGCACCTGATCCTGGCCGGGATGAATGTGGCCCGGGTGAACGCCTCCCACGGGACCGCCGATGACCACCGTGCCTTGATCCGCGCGGTGCGGAGGGCTGGCGAGTTGGTGGAGCGTTCCGTCTCCATCCTCGTGGACCTGCAGGGGCCGAAGATCCGGGTGGGACGACTCGCCGCCCCCATCCCCCTGGAAGACAACAGTGAGGTGGTCTTCGCTCCCTCAGCGGAGGCGGGCCCGGGCGAGATCCCCACCACCTACCCGCAACTCGCCGCGGATGTTGAGCCCGGGGACCCGGTGCTTCTGGACGACGGCTTGCTGGAGCTGGAGTGTGTGCGCACCGAGGGCAACCGCGCCGTTTTCAAGGTGATCCGCGGCGGGCCCCTGAAGAGCGGGAAGGGAATCAACATTCCCTCCGGGGCACTATCCACCGCATCCATCACCGAGAAGGATCTGGCGGATGTGGATCTGGCGCTGGAGGAAGGGGTGGAATTCATCGGCCTCTCCTTCGTGCGCGAGGCCCGCGATGTGGCCGTTCTCCGGGAGCGTGTGGGGCGACACGCCCTCATCGTGGCGAAGATCGAGATGGCCCGGGCCCTCACCGAGTTGGAAGAGATCCTGAAGCAGGCGGATATGGTCATGGTGGCTCGGGGTGACCTGGGGGTCGAGCTTCCCTTCGAGCGCGTGCCCCTTGCGCAGAAGCGGATCATCCAACTCTCCAACTACCATGCCCGTCCAGTCATCACCGCCACCCAGATGCTGGAGTCCATGATCGACTACCCTCGCCCCACCCGGGCCGAGGCTTCCGATGTGGCGAATGCGGTCCTGGACGGCACCGACGCGGTGATGCTCTCCGCCGAGACGGCGGTAGGGAAGTACCCTCTCCACGCCGTTAACGCCCTAACCCGGATCATCGGGGAGATCGAGAGTAGCGGGATCCTGGAGGATGGTCCCCGGTATCTCAGCGAGCGCCACTATGGGAAGCGCGGCGGCGCGACCCCCCGGGAGCACGCGGTGGCGTCGGCGGCGGTGGCGGCAGCCCGCGACCTGAGGGCTCCCGCCATCCTGACGGTCACGAAGTCCGGCTTCTCGGCCCGACTGGTCTCGTCGCACCGACCGGCGGTCCCCATCTTCGCCGTCACCACCGATCCTGCCACCCATCGGCAGTTGGCGGCGGTGTGGGGGGTGGTCCCGGTCCTCGCCGAGACCGAAGATGTGAACTACGATACCCTGACGGAGATCGGGAAGCGCGCCATTCGGGGATCGGGGGTGGGTCAGCCCGGAGACCCGATCCTCATCACCGCCGGCTTCCCCTTCCACCAGTCCGGAACCACCAACGCCATGCGCGTCGAGGCCATCTGATTTCCTGGAACCAACCGCACCATGCGCGTCCGCACCATGCGCGTCGAGGCCATCTGATTCGCCCAATCCCCACCCCCCCTCCGCGGTGAGACTTACCTTCCTCGGTACCGGAACTTCCTTCGGCATCCCGGTGGTGGGGTGCCGCTGCCCTGTCTGTACCTCCAGCGACACCCGGGATCGCCGTTTCCGTCACGCCGCCCTCATCGAGTGGGGTGACGGGCGTGCGGTGCTGGTGGATACCCCCCCCGAACTCCGGTTGCAGCTTCTCCGGGCCGGGGTCCGACGGGTGGACGCGGTCTGGTACACCCACTCCCACGCCGACCACCTCCACGGAATCGATGACCTCCGGATCTTTTCGGTGAAGGCCCGGAGGAACGTTCCCGTGTTCATCCCGGAGCACCTTTTGGAAGAGGTGCGGGTGCGCTTCCGCTACATCTTCGACCAGGAGGTCTGGGTGGAGAAGGGCACATCGAAGCCCGAACTGAGCCTTCACCCCCTCCGCCCTCTCCGACCGCAGATCCTGGCCGGAGAGACCTTCCTCCCCCTGCCCGTACCCCATGGTCGCCAGACCGTCTTCGGATTCCGCATGGGCTCCCTTGGCTACATTACAGATGCCAAGCGCCTCCCTGAGGCCACCTTCGAAGCCCTGAAGGGCGTGGATACCCTGGTGCTCAACGCCCTCTGGTTCGGGGATCCCCACCCCACCCACTTCAATGTGGAGGAGGCGGTTGAGGTGGCCGAGCGGCTCGGGGCGCGCCGGACCTATCTGACGCATCTGACCCACCGGGTGGGCCACGCTGAACTGGAGCGGCGGCTTCCGCCGGAGGTGCGTCCTGCCTGGGACGGACTCACCATCGAACTGGAGGAAGGGCCATGACGCCGGTTACGCTGCGGTACGGAAACATCCTCCAACCCCAACTGGGACCGGGCCGGGGACCTGACCCCTCCTCCCTTGAGCCTGGAGGGGAGCTCTGCCGACGCTTCGAGGGCGCCATGGCCGAACTCCATCGGCGACGTGAGGCGGGCGAGTTGGGCTTCCTGGATCTCCCCGACGACCATGCCCTGTCCCGGCAGACCCGGGAGTTGGCCGATTCCTTCGGACAGTGGTTCGAGGTGGTGGTGGTGGTGGGGATCGGCGGCTCCGGGCTCGGAGGGCGCGCCGTGGCCGAGGCGCTCCTGGGTCCGTTCTGGAATGAACGCACGGACGAGGCGCGGGAGCACTTTCCCCGGCTCTACTTCCTGGAGAACGCGGACCCCGATACCACCGGCGAACTCCTGGATCGCCTGGATCTGCGGCGCACCCTGTTCAATGTGGTGAGCAAGTCCGGCGGGACCGCCGAGACGCTGGCCCAGTACCTCATCATCGAGGACCGGCTCCGACGGGAGCTGGGCGAGGAGGGGGTGCGCGGCCACCTCCTCTTCACAACCGATCCGGTGGTGGGAGCGCTTCGGGGCGTAGCGGCCGAGCAGGAGGTGCCGGCCCTCCCCGTGCCCCCGGCGGTGGGAGGGCGATTCTCCGTGCTCTCTCCGGTGGGACTTCTTCCGGCGGCGGTGGCGGGGATCGACCCCGACGAGATCCTGGCGGGAGCCCGGGCCATGCGCGACCGGTGCCTTTCCGCCTCCCTCCGGGAAAACCCGGCTGGACTCCTGGCCGCGCTCCTCCACGGGGCGGACGTGGATCGGGGTCAGCGGGTCCATGTTCTCATGCCCTACTCCGATCGGCTCCGGGGGCTGTCACTATGGTTCCAACAGCTCTGGGGAGAATCGCTGGGGAAGCGCTCCCCTACAGGGGGCGCGGAAGATGAAGGGGTTGGGCCCACACCACTGGCGGCGCTGGGAGCGGTGGATCAGCACTCCCTCCTGCAGCTCCTCCTGGACGGTCCCAGGGACAAGGTGGTCACCTTCATCAGGGTGCGGGATCGGGAGCAGGGTCTGCCCATCCCGCGGAGCCACCCGGATCGGCCGCTCCTCTCCCGCCTGGGAGGCCACTCCCTGGACGCACTGTTGGATGCGGAGCTCCGGGCCACGGTGGAAGCGCTCCGGCGTAGGGGCCGCCCCTCCCTCACCCTGGAGTTGGACCGGGTGGACGCCCATGGGATGGGTGAGCTCTTCATGCTGTGGCAGGTGGCCGCCGTACTGGCCGGCGCCATGTATGGGGTGAACCCCTTGGATCAACCCGGGGTTGAGTTGGGGAAGCGACTGGCGCTGGGGCTCCTGGATCCTGGAGGTGAGACGGTGGAGCGCCTTCCTCCCGAAGACCCACAATGGTCGGTCTGACCATCACTTGTGCCCACGACCGGACCAGGGTGGTCCGTCGACTCCCGCCGGAGGGGGCGCTGGTCCCGGAACCGGCTCGTGTCTAAGTTAGGGTTCAAGCCGCGGATCACCGGGACGCCCGATGGTCCGCACGGCATCGACGATGGATGAAGGGCGCGGCCCGGTGGCGGACGTCACTCTGCCGGGAGCGCCCGCATACCCATAGGAGGTCAGATGAGAGAGCGGGATGGAGCACCCTACTACGTCATCGAGCGGGAAACCGGGAGCGGCGTGGGACCGTTCCTCCTGGGAGCCCTTGTGGGCGCCGGCGTGGCGCTCCTCTTCGCGCCGCGCTCCGGGGAAGAGACGCAGCGGGACATCAAGGAGCGAGCCATCAAGCTCCGCGACGCCGCCGAGGAGCGGGTCCGGGAGGCGCAGGATCAGATCGAGGAGCGCTTGGAGCTGGCTCGCGCCGAATTGATGGAGCGGGTAGAGGCCGTCCGGGAGGCGGTGGATTCGGGGCGGGAGGCTGCCCACGAGGCCCGGGAAGAGCTGGAGGAGAAGATCGAGCGCTCGAAGGCGGCGTATCGCGCCGGTGTGGATGCCGTCCGGGACGCCGCCGAAGGTCAGGGTGAGGCCAAGGAAGAAGCCGCGGAGGACTGACCGTTCCTGAGCGGCGCACCTTCTTCGCCAGCCTCTGGCGGAATCTGGGGAAGAGCGACCTCTTCTTCATGGCGGGGGCCATCAGCTTCAATGTGGTCATCGCCGTCATCCCACTGGTCCTCCTGGTGGTGGGGATCGCGGGTTTCGTGCTCAGCGCCCGCTACGACGACCCCACCGCCGAGCTCCTGCAGGTGCTGCTCCAGTACCTGCCGGAGGTGCAGGGAGACATCGACTTGGCCCAGGGTGTGGCTCAGGTGGTGGGGGGGATCGTGGAGGAGCGGACGGGATTCAGCCTCCTCGGTCTCGTCATCCTGACCTGGATCGCCACCCGTCTGGTTGCCACCCTCCGGGTGGTGCTCCGGAACACCTTCCAGCTCGACGCCGACCGGGGGCTGGTGAAGGGGAAGCTCTTCGACCTGGCGGTGGTGTTGGTGGGCGGGGTGCTCCTCATGCTGAATGTGGGGATCACGGTGGCCCTCCAGGCGGTGCAGGCGCTGGGGGAGGTCCTCCTGGGGTTGGACGGGGTGGTGGTCACCGCCACCCGCTGGCTGGCGGGGCAGTTTGCCGCCTTCATCTCCGGGTGGATCCTCTTCTTCCTCCTCTACCGTTACGTGCCGGCTCGCCGGGTCGCGGCGGCAACGGCGGCGGTGGGGGCCACCTTCACCGCCGTGTTCTACGAGGTCATGAAGTGGGGGTTCACCTGGTACGTGACGAGCCTGGCGGATTTCACCACTGCCTACGGAAGTCTGGCGGTGGTGGCGATCCTCTTCTTCTGGATCTATTACGGATCGGCGGTGTTCATCGTAGGCGGAATCGTGGCGCGGTCGTTCGAGGTCGATCGCCGCGCCCGACGTGCTCAGAACCAGGCGGGGTGATGATGGAGAGGAATGGCGTGGAGCGGCGTGGAGTCGGACCCGGGAGCGACGGGGCCGGTGCGTCTACGGCGACGTTCCGGGGCGGCGAGGAGGCCCGGACGCCTCGGGTCCTTCCCTTCCTTCTGGTCCTCTTCGGGGTAGCCCTGGCCTTCCTGGTCGCCCTTCCCCTTGGAGCGCAGATGCTCGCGCCCTTTGGCGGGAACGGGAACGGCGCCGGAGGTGGTGGAGGGCTCCTGAACCCCGGTGAAGCGGTGGTCTTCGCGGACCGATCACTTGAGCGGGAGATGGTTGTGGACGCGCCCCTGGTGGAGCACGACGGCGCCTACGTTGTGGTCCACATCGCCGAGAGTCGGGTTTTCGTCATGGAGGGACGCGAGGTGATCTGGTCGGCGCCGGCCGGGACGGGGCACGGCTTCCAGCTCGAGGGTGCCGGGCAGGAGTGGACCTTCACCACCCCTGTGGGGATGTTTCAGGTTCTGCGCAAGGAGAAGGATCCGGTCTGGATCGTACCGGACTGGTGGTTCGTGCAGCGCAACATGACCCCGCCGGCGCGGAACCACCCTTCCAGGTACATGTCGGGGACGCTGGGGACTTCGGCCCTCTTCCTGGGCGACGGGATCGCCATCCACGGTACGGACCGACCCGAACTCCTCATGAATAACGACCCGGAGGCCCGACGGGTTTCCCACGGGTGTATCCGACTCACCGATGAGGCGGCCCGGCAACTCTACCACTTGGTGGAGGTGGGGACGCCCGTCCTCATCTACTGACCCTCGGGCCCCCTTTTGATCCGGGCTGGGGTGCCTCTTCCGCAGCGACTGAGCTCCGGCCCCTCCGTTCATCAACGCGGGCCGTCGGTAGGCAAGGCAAGGAGGCAGGATCCAGCATGGGTAAGTCGGCAGGAGACGATGGTCGCAAGATCGTCGCCACGAACCGGAAGGCTCGGCACGAGTACCACATCCTGGATACCTGGGAGGCGGGGCTCGTCCTGAAGGGCCCGGAGGTGAAGTCCCTCCGCCAGGGTAAGGTTTCGTTCCAGGACTCCTTCGCCCGCATCGAGGGGGGGGAAGTGTGGCTGTACAGCCTCCACATCTCTCCGTACGAGCAGGCGAACCGGGAGAACGTGGATCCCACCCGCACCCGGAAGCTCCTCCTCCGCAACTCCGAGATCCGAAAGCTCATCGGGTCCGTGGAGGAGAAGGGGCTCACCCTCGTTCCGTTGGATATCCATTTCCGCCGAGGGTATGCCAAGCTTACCCTGGCGCTGGCCCGAGGGAAGAACCTCCACGACAAGCGTGAGAAGCTTAAGCAGCAGACCCAGCGGCGGGAAGCGGAGCGCGCCATACGGGCCTACCGCTGAGGTCAGGCTGGAGCTTCGGGACCATGACCACGCCCTCCACATCGGTGCAGATGGAAGCCACGGCGACCCCTTCCCTGGCAGGCGACTGTCAGATCGGATCCCACCTGAGGAACCGGTGGCGGTACCTGGTGGGTCTTCTGGCCCTCCTCACGGGACTCTTCCTGTATGCGCCCGCCGCGCTCAGCGCCCACGGCCCCGAGCTGGTCGGTGTGCCTTCCGACGACATCATCCGCATCGTCCTTCCCGATGGCCGCACCCTCATCGTGGAGGCTTCCAGACATCGAGGCTTCGCCGCCTTCCCCTCCCGGGCCCTTGAACCCATGGGCTGGAGCGGTGTCATGGTGGAGGACGACCTGGTCCTTACGCACCGCACAGGGCTCCAGTTGGCCTTCCGGCCCGGGTCGCCCTTCTTCTGGTGGGGTGAGCGGCCCATCCAGCTCGTCCACGCCCCCTACCTCTTCGGCAGCGATGTCTTCCTGCCCACGCAGCTTCTCATGGACCTCTTTCCCGGCTTCCTCCCGGTAGCCTACCAGTGGGATGCGGCCCGGGGAGAGCTCCTGGTGGAGGGGGCCGTGTCCGGGGCTACCGGTGGGGCCACAGATACAGATGGGATCGCCGGTGGGGTGGCCCGAGCGGATTCGCCCGGAGTCGAGACCCCGACCGCACCACCTCCGGGAGCGGAGCCTGCCCCCCTGGTTTCGGAGGCGATCCACGGGGCCCCCCGTGTCGTGATCATCGACCCAGGGCACGGGGGCCACGACACCGGCGCCATCGGACCCAGCGGGGCTCAGGAGAAGGATGTGGCCCTGGCGTTGGCCCAGGCCCTGGCGCGACGGCTTTCCCAGATCCCGGACATCGAGGTCCGCCTCACCCGGGAGGTGGACGAGTTCGTGCCCCTGTGGGAACGAGGTGGGCTGGCGACGCAGTGGAGGGGGGATCGGCCCGGGGTCTTCCTCTCCCTCCACGCCAACTCCCTCACCGACCGCCCGGCGGTGAGGGGCTTCGAGACCTACTTTCTGTCTGAGGCCCGTACGGAGCACGAGCGCCGGGTGGCCGCCGCCGAGAACGCCTCGATGGACATGGAGCGGCCGGAAGACCGGCCCTCGGCCGCCGCTGACCCCCTCCTGGCGGAGATCATTCGTGACCTGCGCACCTTCGACCACCAACAATGGTCGGCCCTCCTGGCCGATATCGTCCAGAGTGAGCTGGGGCGGGTCCATCCAGGGCCCGACCGGGGGGTCAAGCAGGGCCCCTTTGCCGTGATTACCAATGCCATGATGCCTTCCGTGCTCATTGAGGTGGGATTCCTCTCCAACGCAGACGAAGAGAGTCTTCTGGTGGACCCCGCCTTCCACGAGGATGTGGCCGACGCCCTGGCCCGCAGCGTGGAGCGCTTCTTTCAACGCTATCCGCCCGGCCGGAGTAACCCGTGACCCCTTCCTCCATGGCCCAGAGCCTCCTGGGGACCACCTTCCAGAACCCGGTTCTCCTGGCGGCGGGGACGTGCGGGTTTGGTGAGGAGATCGCCGAGGTGGTGGACCTGGACGGACTCGGCGGCCTTATCACGAAATCGGTGACGCTGGAGCCCCGGGCCGGAAACCCGGCACCGCGAGTGGCGGAGTTCCGGGCCGGGATGGTGAACTCGGTGGGGCTGGCAAACCCCGGGGCGGCGGAGGTGCGGAGGCGCAAGCTGCCCTGGCTTCGGGAGCGTCTG
>SL_5KL_010_SEDDRAFT_10001646_pt1 | contig 13244 bp, 9 predicted proteins | sample SodLakKL_010_SED_FD_9118 | JGI IMG/M metagenome (IMG submission 9118)
CGGGAACTTTCAAACCGATTTCTGATGATTTATAGTTTTCGGGGTTTGTATAGATGAATTAAGTTCTATATTAAAAATTTTCTTGATAGAACTATGAAAATAGGGTTTTAAGGAATATCACAAAATTTGAGGATAAATGATTTAAATGATTAAATATAGCAACTCTCATGCCCCTCGAGATAGATATAGGATATGAAGAAGAAGGAAGAAAGGTCACCATCAAGGTAGACCCTAACAAAAAAATCAAAGATAGTATCTCTGATCTTTTATCCTATTGGGGTTTTGAGGATAATATAATATTATCCATGGATGGAAAGAAATTAAATCCAAACCAAAGGTGGATCGATGTTGGTACAGAAGAAGGGGATTTGATAAGTGTAAAACCTAAGAAAAACCAAAATTATTTACCTGAGCAAATCTGGAGGTCTAGAATCGAAAATGAAATCATTTCTTTGCCTAAAAGATATATCGAGATAAGTAACGAAATTATAGGGGAGGAGGAGATAGAAGTAAAAATGTTGTTGACCGGAACTCCTGGGCCTATAAAGATCGGTTCTCAGATCGCATTGGCCTATGAACATTCCATACTTCTCAAGATCAGTCGTAGTTATCCTTACACTAGACCTGTCCTTAAATGGAAAGACGATATATTCCATCCGAACATATTACCTAGAGATGAGGGTGGTTCAATCAAGATAAAATATCTTAACAATTGGTGCTTTTCAGATAATATAAAATCGCTGATAGAGAACATTAGGAGTGTACTCATGAATCCTGAGATAGAAAATGTATGGGATTCTAAAATATGTAACGATGCCCTCGAACATTATCTTTCTAAAGGTTTTCCTAAACCGAGAACGGTATGATTTTGATCGGGATTTAACTCTGTTAATAAATAGATTAAGGTCACTAAAATTAGAAAAATACTTATCCCTGTTAATCTTTGTTTAAACATCTATGGTAGAAGAAAAAACACTAACAGTTGATATAAGTCCAGTAAAAGTAGGTGGAGTTGTAAGAGTCCATCCAGATGTGAAAAAGGATTTAGACATCGAAGAGGGGGAATTAGCTGTAGTTAGTTCAGATATAAAAGACATTTTGGTGACCACATATTCTGACAAATTCGTTGAAGATAGTAATATAATATTAAGAGAAGAGGATAGAAAAAAGCTAAAGGTTAAAAAAGGTGGAACAGTCAGGATAAGAAAACATGAGAGCATCCTAAAAGTTAAAAATATCATGAATAAGCTTTTGTAAGGTATAAAGTCAAATATAGATGTGAAAAAAATGAAAGTTTTGATTATTGGAGCCGGAGAAGTAGGATTCGAACTCTCTGAATCTATCAGGAGAAAGGGTCACGATGTTATACTTGTAGATAAAAAAAGGAAAGCTTGTGAAGATGCTAGTGTCCTAGATGTGAAAGTAGTACACGGAAATGGGGCTAGACCAGAACTCCTAGAATCAATCGATATAAAATCAGCAAGATATTTTTTTGCTGTTACAGATGATAACGAAACTAACTTAGTAGCATGTTCCATAGCAAAATCGACTGGATGTAAAACCATAGCAAGGATCAATGGTCTAGAGTATATCCAGTCACCTGTTTCAAAACGTTTTTCACAGATCGGTGTAGATTTTGCGGTTTCTCCTGAACTTATAATCGCTAAAAAGATCTCAAATATAATAAACGTCCCACCTGCTATAGATAGAAACTTGTTCATGGGGGGAAAGGTAAACGTTTTAGAATTCAAAGTATTGAAAAAATCTAAGATCGCTGGAAAGAAAATCAAAGATATTCGATTTCCTTCAAATGTAAATCTTGGGGCAATAATAAGAGAGAATAGAGTATTGGTTCCCCATGGTAATGACAAATTATTGGAAGATGATGAACTTGCAGTAGTCACCTGTGGTAACAAGTCTGAAAAGAAGATGGTGAAAATGGTAGGAAGGAAAAAAAATCAGGTGAATAATGTCATGATCGTAGGAGCAACCGATATCGGTATAAACGTTTCTAAAAGATTATCGGATTCAGGGGTGTCCGTGACATTGATCGATAATTCTACCAAAAAGGCAAGAAAAGCAGCTGAAATGTTGAGAAATGTAAGGGTAATAAAAGGAGATGCTAGGGATAAAAAAGTCCTGATCGAAGAGGGGATACTTAGGATGGATGCGTTTGCATCAACTACCAATTCTGAAGAATTCAATGTCCTTGTTTCTTTACTAGCTAAAATATATGGAGTAGAAAAAACCATAACGACCGTAAAAGAAGTAGGATTGAAATCCCTTATAGAAACAGTGGGTATTGATTTTGCAGCATCTCCTGAATTGGATACTGCTAATACTATGTTGAGATTCGCTAAGGAATTGAATCCTCTACAGGCCACTCCTATCCACGGCGGTGATATATATATACTCGAGATGGATGTAAAAAAGAACTCCAAAGTGATAGGACAATCACTAAATGAATCCGAATTATCAAAACAGGGCATGGTCGGAGCGATCATCAGGGGCGGGAGAACGATCATACCCCATGGAAACGAGGTTTTTAAAAACGGAGACAAGGTCATCATATTCGTTCTAAAAGAAAAGATCACCGAAGTCGAGGAGTTATTTTAAAATGCGATGGAAAGTGGTGATAGGAAATCTAGGTTCGATCCTTCGTCTTTTTGGTTTAGCTTTTTTTGTTCCTATCATACCTGCCTTCGCTTTCTCTGAAGATCCGATAGTTTTCGGATTTTTACCATTTAATGCAATAATCTTTCTATTCATGGCATCCTGGACTTTTTCTCTAAGCTTCCTGTTCGAAGCTGTTGGTAAAATCGATGATTTTAGAAATGAAGAAGCCATCGTTATCGTCAGTTTCAGCTGGCTTTTATTGGCCTTTATCTCTTCCATTCCCTTTCTATTGATGGGAGTATTCGTTTCACCGGTAAATGCATTCTTCGAAGCTATGTCAGGTATGACAACTACAGGTGCTACTGTACTTAGTTATCCTCTTGAAGTGCATCCAAAAAGCATCATGCTGTGGAGAGGATTACTTCAGTGGATAGGTGGTATGGGAGTTATCGTACTTTCAGTTGCAATATTAACACAGCTTTCCAGAGGGGGGCTGACCTTATTAGAATCTGAGGCACCAGGTCCATCTATAACCCGGCTAAAACCAAAAATAAAAGAAACAGCGAAAATCTTATGGTATATATATGGGTTATTGTCTTTTAGCCTGATAATGCTATTATTGGGGGCCGGACTCACTCCCTATAATGCAGTTTATCACGCTTTTACAACTCTTTCAACAGGTGGATTTTCTCCTCACACTAACAGTATTGGTGTATATCCACCTATAGTTCACTGGATCATCATATTCTTCATGATCGCAGCTGGTATGAATTTTTCTTTACACTTTCAATTTTTCAAAGGAAATATCAAAACTGTTTTCAAGAATCCTGAACTGCGATTCTACCTTACTGTGATCGCCGGCGGTACATCATTAACATTTATTATGTTGATATTAACCGGTGCTACTCCTACGGATGCCATAAGGGATGGTATGTTTCAGATATTAACAGTAATAACTACAACGGGATATGCCACCGTGGATTTCTATAATGATTGGCCAGAATTTGGTAGGATGCTTTTATTAGTCCTAATGTTCGTAGGAGGTTCAGCTGGGTCTACAGCCGGTGGTATGAAGATCGTCAGGATCACTCTTATATTGAAAATGATAAAAAGAAAATTTAAAGAATTTGTTAACCCTAGAAGAGTGACAGTTGTGAGGATGGGAGATAACGTTATAACCGAAGGAATGCTGAATAGCGTTGCGATGTTCTTTTCTGCATATCTACTAATATTTGTTTTAGGAGCTCTCATAATGGTAGCCATCGGTATGGACATGGTATCAGGTATCTCAGCAGCGGCTACTACGATAGGTAATGTAGGTCCTGGACTTGGTATGGTTGGACCTGCTGAGAATTTCAGAGCTGTGCCTCATTATGGACGTTTAGTCTTGGCTCTACTGATGTGGATCGGAAGGCTTGAGATATTTACAGCCATAGTCTTATTCAATCCATCGCTTTATAAAGAACGTGGACTAAGAAGGATCTTCAGTTTTCGAAGATGAAAAAAAGATAGACGCGGGAAGCGGGATTCGAACCCGCGTGGTGCAAAGCACCAATAGATTAGCAGTCTATCGCCCTACCAGGCTGAGCTATTCCCGCAAGGTGAATAGCGAAGGTACTGTCCGCAGGAAATGGTTTTTTATTTCCGAGGATGTAGGGGAGTCCGTGAGTCCCCGAAAGCTATTCCCGCAAGGTGAATAGCGAAGGTACTGTCCGCAGGAAATGGTTTTTTATTTCCGAGGATGTAGGGGTGTACGTGATTCCCCGAAAGCTATTCCCGCAAGGTGAATAAGTTGTTATCTTCCCATATAACAAATCTATTTCTTGCTGTCCAAATGTGCTATGATTCGGTTGATAGATGTATATCAATCAACTAAAAAAGTTTTCCCCTATGAAGTTGATATAAAATCAAGTTTCTAATCTACCGTCCCTCCCGAGCCTATCAACTTTCTAGTGATAGGTTTTTATTTTGATAAGAAGCGATAGCTAAGAGATGATTTTCCAAGCTATCTTTATTTTTAAAACCTCTTTTGACCGATTTCGGATTAGTGTTTGAGAAATGCTGTTCAACAGCATCCGCAACAAAAGTGAGGATGAAAGGATGTAATCCTGAACATTATTGGTTTTTGGTATATCTGAGACTTCATAGAAGTTGGTAAATTTATCCCAATTTCTATCTATACAATCGATCTGGTAAGAAATATATTTGTGATAGTCACGTTCACTGAAATGATCAAAAATAGTTCTAGCTTTTTCTTTTAGAGATTGATGTTCGTCCTGAATAATCTCTAAAAATCTTTTTTGATGTCTATCTGGTAATCTTTTTAGGTATTTTTCTTTCATACTTTCATTGTCCAGACTAAAAACGAGTTTCATTGAATTTTTAAGATCTGTATAATCAGTAGTATATCCGAGATTTCTATTCTTGATGGATTTAATAGATTTGCTGATAGCTTTGGATAAATTTTTCAATGCGTGAAATGTACAGAGTTGATGTAATATTTTATCGATACCGAATTTCCTAGCAACTTCTTTTAAAATTTGATCATACTGTGGATCACCATCGGTAACGATTGCTGAAACATCCTTACCTTTTAAAGAATCAATGATAAAATATTTGATATCTTGTTTGGTCAAATCATCAACGATTCTTTCATTGACTGTTTCGTCCGTTACTACATCTTTAAGACAAAGCCTATAAGACTTCTTTCCACTAACTTTCAGATACTGTTCATCATAGCTGTAAATACCAGAACATTTCATTTTTCTTTCGTCTTTCCTATATTCACTACCTATTTCGTTTATCCAATGACGTACGGTTTCATGAGATGGACGTATATCAACCAGCCATTCAAAGAAATCTCTTATCTTTCTGAGGGTAGTGTCTTTGACACGCATCCAGAGACTATCTTCTATTGTTTTGTCTCTGTAATGTTTGTTTTTTTAAATATCCTTCAACAGGAGCGGTAAAATCATCATTGCAGTCATTACAAACGTACCGTTGCACTTCGATCCTAAGACCTCGTTCTAGGCTCTTTGGATTAGTACCGTTCTTGACGATGTTGTCTGAGCCACAAGAAAGACACTTTTCTTCAACCAGTTCAACGATGCCTTTTTCAGACAGTCTTACGTCTTTTTGCCGAACATCTGACTCCTTTCCAAGTACCTTGTCAACCTTTTCTTCAAAAGATGTTATGCCCTCCCCGAAATCATCGAGCGTCATCGTTACTTCTTTTATCTGTTTTTTTCAATTCTTTAGGCATGATTAGATAATAATGTCTGGGTATTTAAAGGTTGCCAACATTTTTCTTCGTGATTTTCAGAAAGCTGAAAATCAGTAAAGAATTGACAGCCTCGCATCCCGTAATTACTATATATGCCGACTCACATATATATTGTTAAACAGAGGAGCGAAATATTATTATAACTGATACAAAATTTGCCGCTGTACTCTCAGCTATTTTGATAGTCAGTTCCGCATCCGCTTACCATGTGTTTTCGTCTCAGACACCGATCTGGGAGGGAGGTTCTGATGATGATATCGAGACCGGTGAACCGACTTGGCACTACACCATACCGATGGAGGTCTGGAGCGGGATGTTCGAGCGGGAGGATGAGATCGTATCACTGGTGGTTAACATGACTGATGAGATTGGAGGTTATGGAGAATTCGATGAGGATTCAGTACGGGTCCATGAGACCGACGAGAGTTGGGAGGAAGAGAATACATCGATGATCCAACAGAGATGGGTCGATGAGGACAACCTCGAGATAAGCTGGTTGATGGATGGCTTAACACCGATGAACGCTACTAGATATTATGTCGTCCAGTTCGATATACTCGAGAACGGCCCGAAGGATGCACTCGATGAGGAGTACCTGTTGAATAGAGAAGATGAAACGAGCGGAGTGGAAGTCGTGGAGGACGGTCACGTCTGGGTAAGGGGTACTGATTACGAGGTCAAGATAGATGTGTACCGAGGGGGCAGCCGGGTGATCAAATATAGAAACTCGACCCGGAAAGGGTACGTCCATGACACCACGTGGATGTCGTGGCATTCAGAGGAGTTGAACTGGAGGAAGAAAGGCGCGGAGGTCAACGTGACCGAGGAGGGGGCGCTTTACACGGTGGTGGAGATAACTTCACCGTGTGGTGAACTGAATTACGACTGGATCTTCTACGATGATCACATGAGGGTCGAGGGCGTGGATCGGGACGTGTCCTTCGATACCATCGCGGATAACGTGATCAACACCGAAGGTACGTTGGTGTGGAGCGATGGTTCAACGGATAATTTGACGATGATCGAGCAGGGACGTAATGACACCTCTTTGAATCGCTCGGAAGGAAGGGGTCCACCTGACGAGAGGGGACCTCCCGATGATTCACCCGGACGCAGGTATAGAGAATACATTCGGGTGACGGATTACTTTTACATCGTTGGTTCGGAGGACCGAGTTACCAATAGAAGCGCTGGTTTCTGGGCCGTACCGGAGAACGGTTACGAGCAGACGATCTACAACGCCGGTGCCAAAGGGACCAGGTGGAGGATGAGAGGTGGGAGTGCACGTTTCGGTTTCACGGATTATAACGAAACCGAAGAGAAGGCCCGTGCCGTTCAGTACTCCCCGACGGTTTCAAGGGACAGGACAAAGGTACTCTGGGTTGATCCGATCATAGAGGATGAAGTCAGCGTGAATGAACAGGATCTGTCCATACATGGTGACCTTGTGGTGACGACGGATGCGTATCTGAAGATGGACGACATGTCAGTTGTTTTGGATGAAAGATCCGGTCTGGCTACTCTCTCGGGCAGCGTGACCGAGATAACCGGTTCCGAGGTCTATTTCATGGAAGCTGGTGAGGGTCAAGGTCAGATCGCTGCAAGGGGAGAACTCGACATGGAGCGCTCGTCGGTGTTCACCGACGAGGGACACTATCTCCGGATCACACTCAGGGAACGGTCGGTCATCCGTGACAGCAGGTTCCGTCACCTCTGGAACGGGATAGAGGTGGTTTCGGATGATATCGAGTTGATCAACGCTGATATCAGGTACAGCATGGGTGCGGGCATACTCGTAGCTGAAGGATACTCTCCCGTGGTGAGAGGGGGAGAGATAACAGGATGCAGGTACGGTATAAGAACGGGAGGTGCACCGGAGAACAGCACGTACGATCCGGCGGAAGCGGCTTTCAGCTTCACTCCAGAGAATCCCGAAGTGGGTGAGGAGGTGGAATTCACCTGCGAGACCAGGAAGACACACGAGGTTATGGAACTTCACAGGGATTGGACTTTCGGTGATGGGACCAGGAGTACCGATCGGGATCCGACCCATACATACTTACTGCCTAGTATATACACTGTACAGCTGACTGTTATCAGTGAGGTGAGCGGTTATGTAGTGGGCATCACCAGGGCAACCGCAAGGATTACTGCGGATGCGACGGAAGGACCGACAGCGGCCTTCGACGTGGATTATCCCGATGACCCTGGATACCCCCCGACTGCACGGACCCATGAAGATATAGATTTCATCGATGAATCCAAACCAGAAAACGAGGCGGAGTTGGTTGAATGGAAATGGGATCTCGGCGATGGTACCGAGAAGACCTTCGAAGAAAGTACGACCGTTACCCACAGTTATTCAGATCCGGGTACCTACACTGTCGGACTGACCGTCGAGGACGATGAGGGCCGGACAGCTACTCATGAGGAAGAGATAGAGGTGAGAACGACTTCGCCCAGACCCAAGATAGAACTCCCCGAGGCAGTTCCACCCGGGGAGGAGATCACCCTTGACGGCAGCGGTTCTTATGCAAGGGACGGAGAGATAGTGGAATGGGAGTGGTCTTACATCGTAGATGGTGAAGAAGAAACGATAGGAGACGGTGAAGAGATAGATCACGTTTTCGAAGAGAGGGATCATTATACGACCATCTTGAGGGTTGAAGATGAACACGGTACATATGGTTCGACTGAAAAGTCGGTCAGAGTTGGAGATGTGCCCGTGGGGAGGATCTCGGAACACAAGGTTGTCAGCGAACTGGAATACCAGGATGATACGTGGGTATCCACGATAACCCTCGACGGCGGTGATTCGTATCACACCGGTGACATAGAAATCGACGAACACGATTGGGATCTACCCGAGGATGCGGATGTTTTGTCCGAGGGGGAGGAGATCACATACGAGATCAGTTATGCTGTAGATGAACGTATAAGGGGAGTTTACTTCGTCGAGCTTACGGTCAAGGACGAAGATGGCGTCACCGACAGTACGTACACCCGGGTAGTAGAACACCTTCCGGAGACCCCTCCTGTTGAAGATCTCTATGAAAGTATTTCCGACATGCGGATATATGGCAATACCTATGGAGTATTCCTATATGGATCTGACGAATATACCAACATATTCAACTCCCGGATATACGATAATACGTACGGTATATACTCATATTGGGAGGATTTTGCGATCAAGGATACACATGTCTTCGATAATCGGCGGTGGACTATCATGCTGGAGAACTCATTCATGATGCCTGTAACCGGTGGATATGACCGCCGGGGACAAAAAATGCGTTTCAACTTGGACGAGCGTTTTCCCGATAGAGAAAACAATGCGGACTTGTCAGGTGACGGTTTCGGTTGGGAAGACGAGATCTGGCGTTACGGGTTCAACCCGTGGTTCTTTGACCAGGAAGACACCAACACGGACGGTGAATGGCTGCCGAATGTGGAGCAGGCCGATGAGTACGGTACCGACCCGCTGAGTCCTGATACCGATGGTGATGGTGTATGCGATGAAACAGAAGTGACAGGTGCAGTTACAAGATACGTAGCGGATCACGGAGAAAAAGGCTACAAGTTCTACACTAGCTGGGAGGAAATCACAGAAGATCATGGTCCGCCTGATGAAACTTTCAACTATACAACGAATCCACTCAACCCTGACACCGATTTCAGCGGTTTGAACGACTCGGTGGACCCAATACCGAAGGACTACGATATGAACGGTGACGAGAGGATCAATCACGTCGATCTGGTAGATGAAAACTCGCCCTACTACGTCGAGAGGATCGCACGGGCTGCGAAGAACGACCCCTGGCTGGACAGGGATGCGGCCGGCGAATTGATAGGTTCGTCCGACATGTCGGGTGACGGTGTGCTTAACGAGAATGCAGAAGACATGTCCAGGGACGGTATGCCTACGTGGTATGAGAAGGAGTACGGTGTGGCCGACGGCGGTTGGCAGCATCCATATCTGCATAATGCGAGATACGGGATATTATTGGCATCAGGGTCGTGGGATTCTGAGGCGAATCATCCGTCATACTGGAACGATATAAAATATTTGTATGATGTGTTATTAGAAGATTACAACTACTTAGAAGAAAATGTTCATCTGCTGTACTCCGTTTGGGGTGATGAAGATCAAGACCATTCTGATGGTTGCGAAGATGTGGATGATGAAGCTACCATGCCTAGGCTAAGGAATACTATTGAAAAAATCGAGCAAAAGATGACCACCAACGATTTTCTCAAAATAGCATTGAGAGGACACTCTGGCCCAGTAAAAGATAACAAAGAGAAAATTATAGATAGTGGTTTTATGTTAATACACCGCGGCCTCTCGCATGAGAGAACAGAAACATTATGGTATTCTGACTTGAATGATAATTTAGAAGGTTTGTCATACAATCGAATCGCGATCATAATTGGGACATGCTTCAGTGGTGCTGCTATTCCCGAATTAGAAGGTGAGGACAGAATAATCATGACATCTTCAAAGTTAGAAGAGAAAAGTTACTACACAATCAACAGCAATGGTGAAACTGGAGCATTCTTTTATCAAGGAAGAAGTGGTTTAATATTCCCCACTTACTATGATGGTGTGGTAAAAAGTTTAGGTTCTATATACAATACACCGAATTCTCTCGGATATGCTTTTGACAAGGGATATGAAGCATGCCAAAATAATAACGTTTGGGGTGTTGCGGACGGTACTTCTACACCTCAGATAAACAATAAATATTTAGCGGAAAAAACGTATATATGACAAGAGGTGATAAATATCAACAGGGAGAAGAATAAAAAAGATATTCCGTGGACATATATTGTATATACTCTATTAATCGTTGTTATAATACTTTTATCAATATCAATTTTTATAATCTTTCAATACCAACCTAGGGGGTCTCCGCCTGTCGTATTGATAGATTTTTCCGTTGAGGATCGTGAGGATGTTTGGGAAGTCGAGATAGAAGTTATAACGGGAAATTCGGTTCCCAATGATGATCTCCACCTAACAATTCGTCATTCCGATGTGAAGGAAGAGCAGGAAGAGGTATGGACTGATATGAAATTCGAGGAGGTCCAAATTAGGGGGGAGGAGGATTATGGGATTAGATTAGATTTAGCGGACGAAGATGAATTGTCGGTAGGAGATAGGATAATAATCGATAAAGAAGGAGGGAGTGAAAAACGACTCAAACCTGGTGATGAGATTGGGATCGGTGGAACCGTGGACGGGATCGACTGCCCATTCACCTATGAAGAATTACCATGATGAAAGTAGTAATCTGTCTTATTTACATATTAGTATTTTCAAGAGGCAACTATCATTGTATTCTCTTATGGTTATGCAAATTCAAAATCCTTAAGCAATTAAAGGAAGTAGAATTTAAAAATAAAACAGAAGGAAACCATGAGGATATGGAGCTTTATTATCTATGGAGTTTTGATGATGGACATACGAGTGAAGAACAGGACCCGAGTCATGTTTTTTCGGCAGGGACTTATGACGTGACTTTGACTGTGTGGGGTGAAGTTGGTGATGATTCAGTGGGAAAATCATCGATCTCTAGGACCATACATGTCACGTCGGAATATTCTCCTACAGCCGGTTTTACGGTAGAGTCAGAAGACTCGTTACCATACCAGACTTTTGACGAATTAAAATTCATAGACGGTTCAACACCGGCTGAAACTGGTCCTGAATTGGAAAAGTGGGAGTGGGATTTCGGTGACGGAGAGACTCAGGAGAGAGAAGAAAGTACGGTGGAAACACACCAGTACACAAGTTCAGGAACTTATACGGTTTCACTCACCGTAACGGACGCAAACGGTGTCACCTCTACTGCGGAGAGGACAATTACAATACGAAACCGTCCTCCAAATGCAGATTTTAGTTTTCATCCTGAAAAACCAGTCGTGGGAGAGGAGGTACAGTTCGAATGTGACTCTACTGACCCTGACGGCGATATCGTAGAGCGGAAGTGGGATTTCGGTGACGGATCCAGCAGTACCGATGAAAATCCCACAAATACGTATGACAAAGGTCGCTATCAAGTCACCCTCACGGTATGGGATGATATGGGTGCGTCCGATAGTTTAACAAAAACGATCACAGTAGGTCGACCACCGGAGGCACGGATATCGGAGTACAAGATAGTCGGGAACTATGAAAGATATGGAGAAGAAGATTACAGGATGGAGGTAGAATTAGATGGAAGTGGTTCTTCCGTCGATGTAGGTGAGATCGTTGACTACAGATGGGAATTTGTTAACCCCGATGGTACGGAAGAAGTAAGAGAAGGTGGAGATAAAGATGAGGTTATTTACACATATGAACACACGGAACCCGTGTCGGGTTTCCATTTCCCCAGGTTAACAGTCACCGATGATGCTGGGTTCTCACATACCACATCAACAAGGGTGGTTTCTTACGATCCGGGTGCGTACACAGTTTCCGGTTTAGATCTTTTTGATAATACCATAGGTATATACATAACGGGCGATGAGTTTGAACACGAAGATATCGGAAGAACGGTAACTACATCTGATGATTACGTGAATATCTTTGATAGTACGATACATAACAATATAGATGGGATAGTGTCAAACGGTACTGATTTTGCCATCAAAGACACTCATATCTTCGATAACGATAATACAGTCTGGCTGGATGCTAAAGATAGAGACCGGATAACGATGATACCTGTGACAGGTGCTTACGATAGAAGACCGGAAAAGTTAGAGTTCTTTAACTTTGCTTCTGACTGGTATCCCGATGATGATTGGTCGGACGACGGTTTGTCATGGACTGATGAATTATATAGGTACGGTACAGATCCTTACCTGAAATCTGATATCTCTGTGGACACCGACGGCGATGGCCTAACGAATCAAGAGGAAGCAGATGTGTACGGCACCGATCCGCTGAGTCCTGATACCGATGGTGATGGACTGACGGATTACGAAGAAATAAATGAAATCGGCACCGATCCGTTGAACCCCGATACCGACTTCGACGGGTGGTATGACGGGCCTATTAATCAGGATGTGACACTTAAACTAGAAAAGATAGAAAGTCACAGTAGCAGTTATGATGGGAATCTCGTCCACATATTAGTAGATGATATGAGAAGATATCCTGGGTATAATGAGGAATGGGGTAAAATTTATGAGGGTGATGTAATATCTCCATACGTGACTGTAGATAGGAGAGTAGTAACTGAAAGTGATACATTTATAGTTATAGACATAACTTTTATGTAATATGAATGCATTGTAAATTCATGAAAGGAAAATATGTTACTGAAGTGAAGAGATGGATGACTAAAGAAGA
>SL_5KL_010_SEDDRAFT_10001647_pt1 | contig 13243 bp, 17 predicted proteins | sample SodLakKL_010_SED_FD_9118 | JGI IMG/M metagenome (IMG submission 9118)
CTACCACTAGCAGGATCATCGAATGGCTCGCTAGAGATTACGGCTATCACACGGGGATGGCGGTGACAGGCAGCATCTATTTAGATGGGGAACAGATAGTTGAAGGAGGCACAATTGGGTCCTGGCATACTAGGGCGATCTTAGATAATCCTGATGTTGAATACGCTGTACTAGAAACAGCTAGAGGTGAGATATTAAAAAAAGGCCTAGCCTTCGATAAAAGTAAGGTCAGCGTAGTCACAAATATACAGGAGGATCATCTTGGTCTAGATGGTGTGGAAACACTTGAAGATTTATTCCATATAAAATCGTTGATATTAGAAACAACAGGAAAACAGGGGTTTTGTGTATTAAATGGTAACGATGATTTCTCTGATAAGTTGCTGGAAAGATGTAATGGTACGCCTTTTGTATTTGCTGTTGACAAAGATGATAAGGTTGAATTCTATATAAAAAGAGGGATCAAAACTCTAACGATTGAAGGGACTAAAATCGTGCTTTATGAGAGTGGGGATAGGAAAGTTTTGACAGATATAGTGGATATTCCATATATGATGAGAGGGGTGAGGATATTTTTGGAGAACACCTTAGCTGCACTATCTGCTAGTCATGCATCGGGTATACCGATGGGATCCGTCATCAAGAGTTTGAAAAAGCTTGTAAAGGATGAAGATATCATTCCGGGAAGAGTTAATACTTTCAAATACGACGAATCTTTGATAGTCCTAGATTATGCACATAATATAGATGGTATACGAGCGCTGGGAGACTTTACGGATCATCTTCCAGGAGGGAGAAAAGTGATCGCACTTACCGTACCAGGGGATAGAAGCGATGATTTCATAATGAAGTGTGGTAGAGAGGCAGCTGAATTATTCGATATGGTGATATGTACTGAAAATGAAGAGGTTATAAGGGGTAGAAGTGAGGGTGAGATATGTAATCTGGTTGCTAAAGGGGTTTTAGACAATGGAGGAAAGGTACCGAAAACGATCTCGGATAAATATGAGGCCATCGAATTCGTCATCGAGAACAGACGACCCGGAGATAGATTGATCTTTGCAGATCTAGATATCACTTCTAAGGAGTTATCTGATGTATTGTCTGAAAACGGTTTCTCAGCGAATCTTGAACCTTTTAAATTCGATAAAGAAAATTGATTTACCAGTCTTCCGGATGTGTTGCCTTGAATTCTTCGTCATGGTACGGTTTCTTTTTGTCAAGATCAAAACCCCATCCATTTCCCAGTATATGGACTCTTATGTTTTCTACACAGATAGGTTCTCGATATTTGATATGGGGAACATTCGAAAGGCCTATCTCTTTTCCATCGACTACGACTATGTTCCTAGAACCGATGACGAAGAAGTCATTTTTCTCAAAGTCCCAGAAGGCTGCAGTATCTTCACCCAATCCAACACCTAATATACCGGGGTGCTCGGTAACAACATGTACCAACCTTGGGAATCGTCCACGGGCGGTGAAGTGAGTATCGATGACAGCATCTTCAATAAAACTAAGACCTGGTGAGAGTTCTACCTTCCCGTGAAGTAGTGATTCCTTACTTTTTCCGTAAGCTATCATAGTTCTGGTCAAACAGACTGAACCTGCACTGGTTCCGCCGATGAAAGCCCCGTTCTCAAATTTGTCTTTGATGGCAGCTAGGGTTTCAGTCCCACCTAATAATGATGTGATCCGTAATTGATTACCCCCAGTGAAAAAGAAAGCCTCGCAATCTTGGATCTCATTTACAGTACTTTCTCTGTTAGCATCTTCACGATCTTCCGGATATATCACCTTGGTCTGGATGTCGTCACATTTGAAAAGATGAGAGTATTTTTTCCCTGTCCTTATGGGATTCAGACTGGCAGAAGGTATTATACCGATCTTCGGGGAGTGACCTAGATTGTTCCTGATCCTATCTAAGAATTCTGAAATTATAGGATCTTCTGGGAAGAAATCCAGATTCCCTCCTATGGTCACTATCTGACCTTTTGTCATCCTCTGTTCACCACCTTTGAATTATGAAACATATCATATATTGCATATATTAAAATTCCTGAAAACCTCTTCTTCATATCTATTTTTAAAATTTTATTTGGGTCCATTGTTTTATTTTTCCTCATCTAACAACAGATATGATTTAACTTACTAAGATATAACTGTTGTGTTAATATTTTTAACATCTTGAATAGTTTTATTAATATAAGATACAAAATGGGCTCTCAAGAATGCTGACGCATTCTCTTACCCCACTAAAATCTGACGATTTATAGTGGGCTCAGCCGGGTTCGAACCGGCGACCTCCGCCATGTGAAGGCGACGTCATAACCAACTAGACTATGAGCCCTATAGAGGTAGAAATATAGAACCCATTTAAAAGTATTTTCTTCGCAACACAAAGTTTTTTATCTACCAACTTATAAAATCCTATAAGATGTATCCAGAACATATCTATATAAAAGTAGAGATCAGAACTCCCATCTACCCGACAGAAGACCCTGATAAGATAAAGAAATGTCTCAGCAAAGTATTTCCAGAGGCCTTTTTTGAAGTAAAAGATAAAAACTTGATCGGCGAATCTCATTCTTTAGAAACATTCACTGATATTATCGAGGAGATGAGGATAAGGGACACTGCACGGAGTTATCTTGAAGATCGGATTAAGGGTGAGAAGTGCAGATTTACCATTTCGAAACAAGCTACGTGTAATAGAAAAGTTAACTTGTCTGATGAAGATCAACCACTTGGAGGGGTCCATGTGACCATCGAGTCCGATCAGATCGAACGGTTTATTCGAATGATTACAGGGACTTGAACGTTGAATGAATATTATATCCGAGATTATTTAAGTCAGTTAATAAGTAAACTATAATAACAGGTGTATTATGGGACGGTTCGGTCATACATATTAAAGAAGTGAGATCAAGATGGATTGGAGATTAGCGATATATCTGATAACATTGGCTTTATTGATCTATCTGAGCGGTAGGTTTTCTGGTTCTGAAACCGCTCTGACATCTTTATCCAAAGTTGACATCGCCCACATGCGTATGGAAGATCAGAAGAATGCTGAGATCATCTACAAATTAAGGTCCGATATGGATAGAACGATAATCACCATACTGATAGGTAACAATCTTTTGAATGTTACGTCATCTGCAATAGCCACCGTAATCGCATACGAACTCTTGGGCAGTTGGGGTGTTTCCCTAGCTGTAGGTATACTAACTATTTTACTTTTGATCTTCGGAGAGATCACACCTAAAGGATTCGCTATAAAAAATAAGAAACATTTCAGTGTGGTCAATGCCAAGATGATATATTATCTCTCTATCATCCTAAATCCCTTGATAATCGTTCTCGATAAAACTGCCGATGTTTTCATAAAACTTTTAGGCGGAAAAACTAAAGATGAAGATATGGAAGTTTCTGAGTCTGATGTTAGGAAATTGGCATCTATTTTAGAAAGGGAAGGAGTGATCAAGGAAATAGAGAAAGACATACTTCACCAGGTTTTCTGGTTCGGAGATGTAAAGGTAAAGGATGTGAAGGTTCCGAAAGAAGAGACCTTTGTCTTAGATGAGAAACTTAGTGTAGAGGAAGGTAAAGAGTTCATCAAAGAACATGGTTTCACAAGGATGCCCGTGACCAAAGATAAAACCAATAAGGTCATAGGTATCTTGTACAGTAAGGACCTATTGAGTAGTTCAGGGGCTGAGATCGGCGATTTTATCGGAGAGGATGTTTACCATGTGAGCAACAGGGATGAAATAACAGATATTTTCGAGATCATGCGTCGAAACAGGATACACATGGCTATAGTGGTCGATGATCAAGGTAAATTTGATGGAATAATTACCCTTGAAGATATATTGGAAGAATTACTGGGAGAGATCTACGACGAGTTCGACTGAATAGGCTCAATAAACTTTTTATAAAAACCTCGATTATAAGTGTAAAGATGATACTCAGACTCATCGTCGCAACGCTGTTCATATTCTTCTTACCAGGTTTTATGCTGGTCAACGCTCTTTTCCCCAGGAAAGGAGAATTGGATAAAGAATTCGATATGTTATACAGGATAACTCTCGGTATGGGTATGAGTATAGTCATAACTATTCTGAACGGATTTTTTTTAGGTTCTATACCTGTCGAACCGGGAGAGATGGGTCACTTTGTAGCTCCAAATATATGGGCTATGCTGATCTCTTTAACGATAATATTTTTCTGGATAGGATGGTATCGTGGTGCTTACCAGTGGATGGGCTGGCTACATCCTAAACTGGAAAGACCAGAGCCCCCTGAACCCGGACCTGAAGATATCGAATTCGAAGACGAGAAGGACTTACTACACGAGATGCAGAAATTGGCCAGAAGAAGGCAGCAGTTGAAATATCAGATCAAAGAGGCTAAGAAGAAGAGCAGAGCTCAGGCTAGAAGTATCAGAAAACATTACGAGAAAAAGAAGGAGAGGGCACAGGAAGAGCTCAAGGAAGTGGATGAAAAGCTCAAAGAATTAGAAAAGATGAGGGCTGAAGAACTTTATTAGGTAGATATTATGATATTTGATCACAAGATGGTTTTAGTCGTTCCCCGGGACCTGAAACTCTCACCGGGTAAATTAGCTGTGCAGGTTTCTCATGCAGCTGTCAAATGTGCTATAGACAGTAAAAGTAGTCAGAATTATTTCAAAAGGTGGTATAAGGAGGGTCAGAAAAAAGTCGTCGTAAAATGCGAGGATATCGAGCACATGCGATTCTTGAAAAAGATGGCCGATAACGAGGGATTGACCACATGTTTGGTAAAAGATGCGGGCATGACTGAGATAGAACCAGGAACGGTCACGTGCTTGGGTATAGGTCCGGCCCCTAATGATATCGTGGATAAGATAACAGGAGATCTACCTTTATTTTAAGGTGATTGATTTGAAGCAAAAGATGAGGGTTATTGGCATCGATGATGCACCGTTCGACTTCGATGACGATGAGGTATTGGTTGTAGGAAGTATTGTCCGAGCTCCAAATTATCTAGAAGGGATATTATCAACTAGTGTAGAGGTCGATGGGATCGACGCTACAGATCGTTTGATAGATATGATAGATAATTCTCGTTTTTCCGATCAGCCCTATATGATACTGACCGATGGAGCGGCACTAGGCGGTTTCAATCTGATAGACCTGGAAAGATTGTGGAAAGAGACCGATATACCGGCTGTCAGTATCTCAAGAGATGAGCCGGATTTTGAGGATATTAAAAAAGCAATGAAGAAACATCTACCAGATTGGAAGGAAAGATATGAGGATATAAGTACTGGTAGGATATATAAGGTGAAGACGGAACATAAACCGATATATGTTCAGGTAGAGGGCATAGATATCCAGGAGGCTGAAAGGATAATAAAATTATTCACGATCAGGGGTAGGATCCCCGAGCCTTTGAGGATGAGCCACATAATAGCATCAGGGATAGTAAAAGGAGAATCAAAAGGTAAACCCTGATCACATCTCGAATTTAACGAATCTTTCCGCCTTTGCTTTACATATCGGACAGATAGGAGGGGGCTTTTCTCTGGCGGCTAGATAACCACAGACCGTGCATCGCCAGACATGTAATTCTTCTTTTTCGTCGATCTCGATCTCATCGGTCCCCTTTTCTTTAGCTTCCATACCGGCATCGATAATGGACTCAGGTCTTCTTTCCGGTATAGGTCCTAACTTAGAGGGGTCCTCATGGACTTCCTCAGAAACGAACAGCCCGCAGTAACACATACCGTATTCATTAACATCTGCATCCCTGTACTCACAGGGGCAGATGATATCAACATCGTACTGCTTGACAGCACTGGCAGCCCTACAGGGGCAGCTAGCGTAACCGTAACGTTTCTCGTTATCGACTAAACCTGATATCAAATCCTCCAGTAGGTCCTCGTCGGGACAGACATAATATCCGTTCTCTTCGGCATCTTTTTTAACGTAGTCGAGCATCTCCTCATGATCCTTCATCAACACAGCACTTCCTTTATCTTGTCTTCCATGTAACCGACTATAACGGTCTCACCCTCGTCAACCACTATGGTAGGACAGTTCTTTTTTGGATTGAATTCTTTGAATTCTTCCATAACTTCTTTGCGGTCCCCACCTTCTAAAAGATCGATGTCAACGTACTCGTATTCTATACCTTCTTCTTCTAATAATCTCTTAGTTTTTTTACACCAAGCACATGTACTAAGTGTGAATACCTTGACTTTGTGTTCATCCTTTTCGCCTTCTACCTTGGTAGTTTCAACCATGGTATAACGAGGTAATCTTTAGATATTAAGTTTAGGGTCGTTAGAATTCTAAGTAAGTATCTAATTCCCAATCTGTAACGGTACTTTTGAAATCTTCAGACTCTTTTCTTTTTAATCTAAGGAAATGTTCATATGAATCCTCGAGAGAATCGGAGATGACTTTATCTTTTTCAAGTTCGTTTAAAGCTTCGTCCAAACTTTCTGGCAGTAATTTGATACCCCTCTCCCTTATCTCTTCATCACTAAATTCGAAGAGGTTATCTCTCATCTCTTCACCGGGGTCCAATCCCTTTTCCATACCGTCTAAACCAGCTTTGATCAATGAATTCAACATCAGATAGATATTGGCAGTAGCGTCTCCGGCTCTAAATTCGATCCTACCCTTTGATTCCTCTTCATTACCATAAGCTGGTATCCTAACTAACACACTCCTGTTCTCTCCGCCCCATGAAATATACACTGGTGCCTCATAACCAGGTATCAATCGTTTGTAAGAATTCACAGTTGGACAACATACTGCTGATAGTGCTTTTGCATGTTCCAATAAACCGCCGACGAACCCTTTTGCTTCTTCGTTCAATTCATCTGGAGAGAACAAATAATCTCCATCTTTCATCAGTGATAGGTGCACGTGAAGCCCATTACCAGCGTCCCCATTTACTGGTTTTGGCATGAAGGTGGCGATGGCTCCATGTTTTTCTGCTTCTCTTTTTACAAGGTCCTTTACAAATACAAAGTCATCTGCAGCTTTCAGGGTATCATCATAAGGCATGGGTTCGATCTCAAATTGTCCATGTCCGGCCTCGTGATGTATCTTTTCAACTTTCATGTCCAGGTCCCTTACTAATTTGGTAAGATTACTGATGATACCTGTATACTCACTCCTACCATCTATGTACCTACCGGTATCTATCGGTTCTTTGGTTTCTTTATCTAAAAGGTGAAATTCATACTCCGGCTTAACTCTAACATTCATCCCCTGTTCATACAATTCTTGTAAGGTGCTTTGCAATAGATTTCTGGGATCCCCTTTGAATAGAGTTCCATCGGGCCAATGCATTTCACACAAAAAAACAGCTACTTTTTCATCGTCATATTCCATGATCCTACAGCTATCTGGATCTGGGACTGCCACCATATCACTCTCGGATACGTCTGTAAAACCGACATTCGATGAATCAAAACTCATCCCGTCTTTAAGGATGACACCCAACATATCTGGCATTATACGTATCTCTCTGATCCTACCTTGTAGATCAAGGAACTTCAAAGCTACTGAGTCCACATCTTCCGGAATATTTATTTTTTTATCCATATTGAGCACCTGCAACTCCGTATATACCTCTCATATTAAATCTTTTTATACACTTCTGAAATTTTCTCGGCGATCTGCCGCATATCTTCAGGACCCGATCCTCTGTGAGTTACTTCAGCTACTCCGATCCTACCCGTAATATCGATAAAGATACCTTCCCTTTCTAACATCTTACAGAATTTCATTGCTCCTTGTTCATCAATATCTAAAAATATCTGGTGAGACTCGGTATATCCTTTTTCAGCAAATTTCATGGGAACTCCGCACTCATCCAAATTTCTTGCGAGTTCTTTACCGTTCTTGACGACTCTTTCACCATACCCATCATCTTCCAATATCTCTTCTATTGCAATACCTAATGCAGCTATCCTATTTACATGTGGATTATCGATCAAGCCGATACCCGTTTCTAGATCTATCTCTATGTATTCACGTAGCTTATCAACGTGTTCTTCAAGATCAGTAAGTATCATCCCACCTTGAGGTCCGTAGAAAGACTTGTGAGTACTACCTATCAACACTTCCGTCCCCTCACTAAGCGGGTCTTGAAAGGCTCCCGTGGCTATCAATCCTAGAACGTGTGAACCATCGAATACACATACATGATCATCAGAATACTGTTCTGCTATTTCACTGATCTCAGTTACTGGATGTGGGAAAGGTATGTACGAAGAGCCCAATATCGTCAGTTTTATATCGTTATCTCGATATACCTCTTCAGCTTTTTCCACGTCGATCTCAAATGTCCCTTCTTTCACTGGAAGTGAAACCCTTTTTCTGTTGAACTTTTCCAAACCTAGTGGATAACCACCATTCGTATAATCCATCATGGCTATCTGATCATCAGGCTCTGTGAATGAAAACAGGACGTTCAGGTCACATAGATTGCCTGAGATCAACTTTATGAAAGCATGTTCCACGTTGAAGAGCCTTTCCGCCAATGCTCTAGTTTTATCCAGTATCTTTCTTGCCGGTTCGGTCCCTCCGTAATAATCTGAGTGATACCGTCCAGCTAGATCCGATGAAAGCGCCCTTTTTATATTTGCAGACAGATAGTTTTCAGAGGCTACTAGATTGATCCCACCCTGTCTGAGTCTTTCGTGCTCTTCAATAAGTTCTATCATATTTTGTTCGCTCATAGTGATTCCTCGAATTGTTTACGTGGAGTATTCTACTTTTTTATATAATTAATGTAGATAACTTAGAAGTGTCTCAAGACCAACTTTTAAATATCCAACTATTGATAAACAAAATATGAGAATAACTAATACTGAGGAAATAGTTGGAGAAGAGATAGTGGAAAATTTAGGCATGGTCAGAGGGAACACGGTGAGAGCTAAAAACGCTGTGAGAGATTTTACGCAGGGGATAAGGAATATCTTTGGCGGAGAACTGAAAGCTTACTCCGACCTTATGACCGATGCTAGAGAAGAAGCTATCGGCCGTATGGTACAAGAAGCTCAGATGATGGGTGCCGATGCCATAGTGAACGTTAGATTTATCACCTCACAGATTATAAGCGGTGGTGCTGAGATCCTAGCATATGGGACAGCGGTGAAACTGAAAGGCGGTTCCTCGTCTAGACCACAAACTCAGCAGCAGAAAAATCCACCACCTCCACCAAGTCAATAAAAAAGGAAGTAAGGACAAGGACATACATCCATGGGCTAATGGTCAGCTTCTGCTATCTAAATTCACTGAGATCCCTTTTACAGTGTTTACACCATACTGCATCCTTTGGGATCTTACTCGTGCAGTATGGGCACTTTTTTGAAGTTGACCTGACCTCTTTTATTATGACTATAAATATGATTATCGATGCTAATAGCACTAATGCACAGCAGATTATAGCTATCGGAGCAACGATAAAATTGAAAAGTGATATGTTCAGTAGATTAGGGATGATCATCTGTCCTCCTCCTTATCGTCTTTCCACTTTTTTCTAAGCAGACCGTACCCTACTCTATCGATATATCTTCCTTTCCATTTTTTTATCTCTCTTTCTCTTCCCTCTTTAACGAAACCTACTTTTTCCGCTACCTTTTGCATCCGTTTATTGAAAGAGTATGTTCGTAATGAGATCTTGTGGATATCTGAATTGTCAAGTAGATACTCGATCCATAATTCCAAGGCTTCTGTCCCACATCCTCTACCTAAGTATTCATCTTCACATATATCTATGCCTATATACCAGAAATCAAGATCCTCTCTGTCATTGTATCTGTTCACCCATCCTAAAGGGGTTCCTTCTAGAGTCGATATGATCGCTCTTTGACGGGGATATTTTTTGCTTTTGATATACAACTTCTTGAACATCTTCTTTCTCTTTTTCTTCGATATATCTTCATTTTCAACTTCCCAGGGAGCGTCGTAATTCCTCCATTCTCCTTCATCCCACCATCTGATATAATGCTCGATATCGGATTTGGCTCCGTCTCTGAGCATGATGTTTTTCCCTTTTGATATGATAGAATATTTTTCAGGCATTTATATCACATTTTTATTGTAATTCAAGATACCATATCAGCATGGTCTCATGGGATAATCTCTCATCTCCGCTATAAGCATATCTATCGATACATCCCAGTTCACAACCTTCTTTAACATAGAAATTACAGGCCGGCACATTGATGTTCTGGGTCTCAACCTTCAACAGTTTACAATCCCTTTCCTTACTCCAGTCCACAGCTTTTTGGAATAACATATGTCCTATCCCTCTTCCTCGATGTTCGGGATGAACTCTTATATCCCATACCACTGCGAGATCATCTCTTCCGGAAAGCATGTTGATCCCGGGCGTATCATAAGCTATGATGACACCTCCTACGTTTTCATCTTCCATCGAAGCTATAAAGAAGCCCCAGTTGGACATATCGAACTTGTCTTTTAAACCTTCTATATCCGAATCATCGTCATAATCTTTGATGTAGCTTTCTTCGAGTTCTTTCTCAACCAGTTGGATACCTTTTAGACCGTCATCTTCAAGTTTGACTTCAAGCACCCGATGGATCTCCAAAGTTATGGGGACCTTCAAATATTCATCGATGTCTTGTATAGAGATCTCTTTGAGTTCGATAACCATGTAATTACATCGTCATGTTCATTAAAAGATTTTGTCATTAATGGGTAAAAAGCTTTAAATCATCAATATGATTTGAAATACCGATGAAAAGGAGTTCTTCTCGTGGATTTATAGATAGAAATTTTATTTTGTTTTTAGTTTTTTCCATCGCTTTTTTAGCTTTGAGTAGTTTAGTGGTCATCGGATATACCGAATATTTTGATGAAGAGTTACTTCATTTCTTTATCGGTCATGGTGAAGGATTCCCGTCTTATTTAACCTACCTTTTCACTTATTCTATATATCCTCAATATATCGTTTTTCCATTGCTGCTGTTTTTTTTGTATAAAAAAGGCCTTCATAAAGAGATCGTAATTTATCTTTTGATGCCCCCTACTTATCTCATATTTTTTGTGATCAAAAATATCATCCGCAGACCGAGACCAGAGTATTATATACACATGAGAGAAGGTTTCAGTTATCCTAGCGGGCATGCGGCTCTATCTTTCATCGTGTACATGGGTATCTACGTGCTTTATTTTGTGAAAGTGAAAGGTGAACACGATATTTCATGGTTTATAGTCTTATTATCTGCTACATTTTTCACTGGATTGACCAGATTATTTGTAGGTATGCATTATATAACAGACATAATCGCTGGAACCTTGATAGGTGCTATGGTCGTGTTGATATTCGCTTCGAACACCCATCATCCATGGATAAAATACTTGGTCGGATGGTTCGATGAACTAGATGAACGGGTACTTTCAAAATTTTTATCTAGGTGAAGCCTGAGAAATGCGGAATAAATTTATTTATAAACTTTGAATATACGCCTTTGTATGCTAGACCCAAAGAAAGCGATGCTGCTCAGGTTCTCGTCTTACGGGTTTTTAAAGAATCTGAAATTTTTCGAACCCTTCCTTTATCTATTCTTTCTAGCCAATGGATTGAACTTCACCCAGATCGGCTGGCTCATATCGATCAGAGAGTTTTCCACTATAGTACTTGAACTACCTACAGGCGTCTTTGCTGATTTGACCGGTAGGAGAAGGACCATGGCTATTGCATTTTTCTGCTACATGATCTCTTTCTCAATATTTTATTACTATTCATGGTTCTTGATCTTCATTCTAGCTATGTTCCTATTCGCTATAGGAGATACCCTGAGACATGGTACCCATAAATCCATGATAATGCAGTACTTGGATAATGAAGGTATGGAAGATCAGAGGGTGCGGTACTACGGGAAAACAAGGGCAGCTTCCAGACTGGGATCCGCCCTTTCAGCTATCATCGCCGGTGCAATCGTATATTATGTAGGAAACTACAACGTGATCTTTCTAGCGACTTTGGTCCCATACACGTTCGCCTTCGCTTTGATGCTAACATATCCAAAAGAACTTGATGGAGAACCAGCCGGTGCGAGTATCGTTTCGACTTGGAATCATCTAAAGAACAGTTTCAAGCAGTTATACAAACATGCTGGACTGGGGAAGATGTTGGTGAATGCATCCGTATATGATTCATTTTTCAAGATCTCCAAGGATTATCTATCTCCGATAATCGAGACTTTAGCTGTGGCTATGCCTTTGTTGATGTTCATTGAGCATGAACAACAGAGAACGGCCATACTGGTAGGTGTGGTCTATTTCTTCGTTTACATCAACAGCTTCGTCTCTTCGATAAAATCAGCGGATTTCATGGAGAGGATCGGTGATATGGGTAAAGCATTGGATATGCTGTATTTCATCATGGCTTCACTGTTCCTGCTGGTGGCGATATCACTTCAATGGAACTTGATAGAAGTGTCGATAATAGCTTTCTTCTTTTTCTATACTCTTTACAATCTGAGAAAACCCATGGTCATCGGTTATGTCGGTGATAGGATGGATTCTCAGACGAGAGCTACACTTTTCAGCGGTCAAAACTTATTGAGATCTGTAGTTGGTATGGTTATAGCACCGATACTTGGGTATCTAGCAGATACCATGGGCATCGCCTTCGCATTCCTTTTCGGCGCAATCGCACTAGTGGTGGTCGGTTTGTTGTTACCTATCAGCGTCAAAAAAAGTTGAAGTCACACCTGTAATTCAACGAGTTGGTATTCCCGGTATGAACGAACCACCTTCATATATTTCTTCTTTCTAAGCATTTTATTCAGTTCCTCATCCCCGGTGTCGGCTCTTAGATACGGTGTCTTATTCAGCTTGGTAGGGGTTGCCAGGATGTAGATATTGTTCAATCCGGCCTTCTTGACCACATCTGGGCTGATCTGTTGATTACCGCGTCCTAAAAAGAATCCCTGATTTCCGATCATAGAGACCACTATCTTGATACCGGCTGAATCCTCTGCTGACTTGAGTATATCCTTTTCCGCTACGTCTAGCTGGATCACTTCTTTATTTTTGATTATGTCCACACCTAAGATCGTATGATCGATTTCGAGTAATTTCTGGATCTCAGCAGTTGTAGAACCAGGTCCTAGAACGAAGATGTGATCTGGGAAGTTCTCCATCTCTTCGATGATATGGCTGGCGATATCATGCTTAACATGATCTTCCTTTACCGATCG
>SL_5KL_010_SEDDRAFT_10001648_pt1 | contig 13241 bp, 9 predicted proteins | sample SodLakKL_010_SED_FD_9118 | JGI IMG/M metagenome (IMG submission 9118)
TGTTATGCAGTATACCCGGGTTTCTGATTGCAAGATGGAAGAAGGCAGTTTACGCTGTGATGCTAATGTTTCCCTGCGGCTTTCGGGCAGCCAACCATATGGCACCAAAACCGAGCTTAAAAACATGAATTCGTTCCGGGCAGTGGAAAAATCCCTGGAACATGAAATAAAGCGCCAGGCCGCAACTTTAGAACGAGGTGATAATGTAATTACCCAGACCCTGCGCTGGGATGAAAACACTCAGGAGACCATCGTGATGCGCGGCAAGCTTGAAGCCCAGGATTATCGCTGTTTTGCCGATCCCGAACTGGCTCCAATCAAGCTTAAAGCAGAAGAAGTGGAAAAAGCAAGGGAAGCTCTGCCGGAAATGGCCGAAGCCAGGGCCCAGCGTTTTATTAATGATTACAAGTTACCGGAATATGATGCCGGGGTGTTGACAGCTTCCCGCAGTCTGGCCGATTACTTTGAATCATGCCTCAAACTATACAATAATCCCAAGGAGGTAAGTAACTGGGTAATGGGAGAAATTTGTGCTCATTTGAATAATGCCGGCCTTGATGCAGGACAGTGTCCATTTCAACCTGAGGACATGGCAGAATTACTAAAAATGATCGATGACGATCTGATCAGCGGCAAAATTGCCAAGGAAGTTTTGGAAAAGGCCTTTTTAAGCGGCAAATCACCTCGTCAGGTGGTAGAAGAGGAAAATTTAGTACAGATTTCAGATCATTCCGAGCTGGAGGCAATTGTCAACCAGGTGATAAAAGATAATCCGGACAGCATTGAAAGTTATCGCGGAGGCAAAACCAGGGCCCTTGGCTTCCTGGTTGGCCAGGTAATGAAAGCCACCGGGGGCAAGGCTAACCCCCAGCTGGTTAACGAACTGTTGATCAAAAAAATTGACGGCTAAGCCGAATATATGCAGCTTGCTGTTCTGATTTAGATATTTTTTGTAGTTTTAGCTCTTTATTTGATGATAAGCGTATTCTAACCACTGCATTGCTGCTTGTAGATCTTCTTTTTCCACTGTCGCGCCGCACCAAAAACGTAAACCGGATGGAGCATCCCGGTAGGAAGCGATATCGTTGGCTATTTCTTCTTTTTCAAGAAGTTTAATTAACTGCTTGATTTGGTCCGGCTCCAACTCGACAGTCAGACAGACACTGGTATTGGATCTAATGGCCGGCTCTGCAGCGAGAAAGTCAATCCAGTCGTGTTCTGCCACAAAAGTTTCAATTACTTCAAGGTTATTCTTACTGCGCTTGATCAGCTGCTCCAGGCCACCAATATTTTCTGCCCATCGCAGAGCATCAAGATAGTCTTCAGTGCAGAGCATTGAGGGGGTATTGATGGTTGAGCCTTCAAAGATCTCCTGGTTTAATTTGTCACCTTTTTTCAGCCGAAATATTTTTGGCAGGGGCCATGGCGGGGAATAGCTTTCTATCCGTTCGACAGCACGGGGAGATAAAATAAGCATGCCATGTGCGGCTTCACCACCCAGTACTTTTTGCCAGGAAAAGGTAACTGCATCCAGTTTGTTCCAGGGCATTTCCATGGCAAAAACGGCTGAGGTAGCATCACAAAGAGTTAATCCCTCTCGATCAGCAGGGATAAAATCACCGTCGGGTACTTTTACCCCGCTGGTTGTGCCATTCCAGGTAAAAACAAGATCATGCTTAAAATTTATTTTTGACAGATCGGGCAGTAAACCATAGTCAGCCTGGTGGTAAGTAATATTTTCCAGTTTTAGTTCTTTTTTAATATCATCAGCCCAGGTTTTTCCGAAGGCCTCAAAGAATACCACCTCTACCGCCTTTTTGCCCAGCAGGTTCCACATGGCCATTTCAAATGCCCCTGTGTCCGAAGCAGGAACTATACCGACAAGGTAGTCTTGAGGAAGGTTTAGGATATCTTTTGTTTTGTCAATCGCTTCTTTAAGGCGGGCTTTTCCAATGCTGCTGCGGTGTGAACGACCGAGAGGTGAATTTTGTAATGCTTCCAGGTTGTACCCGGGGCGCTTGGCGCATGGCCCTGATGAAAAATGATTTTTATCCGGCTTTTTTTTCGGCCTGGTAGTCATAAGATGAACCCCCCGTTTCTTTAATTATAAGTTTTTGAACATTTGTTAATAATCTATATTCAAATAATATATTAATAAATACAGAAAGTAAATAGTTGATTAAAGCATATTGTGATTTAATGAAAGCATTCAGCCCGGGATTGAAGAACGCAGCCTCTAATTGCGCGACAATAAATTTCTGTTTAAAATTTGGCCAGGCTTTTTAAAGCAATCCTGGAAATGCCGATATATACTGGGTTTATGAGGGGATATTACAAAATCCAACTTTTATGGCACCGGCTTGTGGGGTTAGGTTTGTGGTCTTACTCGAAGTTTTCAAAATTAGAAAAAGCTTATTCTACTGAAAAGATATAATAATAGATTGGCTGGCCCCCATATTGCAGTTCAACTTCAAGGTCAGGATGACTTTCTTCTAGAGCAGCAGCCAGCAGTGAAGCTTTATCCCGGGGTATATCCTGCCCGTAGAATATAGTTATGATATCGTTGTCTTTTTCAATTACTTCCCGGGCCAGTTCAAGAGCAGCCTGATCAAGTTCCTGGTTTGAAGATACAATTTCTTCCCCGAAAAGGCCAAGGTAATGTCCGGTTTTGACCGGCATTCCCTTGATTACAGTATCCCTGGTTGCGTGGGTGACTGAGCCTGTTTTTACACGATTTATTGCTTTTTTCATGGCTGTAGTGTTATCTGCAATTGGCTGGTCTATATTGTATGCAAGCAGTGCAGCCAGTCCTTCCGGTAAAGTCCTGGTTTCTACAACTTCAACTTGTTTATCAGCAAGGGCTTTAACCTGTTCGGCAACCATGACAATGTTTTTATTATTCGGTAGGATTATAACAGACTGCTGTGGTATGTTTTGGACAGCACTAAGCAGATCTTCGACTGTAGGGTTCATTGTTTGCCCGCCAAAGATTATTTTGTCTGTACCTAAGCTCAGGAAAATTTCTCTAAACCCTTCCCCGAAAGAGACCGAAATCACCCCGGTTTTGCCTTTATCCTGCTTTTTGATGTTGGGGAAAAAACTTGGTTTTTCCGCGGTCATGGTTGAAGAAGCAGTCTGCTCATGCTGATCAACCATATTTTCTATTTTTATATCATGCAGGGTGCCGTACTGAAGAGCTGTCTGTAAAACAAGATCTGGTGATGCTGTGTGGATGTGAATCTTAGCTATTCCATGATCGATAGCTACCACCAGGGAATCTCCGTGCGATAACAGTTTATCTTTTAAACTGTTAAAATTTCCTGTTTCATTTTTAACTAACATTTCAGTACAGTAAGGATGCAGTAGATTAAGTTTATCGGTTGCCAGGGGACCGGCACTATGTTTTGATAGGTTGCTTTGAACAACTGCGATTGCTTCAGAAGGCTCTTTATTGCTATGGTGCATTAAATCGTTTAAAGATTGTTTCATGGCATACAAACAGCCTTCCAGAAAAACTAAAAGGCCTAAACCTCCGGCGTCAACTACTCCAGCTTCCTTGAGGGCCGGAAGCATGTCGGTAGTTTTTTCCAGGGCAGCATTACCGCTTTTAATGGCTTCCTCCATGCTTTTGTGAAGGTTTTCACCTTTTCGGACGGCATTCCTGATCCCTCGTGCCACTTCCCGGGCTACTGTTAAAATGGTACCTTCTACCGGGGTTGAGACTGCTTTGTAGGCATAAACCACACCATATTGAAATGCTTTACTCAGTTCAGCGGTTGAAATCGAGTCTTTTCTTTTCAGGCCGTGAGCGATACCCTTTAAAATCTGAGATAAAATTACCCCTGAATTACCCCTGGCCCCCATCAGGGCCTGTGAGGCGACAACATTTGACAGCTCCCCGATTGATTTGCCTTTATAGTTTATGGCACTTTCAACCGCGGCATTTAAAGTCATACTCATGTTGGTTCCGGTGTCTCCATCAGGAACGGGGAAGACATTGAGAGCATTGATCCTCTCTTTTTCTCGCTCAAAAAAGTAACTGGCCCCTAAAATCATTTTTTTGAAGTCATGTACTGATAATAAACAGCCAGACTCAATATTGTTTACAGTCTTAACCATGATCTCCATAACCTTTAAGTAATATTGACTTTAACTATACAGAATAATAACATAAAACAAACATATTTCCAACTGCCTGGCTCCTCCGGCCGTGTTCAGTAACCGTTACATGTAAAACTCATACATGGTTGCGAAGCATGAGCTCGTCCGGGTGTGGTTTTAAGTAGGATTGTTCCAGCAGATAAAAAATCCTGTATTTACGAACATAATGGTTAATCAGGGTTAATGGAACGACCAGGGGTACATAAGATTGAGCATAGCTGTTAATTATTTCAAGCAGCTCCGACTTTTCATCACTGCTGATCAGTTTTTTAAAGTGGCCCATAATATGGTAAAGAACATTGACATTCTTTTTGACGGTGGCCTTTAAAGAAAGGGCTTCCAGCAAGCATTCCTGGTATTTTCCCAGCAAATCTTCCCTGGATACATGTTTGCTTTCGGCAACCAGCCTGCCCATTTTCGACAAATGCTTCGGACTGTGCGCCATTAACTGTAATTTATGATCGGTATGGAATATTACCAGCTCTTTATAACCCCCATTATTTTGTAAAAACATTTTCCAGCGGTGGTAACAAAAAACCTTTTCAATAAAGTTTTCCCGCAGGGGAGCGTCGTGCAGGCGGCCTTCTTCTTCCACCGGAAGGAAAGGATAACGGTTGACCACGGCCGCGGCAAATAGGCCGCGTCCTTTTTTTTGGGGCTGTCCGGAGCTTCCATACACCTTTACCCGGTGAAGGCCGGAGCTTGGTGAATTTTTTTTAAAAATAAAAGCACTCAAATTTTCATTTTCCAATTGCTGAACTTTGTGAGTACAATACCTGATCATTTTTTCAGTATGATCAATGCCTTTTTTAGAGGTGATGAGCCGGGGATGTTCAGCATCACCGACCAGTCTCATCGTTTCCCTGGGAACCGGCAGTCCACATTCGACTTCGGGACAAACAGGGATAAAATTAAAATAATCGGCGAGAACATCGGTTATGTAGCGATCTCTTTGATGGCCACCATCATAGCGAACCCGGTTGCCAAGGAGGCATGAACTAACTCCTACCCTGATTTTTCCATCCATGATCATCCCTCCAAAACCTTTTCCCTTATTTTATTTCGCTTTGCAGGTATTGCGATCCTTTTAACACAACCATAAATTTAATATGATAAAAAAGCCGGAAAGGCAGCTCTTTTCTTATGATAAATAATATGGCTAGTGACCAAATAGAATTATACGTGATAAAATGTTGTAGAACCATTCTTGTAGATTAGTGGTCTACCTAATAAGATAAACCGAAAGGAGTTCTGGTAATGTTTAATAAAAAGGTCGTTTTAGCAGTACCAATGATCCTTGCGGTTTTAGTTCTATTTTGGGGGGCCGGATGTCGGCCTGCAGATAAAGAAATAGAAGAAGTGAAAAGTGAAATAAATGAAGAACAGGTTGGAAATAATGAACAGGTCATTCTGAATGACAGGGGGATACTCGTCGGTCAGATCGACAGTCAGTCGGTAGAGATTGAAATTGATGGTCATTTAAAAGTTTTTGGTTTTGATAAAGAAATCGCTATAAATGAAATCAGTGATGGTTCAAAGATTGCTTTTTCTTATCGCGATGATCAAGATCGGCCGGTTTTGATATCAATAGAGATAATTAATTCACATTTGAAAGGAGAAGGGATTTATATAGGTTTGCTCGACAGCCGTTCAGTGGGAATAGAATTCGACGGNCAGCCGAAAGCTTTTTCTCTCGATCGGGAAGTAGTTGTAGACGATCTCCTGGAAGGCTCACTGGTTGCTTTTACCTATGAAGAAGGCCTGTATAGGCCGCTTTTACTTTCAATAGAAGTTATTGAAGAACCGGCTGGTGCTGTAAGAGGCGAATTGAAAGGTGAAGGTATCCTGATTGGGAAAAGTGATGCTCACTCGGTAGAAATAGAAAGGCAAAGGGCATTTGTTCTGGACGAAAACGTAAAAGTGGATGATATTGAAGATGGTTCACTGGTGGCTTTCACTTTCACCGAAACTGGACAAAGGGCAGTTTTAAATTCGATAGAAGCAGTTGACCAACCTCTTGAAGGTGAGTTTATGCATGGCAAGCTGATTGGGCAAATAGACAGCCAATCTGTAAAGATCGAGTACAGCCAGGTTTTTGCCCTTGGCCGGGGATTGAATATCGATAATATTAAGGACAATTCCAGGATCATTTTTACTTATCGTATAGATTTGCATCGTCCTGAGCTGACTTCAGTGATCGTCCCATAACAAAAGAAATAAGATTACTTATGGTCATCTGCCTGGAACTGCAGACAGGTGGCCATATTCTTTAGTCAAATTTTCATGTTGAAAAACAAAATGGTTAATGATCATCCATTTTTTAGTCTTGTTTATTAGAAACAGAACGTGTTACTATATGGTTCGGTAATTGAGAGAGCGAATGAGTGGTTTTTGCTGGGGCATTATTAAGTATTTATCTAGTTTGGAGAGTTTGATTGATTCTTACCTTGGTATATGTTTTTAAGGCAGGAATATAGCTGCTCTTGTAGAACTTTTATGTGTTTGCCTAAAAGGCCTTTTTAGCAGCTTAACAAAATATGGCAGTGCCTTTTATAATTTTATAAACAGTTTTATTTGATACGAACTCAAAGTGAAATGGGCTGCCAACAAATTGAAGTTATTGAATTACATCGGATAATTACTGGATGATTATTTAGACCGGATTATCTTTATGGAGAGGGATTTTTTCATGGTCAATTGCAAGAATTGTAACAAAAGCTTCGATCTAAATGATTACGACATTTGTCCTTATTGTGGTGAGGAACCGGAAAAAAAAGATGAAAAGGGCAAAAAGATTTCTCTTGGGAAAAAGACTGAGAAAGCTGAGCCTTTAAATAAAGAAAGAGACAAACCTGCTGACAACAAGTTAAAGTTTTTAATTGTTGGTGCAGCCGCAGTGGTTATTGTTGTTGTTGCCATATCAGCCATATTTGCCCTTGGCAACAGCGATATAACCGTACCGGATCAATATTCAACCATCCAGGAAGCTATAGATGCTGCTGAAGATGGTGATGTAATAGTGATTGATGAAGGTGTTTACCAGGAGAATATTGATTTTAGGGGCAAAAATATTATCCTTACCAGCACCGATCCCGACAATCCGGCAGTGGTTGACAGAACAATCATTGATGGTGGTGGGAGTGGTGCTGTTGTTTCTTTCAGAAGCGGAGAAAGTGAAGAAGCGGTTCTAAGGGGGTTTACCCTGACCCGTGGAGGCGGCCTTCTAATTTCGGGGGGTAGTTCTCCCGTGATTGAAAAAAATATTATTGAAAATAATGAAGCAGAAGTAGGAGCAGGTATAGCTATTTTTGATTCTTCTCCAACAATTATTGATAATAAGATCATTGGTAATTCCGGATATCTTGGTGGCGGTATATATATGGAAGAATCATCACCTTTTGTTGAGAACAACATGATTCAAAGGAACAGGGCAGTTCATGGCAGTGGAGTGGTGATATATTCAAACTCTTCACCGGTAATGATTAACAACTCAATTTTTGATAATACAGCCGAACATTTGGGGGGAGGTTTGTTAGTAGCAATTGATTCCAGGCCTTCTATAGAGGGTAATGCAATAACTGATAACACTGCCGGTCATGGTGGTGGTATTTATATTGAAGATTCTGAACCCATCATAGACCAAAATACAATATCTGGAAATAAAGCGACTAATGGAGGAGGTTTATATCTGTTCAATTCATTGTATGCCTCATTGCTGGTTACCGGCAATGAGATTTCTAACAATTTTGCTTTTAATGACGGAGGAGGATTATATATAAAAGATTCTTCCCCGACTATTGANGATAACAATATTGTTGATAACATTTCTGAAAACCTGGGTGGCGGGGCTGCTGTTTATAATTCAACACTTGTTTTAATCAGAAATGTATTTGAAAAAAATCAGGCTGACAGGGATCAAGGCGGAGGAGCGATCTGGTTGTCTAAAGATTCAGAGCTTGACCTGGAAATTCCTGACGATAATATATATACGAACAATGATCCGGATGACATATTTGAAGAATAGAATTTTCTACCCGAGTAATATGCTTGAAAGGAGTGCCTCTAATGAAAGAGCATAATGAAAATATAGAAGAGCAAAGCGAAGATGTAGAAAAAGAGCAAAGCGAAGATATAAAAAGGCAGAATGGGAATAAAACACGTAAAATTAAGATCATCAGTCTGGTCGTGGCTGTAGTAGTTGTGGCTGTGCTGGCAATTTCAGCTGTCCTGTATTTGTACAACCCTTATATAACTGTACCTGTTGATTACAGGACAATCCAAGAAGCTATTGAAGCTGCTGATGATGGTGATGTTATAGTTGTTGAGCCAGGCCTATACTATGAACAGATCGATTTTTTGGGTAAAAATATTACTCTTAAAAGTACCGATCCCGAAGATCCAGAGGTGGTTGCAGAGACAATTATTGATGGACGACGAAGAGGTTCGGTAGTTACTTTCCAAAACGGTGAAGGCAAAAACGCGGTTTTAAAAGGTTTTACGATTGCCGGAGGGATTGGAACCAGGGATACCCTGATCCATCAATACAAGGGTGAAGAATATATCGAAGAATCATATTACGGTGGTGGTATCTATATTTCAGGTAGCAGTTCACCTACTATTACTCTTAATTTAATCGAGAGTAACGAGGTTGATCATGAGAATGCAGCCGGAGGTGGCATCGCTATTTTGGATAACTCCAACCCGTACATTATTAACAATACTATTGAAAAAAACTCTTCTTATAATGGTGGCGGTATTTATGTCTGGAAGTCTAATCCTATAATTGAAGAAAATACTATAACTGAAAACAATGCCAGGAATTATGGTGCGGGCATATTTGTTGATTTTCAATCAAACCCCAGGATCAGCGGTAATTTAATTAACAAAAATAGTTCGACCAGTGGTGGGGGTATTTCCATTTTTTATTCGGATCCTCTNATAACCGGAAACACCATTACGAATAATAGGGCTATCTGGTTCGGTGGGGGGGTATCTGTTTTCGACGGTGCTCCAACTATTGATAATAACGATATTTCTAATAATACTGCAAAAAACAATGGTGGAGGCCTTGCTATAGCCGAGGGTTCAAATCCGGAGATCATTAATAACTCTATCATGAAAAATTATACGGAAGAAAATGGCGGCGGTATGGCAATTCTCGATGGCTCAGAACCGATTATTATTGATAATGTTATAGCTGAAAATGTTGTCCTATTTGGCGGCGGAGGTATTTTTATCAGAGAATCATCGCCGATAATTGACGGTAATGAATTGCTGGGAAACATAGTTGAACATGATGGCGGAGGGATTGCCGTTTTACTGGATTCATCACCAACGATTACCGCTAATATTATCGAGAATAATGGTGCCGGGAGGTTTGGTGGTGGTGTAGTTATTGGTGAGAATTCTTCACCGGTCTTTGAAGACAATACAATATCTTCCAATATAGCTGAGGACTCAGGTGGTGGAATATTTATACAGTTGTCATCTGTCATTTTTAATAGAAATATTATATCTGACAATACAGCTTTAGAAGGATCAGGCGGCGGGATGATTATTGTTGCTAATTCTACGGCTGAGGTACATGGTAATGAGTTTACCGGCAATTTTGCTTCAGAATTTGGCGGGGCCTTAATTGCTTATGATAATTCTGTGATAAAGTTGACGGAAAATAATTTTATTGGGAACGAAGCCGTTTTGATGGGCGGTGCATATGTCGGTTTTGGAGAAGCGAGTATTAATTTAAACGATCCCGATGATAATATCTATGAAGACAATAAACCTGAAGATGTGGATGAAGAAGATGAGGAAAATGAAGAAGTAAATGAAAACGATAACGATTAATATAGATAGTAGGAAAAAATGACGAAGTGTTTTTCTTCAAAAAATTATTGATTCTAATACAATAACCTGCTTTAACAGCAGGTTATTGTATTAAGGTATTTACCTGATCCCCTGGCCGGTATTCTAGTTTTTATTATACCCTGCAATAAAGATTTGGCGCTGATCATTATTTTTATACCGGTAAGGGTTTAATTTTAATGATTTTTTTACTGGTCAAAATGATATTATTGTGACAGTGATAATGATAGTTTGACATTTAGGTGTTAGCAAACATGTAGGAGGAGTGTGCCCATGTATATTGAAGATATCAGCCCTTATGTTTTCCAAATTGGTCCACTGGCTGTTCGCTGGTATGGTTTGATGTTTGCTGTGTCTGTTTTAATCGGTTTTTATTACTTACGCAAGCACGGCCTAAAAAAAGGATTTAATGAAGACTCACTTTTTATCCTTTTTATAATCATTCTGCTCTCCCTGGTGGCAGGAGCCCGGTTGGTTTTTGTTGTTACCAACTGGTCATTTTTTATGGAGCACCCGGAGTTAATAATTCGTGTCGACCGGGGCGGCCTTGCTTTTCACGGAGGTTTACTGGGTGGAATATTAAGCAGCTGGTTGTATTGCCGGATAAAAGGATTAAACTGGTGGTCACTGGCTGACCTGGCTGTACCCGGGGTTGCTCTTGGTTATTCCCTGGTGCGTTTTGCCAATATTTTTAACCAGGAAATTCTCGGCCGTGAAGCAACCATGTTCTTTTTTGAAAGACACCCGGCCCAAATTTACGGTATATTGATCGGTTTACTTCTGCTTTTATTTCATAATTACCTGGCCCGCCGTAAAGATCTAAAACCCGGCTTCTTATTCTGGAATTTTATTTTAGGTTATACCATACTACGCGGTTTGATCGAAGATACTTTCAGAATTAACCCCCTGCCTGTCTGGGGATATGTTAGTGAAGCCTGGGGAGCCGGCTTTTTTACCATTGTGCAGCTATTAACTCTTCCGATTATTGCTCTTTGTTTATTCATGTTTTGGAAAATTAAGCGCGATTAAGGAAAGATTAATTCTTGATCTTTTGATAGGCCAGAGATAAAACGGTGACATTAATTGATATATTATGATATAGTAATGCTATCTCCGGAATAAGAAGTAATAATATCCGATCACCAATGCTCAGGGAGGTTGTAACGGTGACAAAAGCTGTATGGAAAGATATTATTGTGGCAGAAAGTGACAGTACGGTTGTTGTCGAGGGTAATCATTACTTTCCACCTGCAGATGTCAAAAAAGAATACCTTGTGGAAAGCGACTACAGAACAAAATGTCCCTGGAAAGGGCTGGCTCACTATTACCATCTGGAAGCGGCTGGAGAAACAATTGAAAATGCTGTTTGGTCTTACCCGGACCCGAAAGAAAAGGCCAGACATATAACCGGGTATTACGCCTTTGGAAAGGAGCTTGCGGTTGAGACATAGGAGCAGGATCAAGCTTAATGTTAGAAAGACTATTTCTGACTTTAGCTGTAAAAACTTTGTGTTGCTCCTGGTGATTACCGGATTACTGATTTTTGCCTTTGCTTGTAACCAGGGAAACCCGGTCAAAAATGCAGATAAGCTTAATGATCAGGAAGAAGTAGCCGGATCAGCAGGGGCTAAGGGGGACGAAGAAATGGATGAATTACGGGACAGGTTAACAGAATTACAATATAAGGTTACTCAGGAAGATGGCACTGAACCGCCATTTAACAATATATACTGGGATCACAAAGAAGAAGGTATATACGTGGACATTGTCTCCGGTGAGCCTTTATTTAGTTCCGGGGATAAATTTGATTCCGGCAGCGGCTGGCCCAGCTTCACCCGGCCGATTTATGAAGATAACATTGTAAAAAAAGAGGATTTTAGCTATGGCATGAAGCGTACCGAGGTGCGAAGCAAAAAAGCCGATTCACACCTCGGTCACCTTTTTGATGATGGACCGGAGCCAACCGGCAAACGCTACTGTATCAACTCTGCTGCCCTTGACTTTATCCCCAGAGATAAGATGGAAGAAAAAGGTTACGGACAGTACCTGGAGCTTTTTGATCAATAACAGATTAAATAAAAAAGACTAAAAAAAGCTAAAAAAAGAATGAAGCTTATTATGCCGGAAAATCCGGGGTCTCAATATTTGTTCCGGTTAAGATAGAAGTGTGGAATGACCTGTATGAAGTACTCCCACTGGCAAAGCTGGGAGTGCTTTTTTTCACAGGTAAGCTGATAAGCCTGCTAGTTTGAAGTATTTATTCGCTAATTACTTCATTATTACTTCACTGTTTTGAGCAAAGCACCTTACTGATAATCACTGTGAGAAGAGTTACTGCTGCCGAGGTATAAAAGGGAAAAATTGCAGTTATATTTTGCCATATTAAACCGCTTAAGGGCGGAAGCAGGGCTACTCCAAATGAATAGGTGGCAAAAAAGATCCCTATTGCCCGACCACGCCAGGCAGGATCAGAGTTATCCATAACCAGGCCAAGCATGCCCTGAAATGATAGGCCAAAACCGGTGCCGTATATGATTAAGGCGATATAAAGTCCTGTAGAGGTATTAGAAACAGCCGCATAGATTAAGGTTCCAAAAATAAGCAGTAATCCCATGACACAACCCTGAAAGTTACTTTTTATTAATGGTTTCAGCAGCTTTGGCCAGGATATTTGGATTATTATTGCAGATAGGGCGAAAGCTGCAAAAAGCATACCGGTTTGAGCATGATCCAGCCCCAGCGATTGGGCGCGGGCAGGCAAAAAAGAGGCCAGTGTTCCGGTGGATCCCATTGTTCCAAGGGCAAAAATAAAGGCTCCCTGCAGATATGGTTTGGTCATGATTAGTTTGATCGAAACTGGTGATGAAATTAAGCTTTCACTGCGGGAGTCATGTTTATTGATAAACCCAAAAGCGATTACAGCAGCAGCAGCCATCATCAGGGCAAGGCTGTAATATACGGTATGAAAACCGAACTGGTTTGCAATAATTCCGGCAAAAAGAGGGCCGGTTACTGCTGCCAGGCCGATTGTGGCTCCAAAAAGCGCCAGTCGCAGATCATGAGAAGTACTGTTAGCCTTATTTGCAGTCAGGCAGGCCAGGGAGGCGGGAACCAGGAGCCCTCCCATGAATCCATGTCCGGCCCGGATCATGACCAGGTGATATGCGCTTAAGGCTTGCGTATAGAATAACAGGGCTAGAAAAACACCGGCTAGACCG
>SL_5KL_010_SEDDRAFT_10001649_pt1 | contig 13235 bp, 14 predicted proteins | sample SodLakKL_010_SED_FD_9118 | JGI IMG/M metagenome (IMG submission 9118)
ATCCGCCACGTCCAGCACCACGTCGGCGTGCTCCACCGGATGATCCATGAGGCGGTCGTCCCTGCCGACCTCCCCTGGCACGAGCACGGACGCGCCGCAAGCTCCAACTCAGGAGGGCAGGCCTGAGTCCTGCACGGCCGCCTTGTCGAAACACGCACAGGAAGAGGCATGGAAGTCCAACTCGCTAGAAGACCGCCCCGAACAGCCACACCGCAAGCATCCCCAGCGCGCCGACAGCGAGCAGGTAGCTGACGAAAGCAAGGGCATTCATCCTGAGGAGCAGACCCTCCTTTCCGAGGCCTCCCACGACTGCGAGGACGGCCACGAGGTTATGCACGGTCATGATGTTGCCGACCGCCGCACCGGCGGACTGCAAGGACACCACAAGCGTGCGGGAGTAGCCCAGCTCTGCCGCCACTTGGTATTGATAGCCGCTGAAGATGATATTGGATACGGTATTGCTCCCCGACATGAACGACCCCAAGGCGCCGATCCACGGGGAAACCATGGGAAACGCGCCGCCCACCAGCCTGGCGCTGGCATCCGCCAGCGAAACGAGCATCCCATCCACACCCAGCGCGTTGTTCCCTGAGTGCATCATGATCTGGGCCATGGCCACCGCCGCGCCCATGGCCAAACTGGCGGCAGCAAGCTGCCTTACAGTGACCACGACCGACCTTCTGATCTTCGGCAAGCCCATACGAAAGAGGCCCCAGCTCGCCGCCGCCACAACCGTGAACGGGAACACGCCCGGGCTGTACAAGAAGTCCCAGCTCCAGGTGAGCTCCGTCCCCAATATCCCGGGCCAGGTGATCGACGGCGCCACAAAAAGCTCCCGAAACGGAAGCCACACAAGGCGCGTCACCAGAAGAAGCACGATGACCAAGACGTAGGGGAGCCAGGCCCACAACAAGGACATCGACCCGGCAGGCTCCCCCGGCGAGCGGGCGCGCGCCCCTCCGCCGGAAGCGTCGTCCGGAAAGCCCCATCCTACCTTGGGCTGCAGCCATCGCCGCTGAGCGAACAGGACCACTAGAAGCATCGCGGCCAGGCCCCCGCCGATGGACGGAAGTTCGGGACCGGTCAGGCGCGCCAGTGCGTTTTGTGTAACAGCGAATGCCGTCCCCGCCGCCAGCGCCATCGGCCAAGCCTCGAGCGCCCTCTTCCACTCGCCTCGCCTTCCGAACCAAACGGTGAGGGAAGTCACCACCAGAAGCGGCACGATCAGCGCCCCGCCGAGGAAGTGGAAGTTCGCGTTCCACACAGTGATATCCCCCGTGATCCAGGCCAGAAACGGGACAGGCAGGGCCTCACGGACATGCGCCACATCGAGCGCCGCTCCTACACCTCCTAGTATCGGCGTCCCGACGGCGCCGAAGCTGACCGCGGGAGCGTGGCCGATCAGCGCGGTTGCCGCTGCCGCCAGTGGGGGAAAGCCAATTCCTACAAGCAAAGGAGCCGCAAGCGCTGCGGGCGTGCCGAACCCCGAGGTGCCCTCCACGAGCGTGGCAAATCCAAACCCGATGAGCAGCGCCTGGATGCGTCGATCGGTGGTGACCTGAAGAAGGCTGGCACTGATCACGGAGAGCGCTCCGGCTTCGCGCAACGTGTTCAGCAGTAGAAGGGCTCCGAACACGATCACCAGGATGGTCATCGCGGTGAGCACCCCGTTCACGGTAGCCGCGACGATCCAGGTCATGGGCATCCGCCAGAGCACGCTCGCTATGAGCGCGGCGGCGAGCCAGGCAAGCGGCATGGCCTGGTAGGCCGGGCGTCTCAATGGCACCAGGAGGATCAGCGCCAGCGCGATCGGCACGCCTGCCCACAAGGCCCTGAACACGAGCCCTTCCATCATTCCTGTTCTCCACGCCCAACGAACGCCGGGCCTGCACCCACAGAGAGGTTCCCGACCCTCGCCGAACGTCCGTCCCCGAGCATCATGAGCTCACCTCATGCCCCCCGTTCCCGTTGCGGCCCATTATGCCTGGTTGCGCGCTTGCGCGGCACCCCTCAATCGGCGGAGCCGGCCTCCGTTGAACCCCTCCCGCTCTGACCGGCGTTCACGTCTTCCACTGCGCGTTCGCGTGCCAGCGCGAGGATCTTCTCGTCTAAACGTGACACGGCCAGCGTGGAGGGATCCATACCGGCTTGGTCCACACGGGCCGCGTACACGTCGATCGTGAGCCGCTTGTGGGTGAACGCATGCCGCACTTGGCCGAGAAAGGCCGCGTCTTCCAGGGAGAAGCGAGCGAGCAAGACGTGCAGTGCCTGCTCCCCCTCCTCGTACGGCACGCCCCACAGGCCTCCCAGGCTTGGCCCCCCGCGCCGCTCCATCACCTGCCCTCCACGACCCATGAGAACAAGTGCCGCCCCCCGCACGGCGCGGGCCTTTCTGGGGCGAGGCCGGGGGACGGAAGTGGGATTGCCGAAGCTCTTGCACCAGCTCCCCCACGGGCAAGAAGGGCAGCTCGCCCTCCTTGTGGTGCAGACAAGCGCCCCCAGTTCCATCATCGCCTGGTTCCAGGTGCCCGGGCTGCTTTCTTCAAGGAGCGCTTGCGCCGCTTCTCGAAGCTTCCGCTGCGTAGCGTCGGCCCAGCCTAGCAGCCGGCACAGAACACGCCGGACGTTTCCGTCCACGGCTGCCACAGCCTCGCCGAAGGCGATCGAAGCCACCGCGGCCGCGGTGTACGGCCCTAATCCGGGCAACTGGAGAAGCTCGCTGTACGATGCAGGCAAGGCGCCGCCGGGGAGCTTGCGCGCCAGGGCATGAAGCCTCCGGGCGCGGGCGTAGTACCCGGCCCCCGCCCAGGCGGCCAGCACCTCCTCTTCGTCCGCCTGTGCCAGCGCGTCCAACGTGGGGAACCGCTCCAGGAAGTTCGCGTAGTACTTCCGTGCTTGCTCGACCCGCGTCTGTTGCAGCAACACCTCGGAAAGGAGGATGCGATAAGGATCGGGCTCGTTCCGCCACGGGAGGGGCCTCGTGTGTTTCGTATACCAGCGAAGGAGCGCCGCCCGCATCGGTGCAAGCGCGGCTTGGTCCAGGCCCTGGCTGTGCCCCTCGTGCCAAGCATCCTCTGTGGCAAAAGCGCGTGGTCGGCCCAGTTGGAACTCCTTTCGCGACCGTCCCGTGGGAACGATCGGAACGCTCGGCAGGCCGCATGGTACGGCGGTATCGCCCATCGGGCAACACGGGGAAGCCTCGACGGAACCGATGCTGAACGAGAGGAGTCCGTCCGCGTGAACCCGGGCCGCCAACCGGGTACGCTTCCCTCCATCATGGAACCCGAACTGACGTTGCGGCCGGTGACATTCGACAACCTGCGGGCGATCATCCGCCTGAGCGACTCGCTTACGAAATCGCAATCCAACTGCGTGGCCCCAAACGCGATCTCCGTAGCCCAGGCACACCTCGCTGAGACGGCCTGGATGCGGGCGATCTACCTTGGGGACGAGCCCATCGGTTTTGTCATGCTCGACCTCGACGACGACGAGGTGCCTGAGGCCGACCGGCCGGCGGTGGGCCTGTGGCGGTTCATGCTCGGCCATGCCTGGCAGCGCAAGGGCTACGGAAAGCAGGTCCTCGACCAACTCGTCGTCCACTTCGCCGACCGCGGCATCCGCACGATGTACACCTCGTGCGTCATGGAGGAGGCCGACGGCCCCTACGACTTCTACATGAAGTACGGCTTTGTCGACACAGGCAGGGTGGAGCACGATGAACAGATCCTGCGCCTGGCGCTCCCTGACGGCGGCCCGGTCCCGACCCGGCCGCTCCCCGCGGTGCCCCGGGTGGCGCTGATCACCATCTGGGTGGACGAGATGGCCCCCATGCGGCGCTTTTACTGCGACGCCCTCGGCTTCCTCGTCAAGGACGACCACGGCCGCTACGTCGAGCTCGAAAACTCCGGCACGCGGCTGGCCCTGTGCGAGCGGGGCGTTATGGGAGATCACAGCGAGGCTTTTGCCAAGAAACCCGACGGCCAGAGGTTCGAACTTGCCTTCCGTTGCGAGGAGCCCGAGGACGTCGACGAGGGGTACCGGATCCTCGTGGAGCGCGGCGCTACCGCCGTAACCGCCCCCCAAGATATGCCCTGGGGTCAACGGGCCGCTCTGTTTGCCGATCCTGAGGGCAACATCCACGAGGTGTTCGCCGACCTCGGGGAGTAGAGAGCCTCCCCCCGCCTTTCCGGCGGGCCTGACCTGCCGCAGGCAGGGCTAGGGTGCCGGCATCGGGACCTTCGGGAAGAAGAGGGCGCGTCGACTTCCTAGCCCTCCAGGAGGAGCTGGGCGAGGAGCTTCGGGGGCAGCGACCCGCAAGACAGGATCGCGTCGTGTATCTCGCGCATGGGTCTGTCAGGATTGCGCCGTTTGTACGCCTCGATCACCTTAAGGATCTCCAACTTTCCGATCAGGTAGCTCATCGGTTGGGTGGGTGAGCCGGTGTACCGGCGGACCTCAGCCGTCGCATTCGAACGTTCCAGTCCCGCCCTGTCCATCAGAAACTGGATGCCCTCCTCGACGGTCATCTTGCCCGTGTGCAAGGAGGCGTCGAGCACGATCCGCGCCGCCCGCCACAGTTGATCCTGGAGCCGGGCCAGCTTCTGCACCGGCCTGTCGATGAACCCCAGGTTCTCCATCAGCTCTTCACAGTAGAACGCCCACCCCTCGACGAACAGGCTCGACAAGGCCGACCCCAGCTTACGGGGCAGCGTCTTCGTGTGGCGGTTGGCGTACACGAGCTGAAGGTGGTGACCGGGGTACGCTTCGTGGAGGGCGGTCACGGGGATCTTGGCGTGGTTATGGCCGCGGAGCTTCTCCTCGCGTGCCTTCGGAGGCATCAGACGTTCCACCGGCGTAACGAGGAAGATCCCCTCCTGCTTCTTCTCCAGAGGGCCGGGCATCATGTACGCGGCGTAGGGGATCACCGGGCGCATCGAGGGCGGCGTCGCGCGGATCGTCAGGCTCTCCCCCTCGGGGATCGTCACGATTTCCTTTTCCTGGACAAACCGCCGCGCCCGTTCCATCTCGCGGCGGTACGTTTTCAAGAGGTCCCCCGCCGCAGGGTGATCCGCCTTGGCCTCTTCGACGATCTGGCGTGCTGTCTTTCCCGGGGCGATCTCGGCCGCCAGGGCCTCCATCTGGGCTTTCGTCTCCTCAAGCAGCCGCTCCCCCAGGTCGAGGAGCTCGTCGGCCGAATAGTCAAGCATATGATCTTCGCGGAGCATCTCCTCGAAGAGCTCCTTGCCCGCGGCGAAATCCCCCTGCGCGCTCGGGAGGATCTCCTTCTCCACAAAGGCCGCGTACGCCTTGAGGGCCTTGGCGGCCCTGCGGCTCGCCCGCAGCACCCGTGGGAAGAGGAGCGGGGTGCGCAGGCTCATGAGCGGCACGACGAGCCGAAAGAGGATCAACCCACGCCGGGCACCCTCCAGCGCGATCTCGGCCCACACGGGAGGCACCTCCTTCGGTGTGAGGTTCTCCTTTCCTTGGGCCAGAACGCGCGGGACCTCCTGCAACCGACCGAGGGCGCTCCTTATCCGTACCCGGAACGGCGCGAAGTCCCTCACCAGAAGCAAAAACACCCCCCCGAGGCACTCGTTAGCGTACATACCCGGGTCCCGTTCGTGGCTTCGGACCTTTTCGAACGAACGGAGGAACGATTTGGCGATCTGCACCATTAGGGTGTGATCCACGCGTGCATCCTGGGACCACAAGCTTGGATCCGCCGCCTCCAACTGGGCGAGGGCATCCCGCAGGAGCTCTTCATGCCGTGCGCGGGCTTCGGCGCTGTGGTCCCCGAGCCTGTGATCGTATCTGTGGTCGCCGAAATGGGTTGCCGCAAGCGGCATCTCCTCCATCATCCGTGCGAAGAACCGCTCGACCGATTCGTAGAACTTCGCCTCAGTCATCTCTGGCATGTTCACGCTCTCCTCTCCGCGGGTATCCACACAGCTGGTTCCCTCCTTGGCAGCACTGAAGGATACCCCTCTGGCTGTGCCCATGCACCACGCAGAGAGCGAAGAACACCCCGCGCGACACCCCTCATCCGCGGCTCCTCCTGCCAGCGGCGCTCACCAGAACGGAGGCAGGTCCCACCACCCGGTGGCACTTGCGCGCGGATGACTGAATGACTATCATACCTGTAGGTGATGGTGATGGCGAAGGCCAAGACGCGTCCAGGACAAGCTTCTCGCGCGCAGCGGGTCACGCTCTACGTCAAGCCCGAACACCAAGAGCTCATTCGTTGGGCGAGAGCCTATACCCGGGCCGACTCGCTTTCGGAAGCCGTCCTCTCAGCGCTGGGTGACCTCAAGGCACTCCACAAAGAACGGCAGCTGCAGGCGCTGGCACAGACACAGGGGATCTGGAAAGGCGATCGTGAGATGGCTGAGGCCCTAGGGGGCATGGAGATTGAGTGGGAGACATGGCGCAAGAAGTTGGACGGATCCTGATTGACACTTCTGCGCTGATCGCTCACTTGCGCGGCCGTCTCGCCTTGCAGGACCTTCTGGGAGGGTATGAGGAGATTTACATCAGCTCGATTACGCTGTACGAGCTCGAATACGGTGCCACAAAGGCTGGACGCGCCTCCGATTTCGACCGGCTCGCTCACGCTTTGCGCCCGGCTGTGCTAGAGGTCGGGCATTCCGAGGCTCAGCGCGCCGCCCGGGTGAACGGAGAGCTCGCTCGGCAGAACAGACAGATCGGCCCTCGGGATGCCCTCATCGCTGGCACGGCACTGGAGCGGGACCTCTGCCTACTCACGCTCAATCTGGTCGAGTTCCAGCGCGTCCCCGGGTTGCGCCTTGTCGGCCCGGCGTAGCCTCGGGCGTTCCCCGGTGACCAGCACCCCAAAGGAGCTCAGCCATCGTCCGGACCAACGCTCGCGGGGCGGCACAACTCCCACAAGAGAGATCCGAGACTGAAACACCTCTTCCGGCCGCCGCACACTGCGTCCCATGCGATCGCCCCCTCTGCCAGAGGAGCATACCACGGACGCAGCCCACCGCTAAGCAGTGTTCATTCTAACGGTGTTTCACCAAAGCCGACTGGCCATTCGCCAACGCTGGCCTTGGTCGGCGCATGACGCCCTCCGCGGAGGACGCCATGTGACCGTCTTGGACTTCCGGTGCGTGAAGCTGTCCGCCCTTCATGAAGAGGAACTCAGACGAAATAAGGCACCGGCTCTTCGGTTACTGTAATACACATTACATTCGGAGCGTAGGAAGGCACCAGATATGGACTGCCATCTGCAACGCAAGAATCAGGGAACCTTGCAGACTCTGGGCGCAGCGTGATTCATCTCCAACTCACGGAGTTCTCAGCCCTGCACGGCGACGTAGTCAGAACGCGATACAGGAGGAGGTACGGGAAGGCCATCCTCGCGCAGGCCGCGGACGTGCAGGGCGATAGCTTCCCGAATCAGCGCCTTCACTTCGACAACGGTCTCCCCTGTAGCCACACAACCGGGAAGGTCGGGAACATACGCTGAGTAGTTCCCATCTGCTTGCTCAATCACCACCAGGTACTGAGACACCTCACCCCTCCCGACGCTTCAACCCGGCCTGCCTCAGGATACTGTTGAGTGTCTTGGGCGCCAAGTCGTCTCCGAGTCTCCCAGCAATAGTCACTCGTCCCGGCTTCTTCGGGTGTCTGTACTGCCGGTGGCTCCCCTTTCTCCGGACCATGTACCACCCATCCTCCTCGATCAAGTGGATCAGTGTATTCGCCGTCTCAACGCTGCATGAGCTCTTCCTCCACAACCCACAGCCGGATCACCCCGTCGTCGGATCCGGAGGCCAAGAGCGCCCCGTCGGGCGAGAACGCCAAGGTCATGACGCCCCATGTGTGGCCCCGCAGCGTGCGCAGGTGGGCTCCCGTGGCGACATCCCACAGTGCGATCGTCCCGTCCCACGCACCCGAGGCAAGGAGCTGTCCATCGGGGGAGAAGGCGACGGCGTTCACAGCCTCCGTATGCTCGACAAGGGTGTAGAGCTCCGCTCCTGTGCCCACGTCCCACATCCTTACCGTGTGGTCCTGCCCTCCTGAGGCCAGGACCCGTCCGTCGGGCGAGAACGCGACCCAGAGAACCATGTCCGTGTGTCCGCTGATGCTACGGATCTCGCGGCCCGTCAGGGGATCCCGCAAGCGGATCGTCCTGTCGTGCCCGCCGGTTGCGAGGAGCTTCCCGTCCGGGGAAAAAGCAACGGACCCGACCGGCTGGGGGTGACGCGGCAGCGTGCGCACCGTGCTTCCGGTACTTACGTCCCACAGCCGGACGGTTCTATCGACCGATGCGGAGGCGAGCAGCTCGCCGTCGGGGGAGAACGCCACCGCCCTGATCCAAGCAGGAAGGCCGGTGAAGGCGCTGAGCTTCGCTCCCGTTTCCACGTCCCAAAGCAGCACCGAGTTGTCGAACGATCCCGAAGCCAAGGTCGATCCGCACGGCGAAAACGAGACCGACGAAACGATTCTCGTGTGTCCTCGGAGTGCGAACGGCCGCCCACGTACCGGTGTCCCAGAGGACGACCGTCGCATCCGCTGAGCCCGAAGCCAGCAGGGTCCCATCGGGGGAAAACGAAACCGAGGTGACCCGGTCCGTGTGCCTCTCCAGGGTACGCTCGACGCGCCACGTGGCCACGTCGACGATATGCACGCTGCTTCCGCCCGAAGTCCCCACGGCGACGTACGCACCATCGGGGGAGAACGCCACCGAGTTCACATGACCGAACCCAAGCGTGCATACGGAGCACGCCACATCCGTCTCCACTGCCGCGCCACCCCCCGCCACGGCGCACAGCCCCAAGGCCACCACCACCGCCACAATCCCCCAACGCGTCATCCTTGCCCTCCTTACGACACCTCTCTTGCTAGCAGTATAGTGCGCACGTCGCCCCCAGAGGCTCCTCCGGATCCAGTCACGTTCGTCAAGGTGGTGTGTTCCCTTCGTTCTCCCTTCGCTCGGCTGATCAGGCGTCGCCAGCATGTGTGGCTGAAGACGCACAGAAGGGGTGTCGGAGCAACGGTCCTGATGGTCCTTTGTACGCGACACAGCTCCCGAAAGCGCCACGTTGGGGCCGGCCGGTAGTCCGCGTTCTTCCTGATGTCAGCTGAAGCGCATGGGAAGACAGGCCATCTTGACCTCCGTCGACAAGCCCGCAACTCGACCAAAGATCCGTGCCGAGGGCCATGGACTCGACCGGGTTGCTCAGAGATCACCGCGGCCCTCATCGGGTAGACTTGCGTTGAACAGGAGCGTTCATGGCGATCGAGATCCGCGAGCTGACGATCGATGACTACGAGGCACTGGTCGCCCTGTGGGACGAGACCGGCCTTCCCTATCGCCCCAAAGGCCGCGATCGCCGCGAGGCCGTTGCCCGCGAGCTTGCGCAGAACAGTTCAGTGTTCCTCGCGGCCGAGGAGGATGGAATGCTCGTCGGCGCCGTCCTCGGAACCCAAGACGGCCGCAAGGGTTGGATCAACCGGCTTGCCGTGCGCCCTTCCCACCGCCGGCGGGGGATCGGGCGGGCGCTGGTGAACGCACTGGAGACACGGCTACAGTCCATGGGGATCGAGATCGTCGGCTGTCTCATCGAAGACTGGAACGAAAGCTCGATGGCGTTCTTCGCGCGTCTCGGCTATGTCCACCATCCGGACATTGCCTACTACTCCAAGCGACGGTCTCCAGAGACATGAGCTCATGGGCAGGCGTTATCCAACCGATGATCTCACGGCTGGGAATCGCGCCCTGGCCAACGTTGCCGCCGCCTTGAACTCCAAGCTCGGGTAGGGTCCGGCGGCGCCGCGCTGTTCGCCGACCCGGAGATCAACGCCGACGAGGACTTCGCCGACCGCGGGGACTCGTACTCCGGCTTCCCGTCATGGGTGTTATACTGAATGCTGAGCGAGACTCGGCTAGATGCGGGTGACGTGAACGGTGCAGAAGATTGAGGAGGCACAAGGGTGAGCTCACAGACACTTTTGGAAAAGGTCACGCAGACTTTGGTCGCCCGGTTCCAGCCACGGCGGGTGATTCTCTTCGGAAGCCACGCTCGCGGTGACGCTGGCGATGAGAGCGACCTTGACCTGTTCGTCAAGCTTGACTCGGATCTCGGGAAGCGACCGCTGGAGCGCGCAGTGGAACTGAGGAAGGCGTTCGGCCTTCACCACTGGCCGATGGACCTTCTGGTATACACGAGCGACGAGGTGGCTCGCATGCGGGAGGAGGGGGGCACTTTTCTCGACCTCTTGGAGTCCGAGGGGAAGGTACTCTATGAGCGGGCGTGAGCAGAGAATGGTCGGGCGATGGCCGCCGCGGCGGAGAAGATTCGGGCCCATGTCCTCAGTCTGCTCAAGAAGGAACACTCATCATGACGGACTTCGAAACCCTGGCGGGAGGGTGCCTGTGTGCAGCCACCACTGAACGTGCGCCTCAACGAGAAACCGGTTGATGCGCTTTGTGTCTGCTCTCTCCCTCATCGCCCCCTTCTTGCTCTCCAGCAGCTTCTCTAGCTTGGACTGGAGGCTTTCTATCATGCTGAGGGCTTCGGAGAACGGCACTCCGCCTTCCCGGATGCCCACGACCAACTCGCGGTTCCTGGCCGCCATGGGAAGCCGGAGACCTCCATCGGTGAGGAACTCGATCCCCTGCAACCCAAGCCTCAGCGCATGTGCGGCGAACTTCGTATCGTATCCATACCGTTCCACAAGCTCGGGTCTTGTTACCTTCTTCTTTCTCTCGCCGGTCAACGCTCGTCGCTGGGAGGCCAGGTAGCCCAAGAACCGCTCGCCTGCCTGCCTGCTCACAAACGCCTCCCGGTTGCTAAGTAGCAACTCGCCCACAAAGGTGATAGTTGAGTAGTAGGGTAGCCACATGAGCATCAGTGCGCTTGGGTTCCCTTGGCCTGCAAGCCTGCAGTACTTGCGAAGGCTGTAGAAGACGAGGTCCAAGTCGCCGGGGCCGCTCCGCTCGTGGTCTCCTTTGATCCTCCCATCTGGCCCTTCGCGATGGATATAGTGCTCGAGAGGCTTCAGCCCGCACACGTGCTCCGGGAGCTCGACGAAGATACCCATCTCGTCCCTGTCATCCGTGCCCGCAAGCTCAACTCCATGGGCGCTTGACCCCACCGTGCCCCGCAGGATGCAGTGAGTACGGCACAGTTCAAGTGTAGACATGGCTCCTCCCAGCCGGGTGCGCCACAGCACGGGTTCGCATCCTGGTTCCAGTCTTCGCTCGACTCCATCTCGATCATCGCGCTACGGCGCAGTTCGTCCGCAGGTCATACTGACCAACCATATGGGAAACAAGCAACGTTGTCACAAGCGCGGGTCTACTGGTTCTTTCTCCAGCGCGAACACAGCAAAGACGACCTCATGGACATGGACGGGTTGCAGCTCACTCGTACTCTTTACCGCCTTGTCCACAAGATCGCCCCCGCGACAAGGCCGTGTGCCACGGCGACTCCCATCCGGAGAAGTTGACTGCGCTTACGGTGCCGTGCTCAGGCCCAGCTCGAATGCTCGTAGCAGCGGACGGAAGCGCCTCCCAAGCTCGTGTTGATCCCCCATGCGCTCTTCCCTGAGCAGCTGGTCTGTCGCCAACTGCAGGTGCTGTTTCGTTCGCACATCGGCCAGCTGGGCGAGATCACGAGCCAGAAGGAACGCACCTGCAAGCTCATAGCTCAGCTGTGGGTAACTTTCGTAGTCCATCTCTTGGAATCTACGATCGTCCTCCTCGGCGTAGGCTTCCATCGCCGCGAGCGCGTCCTCCACATCGTGGAGGCCTTCCTCGATCCTTTGACTGGCGACGTGAAGCTTCATCCCGACTAACAGCGGCAGCTCTGGGACTCTGATCAACTTGTGACCGATCGCAATAGGCGAGCTGTGGCGGAACGCTTCAGCCAGGCAGACTGCAGTCAGTCTAATGTCATCCGGAAGCGGTATTTCAGCCGGCCGTTTAGGGTCAAAGGGCAATAGATCCACCTCGACCTTCTGTTGGCCATAGAACCTGTGCGAGATCGAAGACGGGCGAAGGCCAGCATCGAGCGCGATGCTGCGTAACTCGTCCATTCCCCCTGTCGTCACCACCACGAAGTCCAAATCGCGTGTGGAACGTTTCAGCTCTACGCCTCGGACGAGCAGTGCATTGGCACCGATCAGCAAGTGCTCACAACCAGCCCTCTCCAGCGCGTCGGCGACCTGCTCCAATGTAGAAACAAGACGCGGTTCAAGCATCCTTAGGGGATCCATGAGAGATACTCTTCCTTGAGACGCGATGCCGCCTCGTCAGCGCGGGCGTCGCCCACAGCAAGTAACTCGGCATAGACAAGAACAGGATGCACCGTCACGGGCTCTGACCCTCCCAAGTGGACGGCCCCTTTCGCGCTGAACAGCTCATAGAGCTCGATGTTCCCCTCCTCGGACGGCGCGAGCTGCAGCCGCTGCCGCACGCTGCCGGCCTGGTCCCGTGGAACGTGGAGGCTCAGCGAGGCCGGCCTCAGGTGCCCTGTCAGAAGGTCGCCTGCGTACTCCCCTCCCACAAGCGGCCCCCGTTGAGCACGTACAGCTGGGAGTCTCTGCACAAGGTTGGCGAACCCGGTCCCGTCAGGTGCCCGATACCTGCCCAGCAGGAGCTTGGGCCCGAGTTCCTCCTCGTACGCCAAGCACCACCGCTCGAGAAGCCGACGAGCGTCCTGCACTGCGTACCTGCCCCCACCGCGGCGGGTGATCACCCGCCGCCGCATGAGCTGAGCCATGACCCGGGAAACCAGGCCCAGGGAGACCCCCACTTCCCCCGAGATGTCCCGATAGGTAGCACGAACCTCAGGACCCTCGACCACCAGGAAAAACAGCACCTTCGCGCCCTCGGCGCTGATCCGCTCCCGTTTCGGTGCCGAGAGCTTCTGTGGGCGTCTGCCCACAGTGAAGATAAGCAGTCTTTTCGGAACCTCCAGATAGGCGTTGCCTGCAGTGTCCATGAACCACAGTCCCTCGTTACGAAGGCGTTCAGCAAGCGGCTCGGGAATGTGGGGAGCGACGAGCATGAACGCGTCGCATCTGACTTCCTCGAGAGCCTCGGTCTTCATCGCAAGGAGCTGAGGTACCATCCATGGTCGTAGCTGGGCTCTCACCTCGACACACACAGTGCGGGTTCCTCCGTCGGGCAGTCTCAGCCTCAGCCACGCGTCTGCTTGGCCACTGCCCGTAGGCTGTTCGTAGTCGACCAGACTAAGGCCCGA
>SL_5KL_010_SEDDRAFT_10001650_pt1 | contig 13230 bp, 9 predicted proteins | sample SodLakKL_010_SED_FD_9118 | JGI IMG/M metagenome (IMG submission 9118)
GTGGTGGGCTGTTATCCGGATCGCGAGAAGCGGCACAATCGGTTAAAAGTGACCGCGACGGATGCGGAGACGGTCGCGGACGCGAGCGGATGGCTGTTGGAGAACGTGAACGCGAGCGAGACGCCTGTGACCCGTGACTGGGGCGGGGAGGAGTGACGGCAGTGATAACGCAGACAATGGATGATCAAGCCGGCAACTCCCGGTTCATACACCCGGCCAGTCGGCAAACGTACCCTCAGTAAGCGTGCCATCCTGTGCCCTAAGGTAGTCGCGCTGTGAGGTCATAACAGCTTCCTGTAGACTGTACCCCCGATCCCCGTACTGGCGGAGTCGTTCACGCTTCCAACTCGCCGGTGTTATTCGTCGATCGGCTCGACGACGCAACGGGTACAGATAGGCCGCGGCAGTGTCAGCGTCGAACCACCGCTTTTCGAGTCCACGCTGGGCGTGGTCGAACAGGTCGGTGTACAGTTCCTCGATAGCTGTCGTTTCGTGGCCATCCGCGGTTATCCACTGCATATCGGCTTCGAGCCCGTTCCGCGCGGCGGCGTAGAAGTTCTCACGGGCCTGCTCCCAGGGCAAGGAGGTGACGGGGTGGTCGGTAGCGACGAGGCCTTCCATCAGTCCTGCGACTGCGGCGAGCAGCGAAATAGAGTCCCGCAGCGTCGGTTGGGCGGGCAACGGCCGAAACTCAAGACGGGCGTTGGCAGCAGCCCGTGTGGGCCCATCGAAGACCGGGCGTACCCAGCGCCAGTAACTCCCGTGTTTGTGCCGAAGGTGGCGAAACGTATCATCGAACCGAGACTCGACCTCACGATGGGCCGGTACGATGGACGGATCCCGAGCCACCCGGTCGACCGCTTCGGCTATCGTCTCGATCTCCCGCGGGAAGCGAACTTTTGCCGCCCTGTCCGAATCGTTCATCATCGACTCGTAAATGAACACGCGGTTCTCGAAGTACCCCCGAGCGAGAACGTCCTCAACGGTAGTATCCTCGTCGTAGAGACTCGGTGGAAACAGCGGCGAGTTGGCCGCCAACGCAACCAGTGGTCCAGCGATTCGAATCGCATACCGGAAGTAGGTCGGCAACTCGGCGGCGATAGGCATCTGATAGTGGGGCTGAATACTCGATGTCAGTGTGGCCGGCACCGTCGTTTGATACTGGGCTGTTACGTTTGGCACGTCGAGCCGACAGTCGGGCTGATAGGATCGTGACTGCTCCATCGCGTGGTATCTGGGCGAGTCACTCAGGTTCGTTGCCAGGCTGAACCCGTTTACGCTGGTCGTGTCGGAAAGGTACTCCTCGGCGGTTTCGCCCACTGGGGGGATAACCCAGAAGCCGTCGCTCACGAGCTTGATCGGCTCGACACGCGCAGTGGCGGCGGCTGCGGTCTGGACTGCGGATTGTATCTCGTGTTCGATCGCGGCCAGTCCGTGTGGCCCCAACGGCTGCGGGCTGGACGTGAACTCCGCATTGTGCAACCCGAGTTCTTTCTCGAATCGAATGAGTTCCAACAGCGACCGTGGAACTCGCCGGAGTGCACCGGACGCGTCGTCCACCCCGTAAAATTCGTACTCGAGACCGATGAGTGCCTGTGTGTTGTCGAACGTTCCAACCTCGAGTTCGGCTTTGAGCGTGTCTACCTCCGCTGCGACGCGATGCTCGAACTCGTCGTGATCCGTCTGCAACAGCGCAGCAACGTCCTGTTGCAGTTCATCCATACCGTGTGGTGCGGTGTCAAGATATTAAACTTTCATTCGCATCTCGAACTGGGACATCCAAGAATACAGGTGCGTTCTCTATTCAGCACGACCCTCATATCAGGTCTAACGAATTTCAACGGGGTAGAATACACTTTATCGGGTGCGAAGAGAAAGTACGGCGGCGACGAGGACGCAGACGCCCGCCGCACCCGCAAGCGCGAGAAACAGCGCGGGTTCGCCGCCGAGGGTGAGCGCCGCCCCGCCGATCGAGGCCCCGAGCGCGCCAAACCCGAACGTCCCGAGGTAGGTGTAGCCGAAGGAGATACCGTGGTGTTCCGGCGGGGCGTGTTCAGCAACCAGCGTCTGAGTGATGGGTGCAACCGCGTAGATGGTGAACCCGAGGACCACACAGATCGCGAGTAGCGGGATAACGCCCGCCGCACTCGCCGGGAGGAACGAGAGCGTTCCCGCGACGACCGCGAGCAGCAGGATAATAAGCACCCTATCGGGTCGGTGCCGGTCGCTCAGCCGGCCGCCGGCGTACTGCCCGAACACCCCGACGAGCAGGAGTGCGGAGTAGGCGAACTGGTCGGCGTCTATCGTCTCCCCGCCGACGGTCATCGGTTGAAAGACCGTCAGCCGGGAGAGGACGTCCGGGAGAAACGTGAAGAGGCCGCGATAGTAGATCCCGTAGGTCAACACGACCGCGAAGACGACGAGGAAGCCGCTCGTGAACAACACGCGGGAGTCCGCGAGGAACTCACGCGGGGTGCTCACTGACCCCGCCCGCTCGGCCTCGACGGCGGCCCGCTCGTCGAACGCCGAGAGCGACCCGACGAGCGGCACCGCCAGCGCGGGCACGGCGAGCGCGAGCATCACGGGACGCCAATGGAAAAACGCGAGCGCGAGGAGGACCGCGAGCGGGCCGATCACCGTCCCGAGGCTTCCCGCCGCGCCGTGATACCCGAGGACGGTTCCGCGCTCGTCGGCCCCCCGACTGATAAGCGCGAGCGCGGCGGGGTGGTAGACGCTTGCGGCGACACCCCACGCGGCGAGGCCGAAAAGGACAGCGGGCAACGTCCCGACGAGCGCCATCAGCGCGAGCGCGAGCCCCATACCGCCAGCGGACAGCGAGACCAACCGGCGGGCGGGGTATCGGTCCGCCAACACGCCAGCGATGGGTGAGCCGATCCCGACCAGCCCGAAGGCGACGCCGAGGGCGATCCCCCACGCGAACGTCGAGAGGTCGAAAAGGGTGAGCCAGACGACGAGAAAGACGGGAATGGAGAGTTCGTGGCCGTGAAAGACGCCGTGGCCGACCATGGTGAATCGGGCGATGCCGCGGTCGTTTCCGTTCATCCCTTCGTTCAGTCCCTTTCGGACCCTAATACGGTATCGGTCATCCACGGTAACCGCCGGAATGTAGGTTGGCAACCTCCCCACGGGGCCGGACCCCATCTCGCCCGAGAACGCCCCCCGCGACTCCGTCGTATTGAAATACGCGGACGCAAACTGACGGTGTATGGAGCAGATCGATGACCAATACCGCCCTGCGGACGTCGAGTCCACGGTGGAGCGGTACTGGGACGAACACGACGCCTACGGGGCGGCCAAGGAGGCCCACGCCGACGACCCGCCGTTCTTCTTCGTCGACGGCCCGCCGTACACCTCCGGACAGATGCACCTCGGCACCGCCTGGAACAAGACGCTGAAGGACGCCGTCATCCGGTACAAACGGATGACCGGCCACCGGGTGACCGACCGGCCGGGCTACGACATGCACGGGCTGCCGATCGAGGTGAAAGTCGAGGAGGAGCTCGGCTTCGAGAGCAAACGCGACATCGAAGCGTACGGCATGGAGGCGTTCATCGAGGAGTGTCTCCGCTTCGCCGAGGAGAACCGCGAGGCGATGGACGAGGACTTCCAGTCGATCGGCGTCTGGATGGACTGGGAGGACCCGTATAAGACCGTCTCGCCGGAGTACATGGAGTCGGCGTGGTGGGCGTTCTCAAAGGTCGCCGAGAACGGGCTCGTCGAACAGGGAAAACGCTCGATCTCACAGTGTCCACGGTGTGAGACGGGGCTCGCGAACAACGAGGTCGAATACGAACACGTCGACGACCCATCGATCTACGTGAAGTTCCCGCTCTCCGAGCGCGAGGGGAGCCTCGTCATCTGGACGACGACCCCGTGGACGATCCCCGCGAACACCTTCGTCGCCGTCGACGGCGACCTCACCTATCAGGCCGTTCGCGCCGAGCGGGATGGCGAGGAGGAGGTGCTCTACATCGCCGCCGAGTGCGTCGAGGACGTCCTGAAGGAGGGCCGCTACGACGACTACACCGTCGAGGGCGAGTACACGGGCGAGGAGATGGTCGGCTGGGCCTACGACCACCCGCTCGCGGATCGGGTTGCGGAGTATCCCGACTTCGAGGGTGCCGGGCAGGTCTACACCGCCGAGTACGTCGAGGCCGACCGCACCGGGCTGGTCCACTCCGCGCCCGGACACGGTGAGGAGGACTTCCATCGCGGTCGCGATCTGGGCCTCGAGATCTTCTGTCCCGTCGAGCCGAACGGCGAGTTCACCGAGGCGGCGGGACCGTACGCGGGCACGTTCGTTCGCGACGCCAACGAGGCGATCATCGAGGACCTCGAATCGGACGGTCACATGCTCTCCGCCGGGACGGTCAACCACAGCTACGGGCACTGTTGGCGATGTGATACGGGCGTGATCCAACTCGTCACCGACCAGTGGTTCATCTCGATCACCGACGTCAAGGAGGACCTGCTCTCGAACATGGAGACCTCCGAGTGGTACCCGTCGTGGGCGCGGGACAACCGGTTCCGCGACTTCATCGAGGACGCACCGGACTGGAACGTCTCCAGACAACGCTACTGGGGGATCCCGATCCCGATCTGGGTGCCGGAGGACGCCGAGTCCGGCGCGCTCGATGACGAGATGATCGTGATCGGCACCCGGGAGGAGTTGGCCGAACGCGTCGAGGAGGATGTCGATCCCGAGACGATCGATCTGCACCGCCCGAGCGTCGACGACCTCACGATCGTCGAGGACGGAACCACGTATCGGCGCGTGGAGGACGTCTTCGACGTGTGGCTCGACTCCTCGGTCGCGACGTGGGGCACGCTCGGCTATCCGGGCGAGGAGGCGGCCTTCGACGAGCTCTGGCCCGCGGACCTGATCATCGAGGCGCACGACCAGACGCGCGGCTGGTTCTGGTCACAACTCGGGATGGGCACCGCCGCAGTCGGCGAGGTCCCCTACGATGAGGTGTTGATGCACGGGTTCGCGAACGACAGCGACGGGCGCAAGATGTCGAAATCCGTCGGCAACATCGTGACGCCCGAGGAGGCCATCGATCGTGCCGGACGCGATCCGCTCCGGACCTACCTCCTGAGCCACGATCAGCAGGGCGTCGACCTCGCGTTCGAGTGGGACGGCCTCGGCGAGATCCAGGGGAAACTCAACATCCTCTGGAACGTCTTCCGGTTCCCGCTCGAATACATGGCCCTCGACGGCTACGATCCCGCGGAGGCGACCCTCGATGACGGCGAACTCGAAGTCGTCGACCGCTGGGTGCTCTCGCGACTGCAGTCCGTCAAGGCGGACGTCGCGGATGCGTGGGACGACTACCGCGTCCACGACGCGGTGAACGCCGTCCTGTCGTTCATCACGAAGGACGTCTCGCGGTTCTACGTGAAGGCCGTCCGCGACCGAATGTGGGAGGAGGCCGATTCCGACTCCAAACGCGGCGCGTACGCGACCCTTTCGACCGTCCTCGATGAAACCATCCGGCTGCTCGCGCCGATCGCGCCGTACCTGACCGAGCGGATGTACCAGCGGCTCGACGGCGGCGCGACGACCGTCCACGCGCTCTCGTACCCCGAGCCCGATCCGTCGCTGCACGATGAGGAACTTGAACGCGACATCGGCGTGCTTCGGGACGTCGAGGAGGCGGCCGCGAACGCCCGTCAACAGGCCGGCCGGAAGCTTCGCTGGCCCGTCCCGCGCGTCGTCGTCGAGACGAACGATCCGGCAGTCGCCGACGCCGTACGCAACCTGAAGCCGCTCATCGCCGACCGCGTGAACGCCCGCGAGGTCGTCGTCACGGACGTCTTCGACGAGCTGGTCGAGCGCGCCCAGCCAGTCATGGCCGCGATCGGTCCCGCCTTTGGCGGCGAGGCACAGGAGGTTATGACGGCCGTACAAGGGGCCACCCGGGAGGTGGTCGAAGGTGGCGAGGTGACCGTGAACGGCGAGGCGGTCGAGTTCGAGCCGGACATGATCGAGTACGTCGCGGAGCCGCCCGAAGGCGTCTCGGGCACCGACTTCGAGGGGGGTACCGTCTACGTCGACGCGTCGCTGACCGACGAGATCGAATCCGAGGGCTACGCCCGCGACGTGATCCGGCGGATCCAGGAGATGCGCAAGGAGCTGGACCTCGACGTCGAAGCTCGGATCCGGGTCGGTGCCGACATCGACGACGATCGGGTGGCCGGTTTCATCGAGACACACGCCGACCTCATCGCCGGCGAGGTTCGTGCGGACGCCTGGTTCGACGGGGCGAGCGAGGCCGACGGCGACGACGCGCTGATCGAAACGTGGGACGTCGAGGACGTTACCGTGACCCTCGGCGTCGAGCCGGTTTCCGAGTGAGCGGGGCCCTGGGAGGTTCCCTTCCGAAGATCCGCACCCGCCGTGTGCCGCTGTTTCGACGCTTGTGAGCGTTGTACACGCCCCAGCTGACTCGCAATCCTTTTGGCCGGGGCCTGACGACGGTTTACATGGCGAGCGATTCCGGACGATTTTCGGCGAAACTCGAGGTACCGGAGGCGTTGACCTTCGACGACGTACTGTTGCGACCCATGGAGAGCCGGGTCGAACCCGACGACGCGGACCTCGCGACCCGCGTCTCGAAACACGTCGACCTGAACGCCCCCGTACTCTCGGCGGCGATGGATACCGTGACCGAGAGCGACCTCGCGATCGCGATGGCCCGAGAGGGAGGCCTCGGCGTCCTTCACCGGAACATGACCGTCGAGGAGACCGCCGCGGAGGTCGAGCGGGTCAAGCGGGCGCACGAACTCATCATCCGGCGTGAGAACGTCGTCACGGTGAGCCCGGAGGATACGATCAGCGAGGCCGACGAGACGATGGCACGCGAGGGCGTCTCCGGTGCGCCAGTCGTCGACGACGACGACGTCGTCCTCGGGATCATCTCCGGGACGGACATCCGTCCGTACCTCGAGGTCGGCGAGGAGGACGCGGTCCGCGAGGCGATGACCGACGAGGTGATCACCGCCTCCGAGGACGTCGATGCGCGCGGCGCGCTCGAACTGATGTACGACCACAAGATCGAGCGCGTGCCGATCGTCGCCGACGGCGACCGGCTGGTCGGGTTGGTCACGATGGGCGAGATCCTCCAGCGCCGCGAGCACGAGAACGCCGCGCGCGACGAGGACGGCCGGCTGCTCGTCGGGGTCGCGGTCGGTCCGTTCGAGGAGGAACGCGCGGTCGCCGCCGACGAGGCCGGCGCGGACGTGCTCTTCATCGACTGTGCTCACGCGCACAACCTCAACGTGCTCGAATCGGCGGCGGCGATCAAAGGGACCGTCGACGCGGACGTCGTCGTGGGCAACATCGGGACGCGGGAGGCCGCCGAGGCAGCCGCCGAGTTCGCGGACGGGTTAAAAGTCGGCATCGGCCCGGGATCGATCTGTACGACGCGGGTCGTAAGCGGCGCGGGGATGCCGCAGATCACGGCGGTTTCGGAGGTCGCCGACGTGGCGAGGGAACACGACGTGCCGGTCATCGCCGACGGCGGGATCCGCTACTCGGGCGACGCGATCAAAGCCATCGCCGCGGGCGCGGACGCGGTCATGCTCGGGTCGTACTTCGCGGGCACCGACGAGGCACCGGGCCGGGTGATCACGATGCAGGGCAAAAAGTACAAACAGTATCGCGGGATGGGCTCGGTCGGCGCGATGAAATCCGGCGGCGGCGACCGCTACCTCAAGGACGCCGACGAGGACGAGGAGTTCGTTCCCGAGGGTGTCGAGGCCGCGACACCGTATAAGGGGAGCCTCGCCTCCGAGCTCCACCAGCTGACCGGCGGGATGCGTTCCGGGATGGGCTACGTGGGCGCACACACGATCCCGGAGGTCCACGAGCGCGCGCGATTCGTGCGTGTCTCCAGCGCGGGACAGACCGAGGGCCACCCACATGACGTGATGATCACGGACGAGGCACCGAACTACAGTCCGACCGAATAATCCCAACTGACCAGCGGGCGAAGGACAGTCGGGTAGGCGTGCCGATCGGTTGCCCGGGCCTACGTTTTGTGAAGGGTTCCCCGAACGTAGCGGTTAAGCCGTCGGTGTCCGTCACGTCTGTATGGATCCGGCCGACGCGAAGTGTCGAAGGCGACCGCAAGCGCTCGGTACCGGCCTCCCGGCGGGTGCCAACCGTCCACAACGGCCAGGGCGCGTCGGTCACCCGAGGGACGCCGTGTGGTCGCTGGAGCACGGAGCGGTGAAGGGGTATTTTCATATAGCGTCCGCCGAGAATATAGGTGTGAGCGAGTCGGTCGCCCTTCAGAGAATATATGAGTGAGCATCCACCGACCGTCCTCGTCGTCGAGGACGAACCGGATCTGGCGGACCTCTACGCCGCGTGGCTCGGCGATGACTACCGAGTGCGGACGGCATACGGCGGGAACGAGGCCTTAGAGCAGATCGACGCGGACGTCGATGCCATCCTCCTCGACCGCCGGATGCCCGGCCTCTCGGGTGACGAGGTGCTCATGGAGATCCGCGAACGCGGGATCGACTGTCGTGTCGCGATGGTGACGGCGGTCGAACCCGACTTCGACATCCTGGAGATGGGCTTCGACGATTACCTCGTGAAGCCGGTGACGAAGGAGGCGCTTCGCGAAACGGTCGAGGGGTTGCTCCGACGTGGAGGCTATGACGCCGGCGTGCAGGAGCTGTTCGCGTTGACCTCCAAGCGCGCGGTGTTGGAGGCCGAAAAGAACGCCAGCGAACTCGCGGAAAACGCGGAGTATCAGGAACTCACCGAACGCATCGAGGAGCTCCGCGAGAGCCTGGATCAAACCATGAGCGAGGTCGACGAACACGACGAGTTCGAGAAGCTGTTTCAGGAGTTCGACGACTGAGGACCCCAAGCTCTCGTCTCCGCCCCCGTTTCTATCAGTTTACCCTCCGGATGTCACGTTAGGCCTCATCGACCGCCGAGAGCGACACCTCCGTCCCGACGCCGGTATCGACCGCTCGTTCGTAGACGTATTCCCCGGCAACCGCGTCGAGCACGGCGGTTCCGACGGAGGCAACGATGATCACGTCGTCGGCGTCCGCGCGCTCGGAGTCGCCGGCCAGCACCGACGCAAACGGGATGAGGTCGTCGGCGGTGTGGCTCGGGAAATCGCCGGTTTCCGCGACCTCCTCAGGAACGTCGGCGTACACCGCGGCGGCTCGTTCGACCGTACGATCGTCGAGCTCGCGGGTGCTCGCCGTGTACGCGCCGACGGCGACGACGAGCGTTCCGGACGAGAGGTCGCCGCCGTCGACTACCGGTGCCGTCGCGGTCGTTGCGGTCACGACCACGTCGGCGTTGCGAACCGCCGCTCGTGCGGACGCGACGGGCTCCGCGTCGAGACCCTGCTCCCGAAGATCGGCCGCACACGCCTCCTTTGAGTCGCTGGGGGAATAGACGCGAACGGTCTCGATCGGGGCGGCGGCAGCGATCGCCATCGCCTGCCACCGCGCCTGTTGGCCCGCGCCGATGACGCCGACCGTGAGTGGCCCCTCGCCCGCGAGGTGCCTGACGGCGAGCCCGCCGATACATCCGGTTCGGGCGTTCGTGATCCGTGTCCCGTCCATCGTGGCGAGCGGTCGTCCCGTGTCCGCCGCGGTCAGCGTGATGCTCGCGTTGACCGTCGGGAGCCCGCGCGAGGCGTTTCCGTCGTGGACGCCGACGATCTTCGTGGCGTAGGTTCCCGCGCCGTGGACGTACGCCGACATGACGAGTCCGGTTCCGAGCGGATCGTCAACCTGAACGGTACCGTCGTCGGAGCTCCCTCCCTCCGTTTGGACCCCTCCGAGGTCGATCCCCACCGGGAAGTGTGGCCTCGGTGGTCGCTCGACGTCGCCACGGCCCTGTGCCCTGAGTCCATCGGCCACGACGTCAAGGAGCGGTTCGAGGGCCAACACGGCGGCAACGTCGTCATCTGAGAGGATACGCATGGCGACGCTTCGCGCCGAGGCGCTTAATCTTCGGGGTCCAACGGGGAGCCGTTGGAACGAACGAGCACGGTACGGGCGGCGGACAACACCACGCGGGTCGGGAGGATGGTGTCCTCGCCCGCGGCTTGACCCTCTGAACCGTCCGAACCGTCCGAACCGTCCGAACCGTCCGAACCGTCCGAACCGTCCGAACCGTCTTTGACGCCCGCGGCGGCATCAGATCCAGAAGCCTCGGCCATGAGTGTGGGTCCGAGTCGGAGCCGCTGTCGCGGGCGACCGACCGGTTGCGCCACCCGTTCGGTCGTGATGAGCCCCGCATCGGTGAGCCGTCGCTTCACGGAGGTGAACGTCGATGGACTGCCCAGGCCGGCCTCCTCGCAGGCCCGTCGAAACTCGTAGTCATCGACGCCGTGGAGGGCGGCGACCATCGCCGCGCGGAGCCGGGCATCGAGCACGTCGTCTGCGGGGTCGGGAGGGATATCGAGCGCCGAGAGCAGGTCGCTCGCGATCGCCGTATCACACCGGTCGGCGAACGCCTCGAAGATCCGACCGCGGCTCGGCGTCCGAACCGTGAACGGATCGCTTCGGTCGTACAGGTCCTCGTACTGTCCCCGGAGCTCTCCCGGATCCGATACGGGAACCGCGTGTAGCCCCGGAGGCTCCGAGACGAGGATCGTCGCGGCGTTTCGGCCGAGGAGGAGGGCGTTCGGCTGTGGTGTCGCCAACACTCGAAGCCGTAGGAGGTCCGGTTCGAGTAGCGCCGCGACCTCGCCCGCACGATCGAACCCCTCCGTGGCCCGTGTCAGGATCGGTTTCCGAGCGAGCACGACGAGCGGATCCGGATCGGCTGGCGCATCCGGCTCGCGGGATAGCGCACGCTCCGTGGATGTCTCGGACGATCTGACGGGCGCGTCGGCGGCGGGCGGAAGCGTCGAACGCACCGCTTCGAGGACCGCCGAGAGGAGGTGTGGGTCCGGATCGACCAGCATTGGATCCGCGTACCGATCAAGCCGGAGCCGGCCGGTGGCGAGTTCGAGAGTGGGACCGGTCGCCATCGAACGAATACAGCCGATGCGTGTGAATAAGCGTACGGATGGCGTGGTGGTGTCCCCTACGCCCCGGCGGACCCAAATCGACTTGGTTCCCGAAGGCGACGGGCGAGGTATGACACGGATCCTCGTCGCCGGCGAGGCGCTTATCGACTTTATTCCCGACACTGAGGGCCCACTATCAGGGGTCGAGACGTTCCATCGACGGGCCGGGGGCGCGCCGTCCAACGTCGCCGTCGGCCTCGCCCGATTGGACGCGCCCCCGATTTTTTGGACCAGGGTGGGCGACGACGCGTTCGGCGAATTCCTGCAGGGGAGGTTCGCGTCGGCCGGCGTCAACGACGAGTACGTGTGTGTCGATCCCGACGCGAAAACCGCCCTCGTATTCGTGAGCCTCGATCCGGACGCGGAGCGGTCGTTCAGCTTCCACCGCGATGGGACCGCGGACACCCGCATGGAGCCGGGGCGGGTCGACGATTCGGCGCTGTCGGCCGTCGATTGGGTGCACGCCGGCGGGGTGACCCTGTCCGGTGGATCGAGCCGGCAGGCGACGTACGAGCTCCTCAAACGCGCCGGCGAGCGCGACGACATCGTCGTCTCGTTCGACCCCAACGCCCGTCCCGAACTGTTCACCGATCACGACCTCAGCAGGAGTTTCGAGCGGGCGTTCAGGGGTGCCGACGTGGTGAAGACGACCGTCGATGACCTCCGGACGGCGGGGCTCGTCGCGTCGGACACGACGGATGATGACGCCGCGTCCGTCGCCGAGTTCGTCTGTTCGTACGGCCCGCACACGGCGCTTGTCACGCGTGGGGCGGATGGCGCGCTTCTCCGTGCGGAACCGACAGCGCCGTGGAACCCGACGGCGGAACCGATGATCGTGGAGCATCCGGGATACCCCGTCGATCCGGTCGACACGACGGGCGCTGGGGACGCCTTCACCGCGGGGGCTATTGCGGCGCTCTCGGGAGCGGTCGATAATCTTCCCGAAACGGAGGCGACGGATGCTGACGGCGCGGCGAAACGACGCGTCTCGGCGGCGTTGGCGTTCGCGAACGCGGTCGCCGCGCGGACGACGACCGCCCGTGGGGCGATGACGTCGCTGCCGACGCGGGCGGAGGCGCTCGCGCTGTGTGACCCGAGCGAGAGCGAATAACGAGTAAAAACGAGCAACAGACCGGAAACCGGCACCCGAGCGTGGACGGGACGGCTTTTAGACGATCGGGCGAGAAGGCCGGGTATGCCACCGCTGCCACTCTCCCTGGGACTCGGCACGTCCGGGCTCGACGATCCCGAGAGCTGCGCCGAAACGGTTCGAACCGCACTCAACGCTGGCTATCGGCATATCGACACGGCCCAGATGTACGGCAACGAGGTCGCCGTGGGTGAAGGCCTCCGCGCCAGCGACGTCGACCGCGACGAGGTCGTGATCGCGACAAAGATTCACTACGACAACCTCTCCCCGGAGGCCGTTCGAGAGACCGCACACGAGAGCCTCGACCGGCTCGGCCTCGACCGCGTCGACCTCCTTTACGTCCATTGGCCGATGGGGGCGTACGACCCCGAGAGGACCCTTCCGGCGTTCGATGCGCTTCGGGAGGCCGGTGTGACGGACCACGTGGGGATCTCGAATTTCACCCCGGAGTTGGTCCGCGAGGCGAGCGGGATCCTCGATTCGCCGATCGCGGCCCATCAGGTCGAGTGTCACCCCCGATTTAAACAGCCCGAGCTCCGTCGACTTGCCGCGGAGTTCGACCATCACCTCGTCGGGTACTCGCCGCTCGGGCGCGGGGAGATCCTCGATGAGGACGTGCTCGTCGAGGTCGCCGAGGCACATGGAACGTCGTCGGCGGTCGTCGCGCTCGCGTGGGCGCTGGAACGGGACGTCGTTCCCATTCCGAAAGCAACTGGCGATCACGTGACGGAGAATCTCACGGCGCTGGAGGTGGACCTTCGTGAGTCCGAACTCGCCGCGATCGATGACCTCGCCGACGGCGACCGGGTGATCGACCCTGAACAGGCCGCGTGGAATCGGTGACGCGACCGGATCGATTATCAATCCGCCCCAATCTGGTGGCGAGACGAGATATAAGCCAGTCCATGGTGGTCGGCGCGCACCGGTGCGCGCCCGTAGGGCGCGACACCGAGCGCGAGGGAGCCCACGGCTGGCGTTTTCGCCAGCCGTGGCGAGGCTGGG